>Ga0196970_1000888_pt1 | contig 26092 bp, 29 predicted proteins | sample S1v_513CmetaG_FD_148672 | JGI IMG/M metagenome (GOLD analysis project Ga0196970, IMG submission 148672) | Soil microbial communities from Anza Borrego desert, Southern California, United States - S1+v_5-13C | ecosystem: Environmental > Terrestrial > Soil > Desert | place: USA: California... | reverse complement strand
AGAGGAGAGACTGGCTCTGGAGATGCAGATCGTCCAGATGACAGGCAAGCAGGTGATCGCGCAGTATGCTACAGACACCAACCTTCTCGGCGGAGCCGTAGTCAAGATCGGCAGCACAATCTATGACGGTTCGGTGCGTGGGCAGTTGCGCAAAATGAAAGAGGAATTGAGCGCACATTAAGCCGTAAGTTGTAAATGAGCCGCGAGCAGATTTGAAGAACTGAGAACTTCACAATGGCGCAGATCAAAGCAGACGAGATCACAAAGCTAATCCGAGAACAGATCGAGAACTACGAGTCCAAGATTGCGGTGGACGAAGTAGGCACAGTCATGTCGCTGGGCGACGGTATCGCGCGCCTGCACGGGCTGGACAAGGTGATGGCGGGCGAATTGATCGAGTTCCCGCACAATGTGGCCGGAATCGCCATGAACCTGGAAGAAGATCAGGTCGGTGCCGTGCTGCTGGGCGACTACACCGAAATCAAGGAAGGCGACACTGTTAAGCGTACCGGCCGCATTATGAGCGTGCCTGTGGGCGAGAGTCTCATTGGCCGCGTCGTCGATGCTCTCGGTAAGCCCATTGATGACAAGGGCCCGATCACGGCAGAGAAGTACAACGCGGTAGAGCGCATTGCGCCCGGTGTTATTGATCGCCAGCCCGTTCGTGAACCCATGGCGACCGGCATCAAGGCGATCGACTCGATGATCCCGATTGGTCGCGGCCAGCGCGAGTTGATTATCGGCGACCGCCAGACCGGCAAGACGGCGGTGATCCTTGACACCATCATCAACAGCAAGGGCAAGGACCTGATCTGTATCTACTGCGGCATCGGCCAGAAGCGCTCGACAATTGCGCAGGTTGTGAAGACTCTGACCGACGCAGGGGCCATGGACTACACGATCGTGGTCTCAGCATCCGCTTCGGAACCCGCGCCGATGCAGTACATCGCTCCTTACTCGGCGTGTGCGATGGGTGAGTACTTCCGCGACAGCGGACGGCACGCGGTCACGTTCTACGACGATCTCTCGAAACACGCGGCGGCCTATCGTGAGATTTCGCTGCTGCTACGGCGCCCACCGGGGCGTGAGGCATACCCGGGCGACGTGTTTTATCTGCACTCTCGGTTGCTCGAAAGGGCGGCCAAGCTGAGCGACAAGAACGGTGGCGGTTCGCTGACTTCGCTGCCAGTTATTGAAACTCAGGCGGGCGACGTTTCGGCGTACATTCCGACGAACGTGATTTCCATTACGGACGGCCAAATCTATCTCGAAACCGACTTGTTCAACTCCGGCATCCGACCGGCCGTGAACGTGGGTCTTTCGGTAAGCCGTGTTGGCGGCAGCGCGCAGATCAAGGCCATGCGCCAGGTCGCCGGCTCACTGAAGCTCGAATTGGCTCAGTACCGAGAGCTGGCCGCATTTGCCCAGTTCGGCAGCGATCTCGATAAGGCCACACAGGCGCAGTTGAATCGCGGACAAAGACTCGTCGAGATCTTGAAGCAGGACCAGTTCCAGCCCTTACCGTTCAGCAAGCAGATCTTGATCATCTTCGCTGGAACCAGCGGTGTGTTGGACGATTTGCCGGTCGAGCAGTGCCGCCCGTTCGAGCAGGCGCTTTATGGGTATGTCGAGACCATGAACCCGGGCTTGCTGAAGCAGATCGAAGAGAAGAAGGTGCTGGACGACGCGATCAAGTCAGAAATGACGAAGGTCATCCGCGAAGCGAAGGAGCGGTTCGTCAGCGAGAAAGCTGCGGTAGCAGCGGTATAACAGGCGCTATTGGCTGTGGCGTTTGCTCCGATGTTTCGGAGCCCAACAGAAAGTAGCAACTACCGATAGCGAAAGGCCAAAGCGACTTTCAAATGCCCAACGTACTTGATATCCGGCGGCGCATTCGGAGCGTGCGCAACACGCGACAGATCACCAAGGCCATGAAGATGGTCTCGGCGGCGAAGTTGCGCCGGGCGCAGGAACGTGCTTTATCCGCGCGTCCCTATGCGCAAATGCTGGCGAACGTGCTGAAATCGCTGGTGACTCGTGCAGAAATCTATGATCCCGAGACGGGCGAGCCAAGGCATCCCTTACTTGCCCAGCGTGGCGAAGAAAACATTCTTCTGGTTGTTGTGACGGGTGACAAGGGCCTCGCGGGCGCGTTCAACACCAACATAAACAAGGCAGCCATGCGGTTTCTCGAGAGCCGCTCCGGGAAGAAGATCGATGTCGTCTGCGTAGGACGAAAGGGCCGCGACTTCATCCGGCGGCGATTTCCGCCGGCGAACGGCGAGCAGCGCGCAGGACAGGTTCAGGTCATAGGCGAGTACGTGAATATGCTCGGGCACCTGACGTTCAAGGATGCCGATGGGATTGCACAGAACGTCATCGAGCAGTTCACGGACGGCAAGATCGACTCCGCATATTTGCTTTATAACGAGTTCAAGTCGGTCATTTCTCAGCGCCTGGTTGTAGATCAGATCCTGCCGGTGCGTGAGATCGGTGTTCGCGATGTTGCGGATGTGGTTGAACTCTCGGAAGAAGAGCGCGAGAGAGTTGCTAAAGCCGCTGAAACTGCAGGCGTCAGCGTTCGTGGCGCCGACACCACCGAGATTGACCGGCAGTCAGCGCAAATCGCCAGCGCGCAGGTCGATTACATCTACGAGCAGTCGCCGGAGGAGCTGTTCCGGTCGCTTCTGCCCAAGTACATAAGCGGCGAGATTTACCGTTCGATGCTGGAGTCGGTTGCCGCCGAACATGCAGCACGCATGACCGCCATGGAATCGGCGTCGAACAATGCCAGCGAAATGATCGATGCTCTGACGCTCGCGATGAACCGAGCGCGTCAGGCTAAGATCACCAAAGAGATTATCGAGATCGTGAGCGGCGCTGCCGCGCAGTAGTTAAGAGAAGCTTTCAAAGTTTCAGAGTTTCGAGGCTTTCAAAATTGAATGCCTTTAAAAACGAAACAGCCTTGAAACCTTGAAACCTTGAAACCTTGAAACGGATTCTTCTTATGGCTGAAAATATTGGACAAGTGATTCAGATTGCCGGTCCCGCCGTGGACGTGCAGTTCTCTGAAGGCATGCTTCCGCCGATTTACCAGGCGCTGCGCGTGACCAGCGACGGCTTCAACGTCCCGATGCCGATCAACGTCATTCTCGAAGTGGAACAGCATCTTGGCGAAGGCCGCGTGCGCTGCGTGGCGATGGAGCCGACGGACGGCATGGTTCGCGGAATGAAGGTGATCGACCTCGGTGGCCCGATCAGCGTACCCGTGGGCCGCGAGACCCTGGGACGCGTGATGAACGTCATCGGCCAGCCCGTCGATCAACTTGGTCCGATCGAGACCAAGCAGAAGCTGCCCATTCACCGTCAGGCACCTTCGTTCGAAGAACAGTCGACCACGGCCGAGATGTTTGAGACCGGCGTGAAGGTCATCGACCTGATTCAGCCATTTTTGAAGGGCGGCAAGATCGGGTTGTTCGGCGGTGCTGGCGTCGGCAAGACGGTCGTGATCATGGAGCTCATCAACAACGTCGCGAAGCAGCACGGTGGCTACTCCGTGTTCGCCGGCGTTGGTGAGCGCACCCGTGAAGGGAACGACTTGTGGCTGGAGATGTCCGAGTCGGGCGTGATCAAGCCCGGAGATTGGCAGAACTCCAAAGCTGCCCTGATCTACGGCCAAATGACCGAACCGCCTGGAGCGCGTCTGCGTGTGGCACTTACCGGCCTGACGGTCGCTGAATACTTCCGCGACGTCGAGGGTGCGGACACACTGCTGTTCATCGACAACATTTTTCGATTCACCCAGGCTGGTTCGGAAGTATCGGCGCTGCTGGGCCGCATGCCGAGCGCCGTGGGTTATCAGCCTAACCTCGCGACCGAAATGGGCGAGTTGCAGGAACGCATCACGTCGACCAAGAAGGGTTCCGTAACTTCGGTGCAGGCAATTTATGTGCCGGCTGACGACTTGACAGACCCTGCTCCCGCAACGACCTTCGCTCACCTGGACGCGACCACGGTGTTGAACCGCGCCCTGACCGAAATCGGAATTTATCCGGCAGTTGATCCGCTGGCCTCGACCTCGCGCATTCTTGATCCGCACATCGTGGGCAAGGAGCACTACCAAGTCGCGCAGGGGGTTAAGCAGATCCTTCAGCGTTACAAGGACTTGCAGGATATCATCGCCATTCTTGGCATTGACGAGTTGAGCGAAGACGACAAGCTGACCGTCGCGCGAGCTCGAAGAATTCAGAAGTTCTTGTCGCAGCCGTTCCACGTTGCCGAGCAGTTCACCGGCTTCCAGGGACGCTACGTGAAGATTGCCGATACCGTGAAGGGCTTCCGCGAGATCATCGAAGGCAAGCATGACGACCTTCCGGAACAGGCCTTCTACATGGTCGGCACGATCGAGGAAGCACTCGAGAAGGCAGACAAGCTGAAAGGCGCGGCCGCAACGGCGTAATGCAGTCGTTCGCGTTGATCACTGGCGCTTGACGCTTTGCTGCGCTTCAGCGGCTTTGACCAGCGACGAAGGACTAACGACTAAGGACCTGTAGATGGCAGAAGCTATCGAAATCGAAATCGTCACGCCTGAGCGGCTAGTCATCAAGGACGTTGCTCAGGAGATACAGATTCCGGCGAAGAACGGCTACATCGGCGTTCTTCCGGGTCACGCGCCGCTCATCACCGAGTTGTCGGTCGGCGAGATCGTCTACAGGAGCGGTGGTGCCGTGCATCGGTTGGCCTGCGCTTCGGGCTTCGCAGAGGTTCTGCCGAACAAGGTCACGATCTTGACCGAAACCGCTGAACGTGCGGCTGAGATCGACACTCAGCGGGCACACGTGGCGCGAACCCGCGCTGAGGAGCGCCTCCAGACCGCCCAGACGGAAGCGGATTACGAACGCGCATTGAATGCGCTCCGCCGGGCTGAAGTCCGGTTGCAGGTTGCAGCAGGTCTATAGCCAGCACGCAAACCCAAGTCTAGAGCCTTCGCCGAGCGAAGGCTCTTTTCTTTGTTAATTAAGTTCGTGCCATTGTCAGCTACAGCGCTGGATGATCAGTTGGAGCGCTGAGTGATAGTGCGCATTGCTCCTCAGTGTTGCTGGTGCTGCTGTGACTTCATTCGAGCGGCCTCGAATTCGTCGCCCTTATTCCAGTCGATGTGCTCGGGTTGCTGTGCAGCGCTTAGGCCAAGCACATATGCCACGTCTGCGACCCGGGCATTCGCTCGGAAATCCATGGCGGGTCGGTATTCATCGGTGGGCTGGTGATAGCGCTGCGTGACGAACTCCCTGGCTTGAGCCTCTCCCCAGGAAGCATCGTGACCGACGAACTTGCTCCCCGAGGCAACCGAGAAAGCCGGAACGCCTACGCGTGCAAGACTGAAGTGATCGGAGCGGTAGTAGTAACCTGCCTCTGGAACCGGGTCTGGTCTGATTGTCATGCCAAAGTCTCTGGCAGTCTTCTGGACTTCCGGGTAGAAACTCGTTCGCTCGGCACCTGAGACTTCAAGCTCTTCCGGAACCCCGACCGGCATGATGAAAAGCCCCTCGAAGTTCAGGTTCAGCACGATATTTTGTACTGGAATCGGTGGGTGCTCAGCGAGGTAACGCGATCCAAGCAACCCTTGCTCCTCTGCGTCGACGGCGGAAAAGATTATGGACCGGGCGGGCGGACTGCCTTGGCTGTATATTCGTGCGACCTCGAGCAGCATGCCACAACCGGTAGCGTTGTCGATTGCGCCATTGAAGATCTGGTCGCCTGCTCTGTCCCGCTGAATTCCAAAGTGATCGTAGTGCGCCGTGTACAGAACGGCCTCGTTGGCACGTTTCGGGTCGCTGCCCTTAAGGCGCGCCGTGATGTTCTGCCCGTCGTAGGATCGTACTGCGCTGACGAGCCTTGCGTTCAGCGAGGCGTTCATCGGAAAGGCGCGGAATCCAGGATTCCGGATCTGATCCATTGCTTTGTCGATGCTCAAGCCCGACGCTGCAAAGAGCTTCCGGGCAACATCGAAGGTGATCCACCCAGCCGCCGCAAGCTTCGGTCGGGGATCGTCACGTAGATAGGCCTGCTCTCCTCCCCACCCGCGGCTCAGGACCGTCCAGGGGTAACTCGCCATTTCGGTCTGATGAATCAGTATTGCGGCAACGGCACCTTGACGCGCGGCCTCCTCGTACTTGTAGATCCACCGGCCGTAGTAGGTGAGAGCCTTGCCCTTGAATAACTTGTCATCGGTTGCCGGCAGCGGGGAAGGTGGTTCATTGACGAACATGAGGACGACCTTGCCCTTGACATCAACGCCTTCGTAGTCATTCCAGTTATATTCAGGAGCATTGATGCCGTAACCCACGAACACAATGGGCGCGTTGATCTGAGCGTCGGCGGTAAGGGTCTGGTTGTTGGCAACGTAGTCCTCGCCGCCACGGAGCACCATTTCTCCCGCGCTCGTGGTTAGGGCAAATCTGCTTTCCGGCAGCGTGCGCACGTTCACGAGCGGCACCTTCTGCATATACTTGCCGTTATCGCCTGCTGGTTCCAGTCCATAAAGTGCGAATTGCGTGGCAATATACTCGGCGGCGATTCTGCTGCCTCGTTGCCCAGGGCCACGGCCCTCAAGCAAGTCGTGGGCCAGGAAGCGAACATGTGCCCGGATTTTCTCCGGATCAACGTGGTTCATGACTTTGGCAGGTGGCTCCGCAATGCGCTTGGCAGAAGGCTCCGGTGTAGTGGGCTTTGATTGCTGTGCGACAGCAATCAGGCTTAGTGCGACCACAAGTATTGCAAGTACGCGCATGATGTCTCCGCTTTAAACTCCGAGATTGTACTAGAGAGTTCTTCCGGTGCGCTGTCCTGAGCGGCTGACGTGGAGTCACATTCCTTGTTAAACTCATCGGTTTTGTTCAGCTTTGATCGGGGAGAGGGTTGGCATGGAGATAAAGAAAGTCGGCGTTATAGGCGCCGGCACGATGGGCAATGGCATCGCTCATGTGTTCGCCAAATCCGGGTACAACGTAGTGCTTCGAGACGTGGACCAGGGCTTTCTTGATCGCGGCATGATTGCCATCTCTAAAAACATGGATCGCGAGGTGGCCAAGCAGAAGCTGACGACGGAAGATCGTGCTGCAGCTCTGGCTCGCATCAAACCTGTTCTGGATGTGCAAGAAGTGGCGGATTGCGACTTCATCGTAGAGGCGGCGACCGAACGGTTTGAAATAAAGTGCGAACTTTTCCGAGACCTGGACCGTATTACAAGGTCAGAGGTCGTGCTGTCCTCGAATACTTCATCGATCTCTATAACCAAACTTGCGGCACAGACGAAGCGCCCGGAGAAGGTTATTGGCATGCACTTCTTCAACCCTGTGCCGATGATGAGGCTCGTTGAAGTGATCCGTGGTCTGGCGACGTCGCAAGAGACTTACGAAGCGGTGCGCGACCTGGCGACAAGGCTCGACAAGACACCGATTGAGGTGAACGATTCTCCGGGTTTCGTTTCCAACCGCGTGTTGATGCCGCTACTGAACGAGGCGATGTACGCCGTTATGGAAGGCGTCGCAACTGCTGAGGCCGTGGACGAGGTATTCAAGTTGGGTATGGCGCATCCCATGGGACCGCTAACCCTTGCCGATTTCATTGGCCTGGATGTTTGCCTTGACATCATGCGCGTGATGCACGACGGTTTGGGCGATCCGAAGTATCGTCCGTGTCCTCTCTTGATCAAGATGGTAGATGCGGGATGGCTCGGGCGAAAGTCGGGCCGGGGGTTTTACAATTACCAGTGACGCGCGTTCGCTGCGTGAGGAGGGCCGCAACATGAGACGGGTCCTGCTGCTGATCGTTTGCGGTGGCTTGCTGAGTTGCATGGCGTTTGCCGCGCCGGCACAAACCGTGCCCGATGTTTTCGTCACCGGCTTCAGAATGGACGCGTATCCCCCACTCGCACGGCAGGCGAATGTTTCCGGAGACGTCACTGCGGTCCTGCACCTCAATGGCGATGGGAGCGTCGCCGCCATCACTGATGTCAACGGTCCTGACCTGCTGAAGGGTGAGATCGATCTCCTGAAAAGCTGGCAATTCCTTGTGCCCGACCGCAGACCACGACAGTTAGCTGTAATCCTGCGATATTCCCTGCGTGGCGAACCACGCCGCGAAGCATCAACGCTAATTAGAGCATCTCTGCCGTACCTCATCGAGATCACGACGAACCCGAGCACAGACAACATGAATGGGCGCAAAGCCAGGCGGACGCCTGATATACCGAAAGCCAATACTTGTTTCCGTTGTGGTTGATGGTGCGTGGAATGGGTGAGAATCGCAAGCTTCGTAAATCCGTTCTAGCCCTAGCGCTGGCACTGGCGGTTCTAACCGGCTGGGTGCAAGTTTTATTCGGCGACCTGAACTTAGGGTTGCTCGCTGCGATGGCTTTCGCGCTCGCAACGGCCCTTATCTCTCCGAAACGATTTTGGATCTGGGGTTTGTTGATTGGATTTGCGGCTCCTGCCGCAGAGCTTTATCTCATTCTTCGTGGCCACCCAGTTCAGCGCGGTGCTGTTCTGCTGTCGTTCGGAGCCCTGTTGCCGGCTTTTGTCGGTGCGGCCGGTGGATTTGCGATGCGCAGCATGGTGGCAGGCCTTTTCGGAAAGGCTGATGAGCCAGCGACTACGGCTGCGGGTGGAATAAAAGACAATCCTCGAAGTTGACTGACTAGTTACTCCCTTTTGTGCTTTGTAGCCGCTATGCTGCGCTCATGGCAGTGACACTCACTGTGCTGGGTAGCGGCAGCAAGGGCAACAGCACGGTCGTATGCAGTAGCAATACCAGGATTTTGGTGGATGCGGGCTTCTCCTGCCGTGAAACGTTGCGTCGCATGCAACAGGCAGGACTCGATCCCTACGCGCTGAACGCCATCCTTGTATCCCACGAACACAGCGATCACGTGAACGGCGTTTTCGTGTTGGCTAGAAAGCTGAAGATTCCGGTTTTCATGACATCCGCTACGCACGAACAATGGTGGCGCAGTGTGCGCGACAGGTACGACGGCGAGCGGTTGGCAATGCTTGAGACGTTTGAGGCCGGGCGTGCGTTTCACATCGGGGACGTTGAAGTTATGCCGTTTACGATCCCGCATGACTCGGTAGACCCCGTTGGGTTCGCTTTTCGTGCGGAAGGCGTTAGGCTAGGTGTCGTTACTGATTTGGGCTACATGCCGGAAAACGTCAAGTACTTCGTGCGCAGCTGCGATTGCCTCATGGTGGAATCGAACCATGACCTCGAGATGTTGCGATCAGGCCCATATCCGTGGGCGGTAAAACAGCGTGTGCTAAGCAAGAAAGGACACCTGTCCAATGATGCGCTCGCGGAATTCTTTGCCACAGATTATGATGGGGCCGCGGCATTCCTGATCCTCGCGCACCTTTCGGAAGCGAATAACCATCCGGAAATTGCCAGGGACGCTGCTGAGAAAGCACTGGGCGGGCGGGTTGGTCTGATTCAGAATCGCATTCTGCTGGCGCTGCAGGACCAGCCACTGGAGACGGTTTGTTTGTAAGTCTTCGAATGAACAAGTGCATGGACAAGGTCGTCGGAGATATTCTCGCCGGGTGGCGATATGACATCTCCGGCATATCACCCGACATGCGCGTCGATTACGAGGCGCACTTCGACGCCTGTCAGCACTGTCAGTACAAACGCCGCCTGCATCGCACAATTGACATATCCCTCATCGTGCTGGCGACGGTGTCAGCTGTCGTTTTCCTGCTTGCGTTCGGGGTGATTCATCATCTCGCGCCGCGGCATACGTTCTGGTTGGAATTGGCTGCTCTAGCCGGCTTCGCGCTTTCCATCCTTGTGTGGCTGATAGTGGCCGTTGTTACACCCGCTCCGCTGATCATGGTAGACGCGGCCCGACTCGGCGCTCGCCGTGTGCATGATCGCCTGCCCCCGGAGATCAGGGAACGCATCCCTGAAGAGCTACGAGTAAGAATCATCGAACCAATGAATCATTGAGTCACTGGGGCTTGAGCTTCGATCCTGAGTTGGCAAATGAGCCAACTACTCAATCGGTGACCATCCCGCCGATCAGGTCTGTGATGCGGTCAACGCGATGCTCCATGCACCAGCCCTCGAGAGCATCCACGATTTTTTCGGTTGCACAGGGATCCCAGTAGTTAGCAGTTCCTACCTCCACAGCACAGGCACCAGCCAACATGAACTCGACTACATCTTCGGCGGAGGTGACACCACCCATGCCGATGACGGGAATATCGACTGCATGCGCCGCCTCATAAACCATGCGCACGGCTATGGGCTTGATCGCGGGGCCAGAGAGGCCAGCGGTGATGTTTGAGATTCGTGGCTTTCGAGTCTCTGGGTCGATCGACATGGCCAAGAATGTGTTCACGAGCGAAATCGCATCCGCACCGGCGTTCTGAGCGGCACGCGCCATTGCGGCGATGCTGGTCACGTTGGGCGAGAGCTTCACGATCAGCGGGCGAGTCGCTGCATTCTTTGCGGCGGCAACGACTTCTTCCAGCAGTACGGGGTCGCTGCCGAAGGCGATGCCTCCTCGCTTCACGTTCGGGCAGGAGACGTTCAACTCGTATGCGGCGATGCCGTCGGCCTCGTTCAGGATGTGGATGGTCTCTTCGTAGTCCTCGCGCGTGTAGCCGAAAATGTTTGCCAGAACTACGATGTCGCGTTTCTTGCGGAGCAGTGGAAGCTTTTCTTCGATGAACGCTCGAGCGCCGATGTTCTGAAGCCCGATGGAGTTCAACATGCCCGCCGCGGTTTCATAGAGGCGGGGCGGTGGATTGCCGGGCATTGGCTCACGCGACAAGCCCTTGACGACGAACCCTCCGAGTTTGTCTAGCGAGACAATGTCTTCAAACTCTATGCCATAGCCGAAAGTGCCGCTCGCGGCGAGGATCGGGTTCTTCAAGTCCAGACCCGCGAAGCTCACAGCCAAATTCGGGCGGGTTCCACGCCTCATTGCCGGCGGATGGATTCTTCTCATCAATTGACCTCCACCATAGCTGTTCGAACCACACGAGGGTTGGACACGATCGGCGATCTCGAACCGCGGCTCCCCAGCCTTAGACTACTGTGAGGAACAGCACTTTTGCGACATTGCATGACAACAGTTTACGACACCGGAGTGGATGACCGAACAGTGGAGTCCTAAGCGCTTTGTCAATAGACGCCAAGCTTGTTTAGGTAGTCGCCGAATCGAGCATCGGTCTGCAAGAAGTGATTGACCAGCCAGCGACGGAGGAACTCCATTAATTCCGCGCCGGAATCCGCTTCTCCGAAATCGGACGAGTTCTGAGCAGCAGTCAACTTCAAAATGAGTTGGGCGTGTTCGAAGCGATGGTGCTCAAGCTCGGGGTAAGAGTGCCTGGCTAGGCATTCTTCCTCGTCAGCGAAATGGAGAGCGGTGTAGGTGAAGAAGTCACGCAGCAAGCGCGAAAGAGAATCGCGTTTTCTGCCAGCCGAGAAGGCTGCCTGCAGATTTCCTGCGAGCAACAGAATGCGCTTATGTTGCTGGTCGAACTTGCTGACATTGACGCTATATTCAGGCTTCCAGTCGAACGGTCCCATGAACCTTGCTCTTGCTGAGCACATCGGCGGAGTCCAGAATTACTTGAGTTGCTTCAACCAATGAGAATGGCTGTGGGCGTGGCACAAGTCGGTCCATTCGTGAAGTGAACGGTCACAAGACTGTTCACGGCGAATTGGCTGACCTGGTTCCCGCAAAAGTTGAAGCCCGTCGAAACACCGTTATTCAGCAGCGTAACTGCGGTGACGACGACAAAGCCGCCGTCAGGACCAATCACGTTGGACAGCTGGACGGTCGTGCAGGTTCCGCTGGCGACGATGACGTTAGTACCGTCTGTGCCGGTACTAACGAAAAAAATGCCGCCTCCACAAGCGGTCAAAAACGTGATCACCAGAAGGCAAACAGCAGCCAGAACGCGGCGCCTAGTCATGGCCACCACTCCGGCGAAAATTGTAACTCGAAATGGCCGCCTTGGGGCTTAACCGCCCTAAGGTTCATTTCTGCCTCAATTTCCGTTAGAGTAGCTCTCTTATGCTCGATCTTGCATTCGTACGCGAACATCTGGACGTTGTTGAAGAGAAGCTTCGCCAGCGTGGCATGAACCCCGATGAGGTGCTGAAAGACTTTCGTCAAATCGACTCTCAGCGCCGTCAGGCCATCACCGAGGCGGAACAGTTGAAGGCGCGCCGCAATCAAGCGACGGAACAGATCGCCCAGCTCAAGAAAGCCAAGCAGGATGCGACGGCGCTCATCGAAGAGAACAAAAGTCTGCGCGCCAAAATAGAGGAGCTTGAAAAAAGAGCCGAGGTCGAAGACTCGGCCATGCGGCAGATCCTGATCACGCTGCCCAACCTGCCGCACGACAGCGTGCCCGTTGGCAAAGACGAGCACGACAACAAGGTGGTGCGCACGTGGGGCGAAGCGCCGAAATTCGATTTCACGCCCAAGCCACATTGGGAGCTCGGCGAGGATCTAGGAGTGCTCGATTTGGAACGAGCTGCGAAGCTGTCTGGCGCGCGCTTTGCTGTCTATTGGGACCAGGGCGCGAAGCTGGAACGTGCCCTTGCCAACTTCATGCTCGACCTTCACACGCGCGAGCACGGCTATACGGAAGTGCTCCCGCCGTACATGGTGAATGCGGATTCGATGTTCGGGACTGGGCAGTTGCCGAAATTCGAAGAGGACCTTTTCAAGGTGCCGCATGGAGACAAGAACCTCTACCTGGTGCCCACGGCTGAGGTTCCGGTGACAAATCTCTATCGCAACGAAACGATCGATGCGGCAAAGCTGTCAGTCTCGCTCACCGCGTATACACCTTGCTTCCGCAGCGAAGCTGGTTCTTATGGGAAGGATGTGCGCGGCATCATCCGGCAGCACCAATTCCAGAAAGTCGAGCTTGTGAAGTTCGCGAAACCGGAGGACTCCTACGCCGAGCACGAAAAGCTGACCCAAGATGCCGAAACAGTGCTGCAGAAGCTGGGTTTGCATTATCGGGTCGTGTTGCTGTGCACTGGCGATATGGGCTTCTCGTCTGCGAAGACATACGACCTGGAAGTCTGGTTACCGGGCCAGCAGCTTTACCGCGAGATTTCGTCATGTTCCAACTTCGAGTCGTTCCAGGCGCGACGAGCGAATATTCGTTACCGCCCAGAAGGCAAGAAAGGCACGGAGTTAGTGCACACTCTGAACGGCAGCGGGCTCGCAGTAGGCCGAACGTGGGTGGCGATTCTGGAAAATTATCAGCAGGCCGACGGCAGTGTTGTGGTTCCGGAGGCGCTCAGGCCTTACATGGGTGGTGTGGGCCGTATCGAGCCGAGACGGGCCTAGGAATCGCTGCTCATTTAATCATTGAAAGCGTGCAATCGCGAAACTAGACTGTAATGTGAATGCAGCCGCGCACGTGCTTGCGCGGCTCAAACACACTCACCTGACCAACATGTCGAAACTGTGGCAGACAATTCGGAGCTACATCTGGTGGACGCACCCGCGAGGTAGCCTTCACTATGACGTGATGGTCACGTTGATCCTGGCCTTCATCTTCCTGACGCCTCGCTGGGTTTTCAACGACAAACCGACAGAGCGGATTCCGCATCAAACCGGAGTAGTCGTTCTTCCGGACGCAGACAGCTTTATCTACCAGATCGACTCCTCAGCCATTCGCAGCGCGGATGATGAGTCGGTCCGGCGCGACTTGCTGCGCGTGGTGGAACCGATTGCAGGAGAAGCGGAAATCACGAAGTATGAAGTCGTGAAAGACGACCGCGGACAGGTCAAGACTTACAAAGTCTGGGTGCGGCGGCCCTACCGGTAGTTCGGCGCGATGCTTCCCGTGCGTCCGCTCGGGCAGGCGACTCAAAGGATAAAAGATATGAAACGTGCTTTTCTGTTAATCGGTTTTGTCATCGTCGTGCTTTGCTGCACGTTTGCCGTGGCGCAGAATGGCAATCTGGAGAAGGTGTTGACTCAGATGGACGCGGCTGCGGCGAATTTCAAATCGGCGCAGGCAGATTTCGTCTGGGACCAGTACACGAAAGTTGTCGAGGAGCACGATTACCAGAAGGGCACGATTTACTTCCGCCGCGAGTCAAAGGGCGTGCAAATGGCTGCCGACATCAACCAGCACAATGGGCAACCGGACAATAAGTATGTGCTGTTTTCCGGAAGCAGCGTGCAGGTATATCAGCCAACCATGGGGCAGGTTACGAAGTACAACGTTGGAAAGAACAAGTCCGAAGTCGAAAGCTTTCTGGTGCTGGGCTTCGGCGGGCGTGGCCACGACCTGCTTAAGTCCTTCGACGTGAAGTATGCCGGAAGCGAAAGGGTTGACGGAATCGATACGCAGAAACTTGAGTTGACGCCGAAGTCTGCGTCGGTCCGCAACAACTTCAACAGGATTGTCCTCTGGATCGACCCAGCGAGGGGCGTCTCCGTGCAGCAGCAGTTATTTTCGCCATCTGGCGATTACCGCCTGGCGAAATACTCGAACATCAAACTGAACCAAAATATCTCAGCCGATGTGTTCAAACTGAAGACTGCGCCGAATACGAAAGTCATCTCGCCGCAGGGATGATAGGAGAAGCCAAGAGATAACTGGCGAGTACATATTCTTTGTGGAACGAAAAGTGGAGCGAGCGTTATACTTCGGGCAACTGAAGACGCTCGCTTTTGCGTCTTATCCTACTCACAACTAGCCAACTGGGTGAGGTAAATGGCCAAGGTTTTAACAATTCCGGTACGGCCCAACCCCAATCGCCGCAAGCGGGTGAGGGAATCGGATCCACGTTACGTTGACGGTCAGAAGATGCTCGTTGATGCCATGAAGTATCTGGCCAAGGAAGATCCGCAACAGAACCGTGAGGCCATAGAACTGCTGTCCGAACACTTTCGAACCAACTTTCGTATGAGTGACTCGCCCATGCGGCAGTAGCAGGGCCGGAGGGCAGGCAGCGCTCAGCAATCAGCAAAGAATTATGGTCATTCAGAGGTGCCCGTTGCGGGATTACCCTCGGCGGAGATGGTGTGTTCTCCTCCTCACCACCATGTCGGCCGGGAACTCCGCATGTAAGTGGGTAGGATGTGCCTGCTGAGAGCTGTTTTGGTGAGTTGGGCGATCATGGTGCGAGATGGTAAACTTTCCCGTTTACGCCCACGCAGTTAGGGGTTCCATACCGACGTCAACCGGAGCCGGATCCGCACTGCGCTGATCCGCCACCGACCGGAAGGACCTCAAAAACCGAGAGGATGCACTTATGGCCACTGTGACCCGCCCTGTAGCAGAAATTGAGCCGTTCAAGAATGAGCCGTTAACTGACTTCACCAAGCCTGAAAACCAACAGGCAATGAAAGCCGCGATCGAGAAAGTACGCGGCGAACTGGGCCGCGAGTACCCGTTGATCATCGGCGGCAAAGAACTTTTCACAAAAGACAAAATCAAATCGATCAATCCGGCAAAGCCCTCGGAAGTAGTTGGTGTGTTCCAGAAGGCCGGCGCGGCTGAGGTGGAACCCGCGATGGCGGCGGCACTTAAGGCATTTGAAACCTGGAGCCGTACACCGGTCGAAGAACGCGCTGCCGTCGCGTTCAGAGCAAGCGAGATCATCCGCAAGCGCAAACATGAATTTTCGGCGTGGATGGTCTTCGAAGTGGCCAAGAACTGGGCGGAAGCGGACGCGGATACGGCCGAGACGATTGATTTTTGCGAGTTCTACCCGAGAGAAGCTTTGCGACTGGCCAAGGCTGAACCGCCGGTCCAATTGCCGGGCGAGCGGGACCTGCTGCGCTACATCCCACTGGGTGTTGGCGTTGTAATTCCACCGTGGAACTTCCCCGGAGCGATCATGGCCGGCATGACCGTGGCATCTATCGTTGCCGGCAATACGGTCATCCTGAAGCCCTCCTCGGATTCACCTGCGATTTGCCGTGTGTTAGTAGACATTTTGAAAGAAGCAGGCCTGCCCGATGGAGTCGTGAACTTCTGCCCAGGCGCTGGCGCAAGCTTCGGGGATGCGTTGGTTGCACATCCGAAGACTCGTTACATCGCATTCACCGGTTCGCGTGAAGTTGGCCTCCGCATCAACCAGGTAGCAGCACAGAAAGCCGATGGCCAGATCTGGATCAAGCGCGTGATCCTCGAGATGGGTGGCAAGGACGCCATTATTGTGGAACCGGATGCGGACATCGATGCCGCAGTTGAAGGTGTCGCGCAGGCGGCGTTCGGGTTCCAGGGCCAGAAGTGCTCGGCTTGCTCTCGACTGATCCTGAACGAGAAGATTTATGACAACTTCATCGAAAAACTGAAAGCACGTGTGGAGAAAATCACGATCGGCGATCCTACCGAGAACCCGAACATGTGCGCGGTAGTCAACGAAGCTTCGATGAACTCGATCCTCGAGTATATCGAGCAGGGCAAAAAGGACGGAAGACTGATTACCGGTGGAAAGCGCGTTGAGGGCAAGGACGGCTACTTCATCGAGCCGACCGTATTCGCCGACATCCCGGCGGGATCCAAGCTGGAGCAGGAAGAGATATTCGGTCCTGTGCTGGCGATCATCAAGGTCAAGGATTACGACGAGGCCCTGAAGGTGGCGAACGACACCGAGTTCGGCCTGACGGGCGCGGTTTACAGCAAGGACGAGAAGAAACTGGAGCGGGCCATCGAAGAGTTCCACGTCGGCAACCTGTACCTGAACCGCAAGTGCACGGGAGCCATCGTGGGCGCGCATCCGTTCGGCGGCTTCAACATGAGCGGCACCGACTCGAAAGCGGGCGGGCCGGACTATATGTATCTCTTCACCCAGGCTAAGTCCATCGGCAAGAAGATCAGCTAACTCCGCTGTGGGACATGAGGGCACGGTTCGCGAACCGTGCCCTTTTTTGTCATGTTCACGCCGCGACTCGTGACCGATCTGCCACGCGAGATGTCTCGTGTGCCGAAAATACGGATTCGCGGACCTCGGTGAGTCTGGCGAGGGCGAAAGCGCCGAGAGACATGCTGATGTCGCGAACGGCTATATCCAGGTACGCGCCCTGACTTACGAGGTTCGCGGCAATACCGAGGAGCCAAAACATGACCAGGTAGGCTCCAAACCGTGTGAAGCGGGATAACACAACCACACCTGCCGCGATTTCGATAACCCCTACGAGGTGCATGAAAGTGGCCGGTTGCAGGTGGAGTACGCGAGGGACAAGCGGGCTCAAATAAGCGGGCCAGTCAGCAAGCAGGTTGAAGAATTTGTCCATTCCTGCCGCTATTGGGACCAACCCGAAACCAAGGCGCAGCACCCACCAGGCGCTGTTCAAGCGAGCATCGAAGTTCATATTTAGCCTCCAGCCAACTGAGCGGCGAGGCTATTTGAAAGTTACACTGCAGAAAAAAGTAACCTTTCGCATAGACAAGCACTCATTGGGGTGGAGGTCGATGTGAGGGCATTTGCAATTGAGCGCACCGTTGCGGAAGCGTGCACGGACGAGGAACTAGTCAAGCGCGTGCTAGCTGGAGAGGTAGCACTGTATGAGTTACTCATGAGGCGTTACAACCAGCGGTTGTTTCGAGTGTCAGTAGCCATTCTGAAGGATAGCGCCGAAGCCGAGGACGCGATGCAGGAAGCTTACGTCCGGGCGTATCAGCATCTAGGCCAGTGGGAGGGACGGGCTAAGTTTTCGACATGGTTGACGCGAATCGCAGTGCACGAGGCGTTAGCGCGTGCCGAACGCCGGCGGAGGTACCTTGACGTGAACACTGCCGAGGATTCGGAACAACCAATGTCACGGGCCAGCGGCCCGAGTCCGGAGGAGCAGGTGTCGGAACGAGAGTTGCACAAGCTGCTCGAGACAGTGATTCTCGGTATTCCGCAGGCGTACCGAACCGTGTTGATGATGCGCGATGTGGAAGAGATGAGTACATCCGAAGTAGCGGGGATCTTACAACTCACAGAAGAGAACGTGAAGGTTCGGCTCTTTCGAGCCCGAGCCATGGCTCGGAAGCGGCTATTTGCATTAACTGGCGCGACCAGCGTCAAAGCTTTCGAGTTCGGTGCAGCCAGGTGTGACAGGGTCGTCTCGACAGTGCTCAACCGAATCAATTCCGCAGGTTGATGCCGTTAGGGCACCTGCTGCATTGACATTTGTGCAAATGGTGGCCCAGAATACCCAAAGCTCGGTCGTGGGTTACGAAAGACCACGGCCGCATTCCCGAGACGCGCACTGGCGCGTTCAGGGGGTCTGAGGACCTCTATGTCACGAATCCTCTGTGTTGACGACGAGCCTCATGTCGTCACTTTGAAGTGCGCCATTCTGGAGGCTGCAGGTCACACCGTGACTGCCTCCACGTCCGCTCACGACGCCATTGAAAAGCTCCAGACCAATACGTATGACGCAGTAGTTACCGACTGGCGGCTGGGGGACGCGAATGGCCGGGCAGTCGTGCAGGCCGCCAAATCTCATTCCACCATGCCGGTGGTTGTGGTCTCCGGCTACGTTGCGGAGGCTTTCCAGGCTGCGGAACCACTGGCGGATCTCTACTTGGAAAAACCAGTGAATCCCGAAGAACTGGTCACAATCGTTAATGAGTTGCTCAAGACCAGCGAGCGGTCGTTCACCTAACCTAAGCGCATCCATAGGCTCGAATCCGAACATCTAACTGCCAAACAGCCCTAATACCAAAGGTACAAAGCTTGGCGTGCGTGCAACCATGAGGGCTGAGTGGCTGAGGTGTGTTTACCACGATGGAATCCCTTCTTGTTGACTGGTTCTGGGGAAACCTGTTGAACGAAGGTGGCGGTCTGTCCTCGTTAACTGCAATGGTCTTCGGTGGTTTGTTCGTGGTGGAGCGTCGTGGACGTTCGGAGAAACTGGATCCCAAGCGCCACGTGGAGATTTCTACATTGCTGGAGGGCATGCCGGAAGCGGTATTCCTCTTCGATACAGATTGCCGAGTTGTCGATACAAACGCGCAAGCCGAGCAGTTGACCGGGTGCTCGCGACACGAGCTGCGAGGAATGACCGACCACGTGCTCGTCAGCAAGCTGAGCGCAACGGATGAACACGGGAACGGCGTTAGCGAAGTCACCTCGGCGTTGCGGCGTGCTGTAAAGGGAGATGTGGTTCGGCACGCAAGACGATCGTTGAGGGATCCTCGGGACGGCAGGGAACTCGAGGCCCTTGTCTCGGCCAGTCCCATGAGAAATCGGGCAAGTGGTGAGATCGTGGGGGCGCTGGTCATGGTTCGTGACGTGACCGAAGTATCGCAACTTCAACGCCGACTCGCTGACACACAGCGACATAACGCTATTGGTCAAATGGCGGCGGGCATCGCACACGATTTCAACAACGTGCTGGATGCCATCAACCAGGCTGTTTTTCTGCTCGAGATGAATGTAGACAAACCGGCAGACGAGCGGAAGGTCTACACAAGCCTCATCAAGAAATCCGTCCGCCGCGGTGCCGAGATCAGTGAGCGCGTTCGCGAGTATCTGCGCACCGGGACTGGCGTGCAGGAGGAAGTCGATCTGCGCTCGTTGATGGATGACGTTGTGGAAATGACTCGTCCGATGTGGCAGGTTGCTCGAAAGATCCACGTTCGAACGCAGTTCGGGCCGGTCCGCAAAGTCCTGGCCAACGCCGCCGACATGAGGCGAGTATTCACCAATCTGATCATCAATGCACTTGAGGCCATGCCGAACGGCGGCGTGCTTACCCTCGGGTGTGAGGAACTGAATGGAAAGGTCCGGGTATTGGTGGAGGACACCGGCCAGGGTATTGCACCAGATCAGGAAAAGAAGATCTTTGTCCCGTACTTCACAACCAAGAAGACGGGTACTGGCTTAGGGCTGTCAGGGGCTCACAAGATAGTCACTGCTGCAGGCGGAGACATTAGGTTCAGCAGCAAGGTGGGTACGGGGACTGCGTTCATAATCGAACTGCCCATCATAGAGCGGCGAAATGAGCGTCGCGAAGGAGAGTCGGCCAGCGATACAGTTCCGGAAGACGCGGCAGAAGAAACAGGGGAGCCGCTAGCGCGAGTGGCGTGAGCGAGTTCCACAGGTGAGAAGCCATGGGGCCGCACGCGTAATTGCGGCCCAGTTTTCAGTGCGTCGCAGGTTGTGTGGCGGGCGGTGTCCCTTGGGGAACGGCCGTAGCTGCGGTAGCCGCGGCTGCTTCGGCTAGAATTCGATGGTGAATCGTGAAGAGAGCTAGTTCCAACCTGTCGGACACCCCGATTTTGTCGTAAACGTTCCGCAGATAATTTTTGATGACCTGCTCGGTAGTGCCGAGTTGCTGTGCTATTTCTTTGTTTTTGTAGCCCTGCACAATCAACGCAACGATTCGGAGCTCTTTCGGAGTTAGACGGTCGCGCACTCTGGCGCCAACCATATCATTGTCAGAAATTTCACGAGGAATCGATTGATCTTGCGTCCAGGAGATGCCATTGGCTACCTTGCGGACGCAATCCACCAAGGCGGGACCGGCTACGTTTCGATAGACAACGCCGTGCGCCCCTGCCGAGAGGTACTTCGAAGACTCTTCACCGTTCTCGGCAACAATTAACAAGCGCGTATGAGCCCGATTTGCGGCTTCGATTACTTCTCGCAGGTCAGGCGGGAACCCGGCTGAGCAGATGAGCAGCGCGGCACGGAACTTCTCAAGCGCCATCATCATCTGTTCGGGCGTTTGCGCCTGCGCCACAATGCGGAGGTCGTCCTCGACCGCGAGGACCTTCGCCATGCCCGCACGGAATATTGCCTGATTGTCAGCCAGGATCAGTTTAAGCATGAACGCCTGTCCAGAATGCTAGTCTCTAACGAACTCGTACTTGTCGATAACGCACGCCACGCCGTAGCGCCCTTTGTCGTCATCGACCCCTCCCTTGTCTACTCGCACGACCCGTCCACGGCAACTAATATGAACATCGTGGTTCGCTGCTGCAGCTTCGGCTGGCAGTGTGATATCGAACTCCACACGCGAACCGACCTTCCAAGCTGTATGCGCGCGGACGTACACGCCAGCGGAACTTACATTCCCGGTAATACCCTGTAGCTCTTCCGGAGAATCCGTTTCGTGAATACGTATCGGCAATTCCAGTGGAAATCTTTTGCCGGTTCGCGAATCGGGCACAAAGCCTCCTGCTGCCGTTAATCCGACAGAGCAGAGTTGCTGCTGCAGGCGTTTATATCACGGAAGTAAGTAACTAGCGAGTCAGGGGAATCACCGATGTAAGCATCTGATCAGGCACTAGGGTGTGAACGAACGTAAGGGGGGGGCATCGAGAATAGAACTGGTGGCGTCACAGGCAACACTGCTGCTCTCGACGCTTGCGTTCCTCAGGGCGGAGAGCAGCAGTTGGGGAGAGCGAGCACTCAGTAGCGGGTAAAGAAGCCCGCCGTACTGTAGCCTAATACGAGTCCCACAAGAGCGACGGCGCCGGAGGCGGGCCAGACATACTGGCGGGCGTTTCTCCTGACGTCCAGCTTCTCACGGACTTGGGTGCGCAGCTCAGAGACGGACTCGTGGAGCCTGCGACGCTGTTCCTCGGCGCGTATTTCAAGGACGTCCGTTGGTACGGAAGGGCCGATCTGGTCACCGGTACTCATACCTGTTGCCTCGCTTCACTCTGGATCCAAACCTGATCCTGTTTCAGAACTCGAATCGTTCGTTCGGGCATGACCCCACGTTTCTTGATCTGACGCGCTGCCGCTGATCCAACAATGGCGGCGATCAGCAAGTACACCACCCCTACAATGATGAACCCCAGGAAGTAGGCATACCGGCTGGGATAGAACACGGCGGCAAGAATGCTAACGAGTGAAGCCGTGAGCAGGAACCAGGCCGTGAGCCCCAGAAGAGCCGCGACCGCAATGAGCATAGCCGCCGTTTTCCAGGACGAGACTTTATCCTGCATCTCAGACTTGAGCATCGCGATGCGAGTCTGAATGAATTCTTTCGCTTCGTCCTTCAACTCGTTTACGACGCCAGCCAAACTTCTTCCGTTTTCAATAGGCACGACGACTTGACCTCCAGACCCGCATGATGAAGCCCAGCACAAAAGCAGCAGCTCCAGCCGCTGCTATGAACTGCACCGGGTACTCGTGGGCATAGAATTCGGCACGGGAACGCGCTTCGTAGACTCTCTGCCGGGCGGTTTCCTTCAGCTCGCCAGCGCTCGGCGCAGCGCCTCCACGGCGACCCCGGATGACGGTGAATCGTTCCTTCATCTCCGACACACGACGAGGAAGGTCTCGCACTCTCCCGACGGCCTTGCCAACCACGGACCCGACCGACTCGGCCCTGTTGTGCAACCGTGGGCGACCGGGCGGCAGTTCTCGTTCGGGAACGGGGACCGCAGTTCTAACACGTGATGTTTCAGCGAGAATATCTCTGTTCTCCAGAGGAGGTACTGGTTCGGACGACATCGGCGTTCCCTCGCGTAACTCTCGGATATGCGCTATGAGATGAGGAATACGGCGTAGGTGTTTGAAGCGAAGAGAGGGTAGTGGGGGAGCAGCTTATATCGGACATGAAAAGACCCGCAGGTTCTTGCCCTGCGGGTTCCCAAGAGTAGCCGTCCTTTGTGCAGTTAAAAGGCGCTTCCTCCGCCTCCTCCGAAACCGCCGCCGGAGAAGCCGCCGCCACCGCCGCCGCTGAAGCCTGAACCGGTGCTGCTTGATCGGGGGGCAGAAACCATTACGCTGTGCATCTCCCGCGACATGGAATGCATGGAACTGGTGAAAAACACGGGGTTCCAGCCATGAGGACCGTAGCCTCCGGGTGCCACGTACCAGCTTGGTGGTTCACGGACGATGCCGCTGAATGCGGCTGCCCAGTGTTGCTCAACGCCGAGCGCCATGGCGTATGGCAAATACTTTTCGAAGGTGTCGGGCGGCAGGCGCTTAAGCCTGTCAGCATCCACCCTGTTCATGAACTCTTGAAAGCCCTGAACAGCTATTTTGGTGCGCTGCCCGCGAATGCTTTTGGCGCTCATGTGCCGGCCGAACAGAATGACAATGAGAGCGGCTGCAGCAATGGAGATCACCGCCATAATAGGCGAGAGGAAGAAGTCCACTACCCCTGCAACGTCGAGCAAAACGAATGGCAGCCCGATCAGAATCGCTCCGCCGACGACCCACCCCGAAGCTGAGCTTGGATCCATGGTGTACATACCCTTCTTCTTGAGGGCTGTCAGCACGTCATGCTTGATAACGGGAATAGCTTTGTAGAAGCGGTTCTTGAGACTGGATAGGCGGCAGGTCTGGCCACCACCAAACATGTTCTCCAGCACTACTCGTTCATGCGGAACCGCATCGATCCACTGATCGCGCGACTTCAACAGATGCAGGACGTAGTCTTTGCTACTGAAGATGAAAGTGCGTTCCTCAACCTGTTCTATCCGCAGATAGCCTCTCACGGCCAGGTCAATGACAGTTGAAGTGATATCGCGTGGGTCGATACGGTCGTCGACAAGCGTGCCTACCTCGGCAGGACTCATCCCCTGTGGCGGCTCGTACATCGGCGCGACCGAAAGGCCGGTATGTGGATCCTTCCCCTTGAACCACCACAGCGCGAACATGACTACTAGCGCGAATACAGGAAGGAAGATGATCGAGTTGCTACGCAAAAACCAACTGAGACGGGTGAACGGACCCGGTTGTGCAAGCACCCCTTTCGGGATGAACACATCTACGGTCATTCCTCCACGCATGGGTAACGGATTCGTGGTCTCGAAAACCGCCTCGGATCCTTTGACTTCCGCCGTTACTTCCTGATCATGGGAGCCGTAAACGCCCGTGAATGCCTGGGCGCGCAACCCACCCGCGGCAGAGGCTGGGAGCATTACGACAGCAGACGCGTGATCAATCGGGACCGGCCAGTCATTGCCGGTTACGTTCCAATAGAACTCGTCGTGGTTGTCGAAGTAACGGACGGCGTTGGGCGACTCGTAGGCGATCTCGACGGTTTTGGTCGTGTCTGAAGCACCCGGTATGTAGATCTTCAGGTCGAGATAGGCACCCTTGCGCTTCTGCTCGTACTTCAACTTGTTTCCGGCACCATCGGTAACGTTCAGGACTTTGAGAAAAAGGGTGTAATTAGTCCCCCTCGGGCCAGGGTATTCAGTAGGAATGTTGCGATGTATACCTTGGAACGATCCGATGAACGACAGCGTGATCCTCTCCTGGATCAGGGCCGTTCCGTCTTGGCCGATCGACGTTACGGTGCGGAAATCCGCTATCCGCCAGTCGCGTGCGAATCCCTGGGCGGCGAGCAAAAAGATCACGACCAGGATCTGTAGGCCTATGGTCAGTGCACGCGGGCGTTTGAGAGTTTCAGGGGACAGCGCGAGCTGTCCCCGCGGAGGCGAACACAACGCTGGTGGTTGCGTCATGGTCAGAACTTGACGGCGACGTTCTCACGTTCCGCCGGCGTGTCTAGCTGGAAGAACTGCTTTTGCTGGAAGCCGAAAGTGCCGGCCAACAGATTGGTCGGGAACGACTGCACCTTCGTGTTGTAGTCCCGAACCACGGCATTGTAGTAGCGCCGAGCATTCTGGATTGCGCCCTCGACCTCCTGCAATGCGGCTTGCAGCGAGGTGAACTGTTCTGAAGCGCGAAGCTGGGGATAGTTCTCCGCGACGGCAAACAACCCGCGCAGAGCGGTCGTCAATTGCGCCTCGGCTACACCAGCTTCGGCTGGAGTTGTGGCCTGCATCGCCGCAGACCGGTAACGAGCAATATTCTCGAACGTGCTCTTTTCGTGCCCAGCGTAACCCTTAACGGTCTCAACCAGGTTGGGAATGAGGTCGTGGCGACGCTTCAATTGCACATCGATGTCAGACCACGAAGAATCGGCGCGTACGCGCAGTTGGACCAGTCCGTTGTACATCGCGATCAGAAAACCAGCGATCACGACTACAGCGATAATGACGATAATGAGGCCCATTTCGCCTCCGGTTTTCCGGCATAAGGCCGGGATGGATTTTAGCGGAAAGTAACACAGCGCAAGGAACCGCGCAAATATTCCGTTCGGCTGCGGTCACGACTCAAGTATCGCGTCTCCTCGGGCGAATGGCGCTGCGAGCTGACTTTCGGACGAAGACAGCAACATGGCCATGAGGCAACTTCGACATTTACGTCCGGGTTCGAGGCGCGAGTTCGTCTCGTGCAGCATCACGGAGTCACGGAGACGAGGAGCGCACTGGCCACTGAGTAGCCGGCGGTTGAATGCAAGAAAGCTTGGCTGTGTCCGTTTCCGCATGCACCAGATTCCTGTCAACGCTACTGTGAACACACGATCAAACACATACGTTGGCAGGCAGACAATGCGTGTGCGATACTGAGAGTGCTCGGAGCGGCGCGGTACGTAAGCACGCAGCGGTGTTCCCGAGAGAAACGCAGTGCAGCGAAGCCCGTCGTAAGCTCTCAGCTTACATTGCAGTGCAGAGCCGGGATGGCGGAACTGGCAGACGCAGCGGACTCAAAATCCGCCGAGGTTCACCCCTCGTGGGGGTTCGACCCCCCCTCCCGGCACCATTTTAGGTCTCAATTCCTGCTCGAACTAAAACTCGAACCATCTCCTGGCAGTTCGCTTCCTCTCGTTTGTAGCTTCTCTTGCTGTAATCCATTGTGAGCCGCAGCACGTACACTGCTCCACGACGTTCACGTTAGGTACGGTGCTGGACGTAAGTCTTGCAATTTCAGTGTACGAAGTGCAAAGTGTTGGCTTCATTTACAAGGGGAGCTGATTTTCACGGATTGCCACGACGTGTGTCTCTATTCTTATCGGTCTTATTGCTCTGTTTGCCTTTGTGTTATTGCGGTGGTGGCTCAAGTAGCGGGGATCTGAAGCCTCAGCCAGTGAATCTCACTCCAACCATTCAATCGATCTTTCCGTCGACAGCAGTTGCGGGAGCGAGCGGGTTTACGCTCACCGTGACCGGAACTAATTTTCTCGGGCGTGTCAGGCGCATCCTACATCGTTATTAATCCACTTCTCTAAGCCAACACATCGGTTGAGTCTCGACGGGAGTGAATTGTCATGCGCATAGTGACGACGCTC
>Ga0196970_1000887_pt1 | contig 26095 bp, 24 predicted proteins | sample S1v_513CmetaG_FD_148672 | JGI IMG/M metagenome (GOLD analysis project Ga0196970, IMG submission 148672) | Soil microbial communities from Anza Borrego desert, Southern California, United States - S1+v_5-13C | ecosystem: Environmental > Terrestrial > Soil > Desert | place: USA: California... | reverse complement strand
CTAGCCGCTGGCCGTGCTCTTGCGTGCGCGGCGGCGTCGGGTCGCGGCGCGGTTCCATGCCTGGAAGCCGGTGGGTGTCATCCCGGGCTGGCCTCGGTTCACGCCGAACTCCTCGGCCCAGGCGCGAAGGGCGGACCGGTAGGGGCGTCCGGCTTCGACTCGGTCCCATGCGTACACGGCGACGAGTGTGTGCTGGGCCGTGATGCCGAGCCAGGCGTCCGCGGAGGCCAGCGGGGGATCTGGAACGAACCGAATCCCGCTGGTCACCTCGCTGCTCGGCTCCAGGTAGTGCTCGACGAGGTCCGGCCCGGGGTGCGTCAGGGCAGAGGCGAGGCGGTACAGGGCGTACTGCCGCTCGCCTCCGTCAAGCTCGCTGCAGATGCGCTCGAAGCTACGGCCCGAGGTCGCCTGGCCGTCGTCCGCAATGGCGTGATCGGCGTCGTCGCCGGCCTCGTCCGAGCGTGTGAGCCAAGCGGCCTTGACGGCGCTGTCGAGCATGGCCTTGCGCTGTCGTTGGCCGTCATGGATTACGGCTCGGACGTTCTCGCGGTACTGCTCGAGCCAGACGGCGCGGATGGAGCACTCGATGACCTGGCGGACGAGTGGCATCATCGCCAGTCCCCGCTCGGCCTGGTGGAGGTCGGCGACGGCCGTGGAAAGCTGGACCGTGTGGGCGACGTGGCCGAACACCACGGGTGCGAACGGGAGCTCCACGCGGGTCGTGACCCGGACGGGTTCCCGGTTCGCGCTCCAGGCCGAGGAGAGGACCTCGATCAGCTCGTAGCAGCGGTCAACGCTTGGTGCCGGATGTTCGCCGCCTCCTGTCACGCACCGAAGCGTAGGAGGCGAGCGTGCTGCGGGTGCCCCGTTACGGAGCTGGCCGGTGCGTGCCGCCGGGCATGTCGCCAGGCTCCACCGGGTCGATGCTGGTGCAGGCCTCCGGGATGTACCAGCGGTAGTCGTGAGTGCCGCCTCCTGGGTCGGTGAGGTACTCGTGCCGGTCACCGACGCGGACGGTGTTGTCGCCGCGGGGTGAGCTGACCTGCACGAGGGGCACCCACTCGCCGTCGTACGGCAGTGCCGGGCTGGCACCCCGGCGGTCCCTGAGGAGCAGGCGGCGGTCCAGGTCGACGTAGACGACTGTCCGGCTTGTGCTGCGGATGGCCCAGAGACCGCCGTGGTCGAGTGCGAGTTCGGTTCGGTGCTCGGTTGTGTCCATGGCCGCACCGTGCCTGCCCCGACCCTGGTGACAGTGGCGGCGGATGTTCGGCCACGGTCGGCCACAGCGCTAACCCGGTGTGCGCGCAGCAGTGGCCCGTAGAGCCCTGCGTGCCCTGATTGACGCCTCCGCCGTGCCTCGGACGGTCCGGGACGCCCGCGATCGCGGGCGATCACATCTGGATCAGGAGGAGACGTGCCCAACGACACCGCGCCGAAGGAAGCCGCGCTCGTGGTGCGCTTGCCGGCCGACCTGCGGGCTGCCCTGCAGGCGCGAGCGATCGCCGAGGACCGGTCCGTCGCGTCGCTGCTGCGGCTGGCCGCCCGGGACTACCTCGACGAGGAGGCCAAGTGAGCACCGACGAGCCGGAGATGGCGCGATTCGAGCTGCTCGGACGTCAGCGGCTCTCTCGCGTGCTGGCGTCGCCGGAGTCGGCCCCGGTGCTGGGCGCGGCCGCTCTGGCGGGACTGGCCGGGGAGATCGTCCGGGCGATCGAGCCGCTGACCGAGGCGAGCCCGGCCGCCATGCTGGGGACGCTCCTCGCCCACTTCGGGGCGATGGCCGGTAGGGGAGCCTGCGTCAAGGTCGGTTCGAAGCCGCACTACCCGAACCTGTTCGTCGCGGTCGTCGGTCAGACGGCCCGCGACCGGAAGGGAACATCGGCTGCCGCAGTGCGACCTGTGCTCGAGGCAGCGGACCGAGGCAGCGCTCCGTTCATGCGGGACCGCCTCGTGCTCGGGGTGCAGTCGGGCGAAGCCCTGATCCAGACCGCCGCCGCCTTCGTCCAGATCGAGGGCCCCCCTGACCAGCGGATCCTGGTCTACGAGGAGGAGTACAGCCGCCTGCTGACGGCTGCTGCGCGCCAGAACTCGACGCTGTCCGCAACGCTCCGGGTGGCGTGGGACGGTGACGTCCTGTCCAACCGGACCCGCCAGGAGACGCTCACCGCCGAACACGCGCACGTGGGCTTCGTCGGCCACATCACACTCGATGAACTGCGGCAGAAGCTGGCTGACGTGGAGATCGCGAACGGCTTCGCCAACCGCATGCTCCACGTCGCCGCGAGCCGTACCCGACTCCACCCCGACCCGGGCCAGCTGCCCGAGGCGGAGGTCGAGCGCTTCGGCGCCAGGCTTGCGGAGGCGATCGCGTTCGCCCAGTCAGCGGGGGCTCTCAAGCGGGCCCCATGCTTCGAGAAGGCGTGGGACGCCTTCTACCGGGAGCTGGAGTCACAGCCCAGTGCTGGGCGGATCTTCGACGCGCTGACCGCCCGGGGGAGCGCACACGTCCTGCGGCTCAGCCTCGTCTACGCGCTCCTGGACCGCTCGCCCGTGCTCCTGGAGCGCCACCTGCGGGCGGCGGCAGCACTCTGGGAGTACTGCGAGGCGAGCGTCGCCTACATCTGGGGGGCCCAGTTCGGCTGCCGGGACGTGGACAGGCTGTTCGCGGCGGTAGTCGGGGCCGGTTTGACGGGGCTGTCTCGGACGGAGATCAGCGCGCTGTTCTCGAACAACCGATCCAAGGGTGAGCTGGACGCCCTCGTTGACCAGCTAGTGCGCGGCGGCGTCGCGCATGTCGTCTCGCGAGGCGGAGCGGGCCGGCCGCGGAAGGTGCTGATCGCGACCCTCCCCTGACGAAGTTCACGAAGGAACGAAGTGGCGGACACGGTGACGACGGGGTCCGCTTCGTTTCTTCGTGCGCTTCGTTCCTTCGCAGGTGTGCGTAACCGCCTTGTCCTCGGCGCATGGGCGCTCAGGGGTCCGCGGCATGACCCCGACCGCCCAGACCGCCACGCTCGAACGGTTCGACCAGGAGCTCGCCCGCCTCCGCGCTCTCGATGCAGAGGCGTTCGACGCCGCCGGCCCGCGCGACCTCGAGATCTGGACGACCGTCAAGGTTGTTCCGGGGTTGCAGAAGTCTGCGTCCATCTCGGTGGGTGTCTGACTCTTGCATCGCTCTCACTGCCGCTCACGGTCCTCCCGGCACGGTGCCTGCCACCGACCGAGGAGGAACCATGAACCTGTACACCGAGCGCAAGGTCTACCGGACGCTCGCCGAGAAGCTGCCAGTCGGCCGACCGTCGGTCCTCGACGCCCCGCGGTTCTCCGTGGTGGGACACGTCGGCGGCATCGCTGCGCAGCGCGCTGCTCACTTCAGCATCTACGGCAGCGACCCCGTCGTCGCCCAGATCAGCGCGATCCCGGACTGCGCTTGGGACCCAGCCACGCCCGAGGCGGGGTCCGCGCATGGCATCACCTGGCTACGCCTGAGCGATCTGCACCACAACGCGCGGGGCAACGAGCTCGTCGCGGCAGTCCTGCTTGTCGAGGACCACCTGTTCGTCAGCATCACGCTGTCCACCACCAGGAAGCAAGTCCGCCGCGATGACGGCGAGGACGAGAACGGCGTGACGCTGCTCCTTCTTGCCTTGATCAACCACTACCCGAGTCTCCGCGCGCTGCGGTTCGCGGACGACATCACCCGCGCACAGCGTGACCCGGCCGACTGGGCGCTGCTCCAGGCCAAGTGCAAGACGCGCCAGATCGCGATGGTCCTCGGCGGCCGCATGTACGACATGCGAGACGCCGGGGCGGAGATCTCGCTCGGGGCGCTCGCGCTCGTCGGGACCCGAGACGACCCCGAGCGGCGGCACAAGCTCACCGGCAAGCGCCTGCTGAAGTACCAGGCCGGTGGCGCAGGAATCGCCGAGACCCAGCTGCCTCATGGATGGCGCTTCCGGCGTGACCAGCACGGTCGACCGATCACCGACGACCGGCGGGGACGCATCCCGGAAGCGGAGCCCGAGATGGTCGATGTCGTCCGAGCGTTGTACGACGCTCACGCGTCCGGTGAGTCCTACCAGAAGCTTGCGGAGCGCATGATCGCCTTCGAGGCGATGGGCAAGCTGAGGAGAAGGGACCACACCGACCCGGACAACACCTACGCACGCACAGCCGATGACACGCTCGCTCGGTACGACGCAGCGAAGGCCTTCTTCGTGCGGTCCGCGTTCCGACCCCGCACGCTGCCGAGCGAACGGGCCATCGCGCGGTACCTCGCTGGCGAGGAGCCGGAGGACGTCTTCGACCCCGACACCCGCCTTTACCTGGCCAAGGTCGAGCTCATCCGCACAGGCCGGTACTTCCGTCGGCTCCGCAACGACATCCGCGGCCGCGGTGTCATTGTCGACGGCTTCCCCGTGCAGTACCGCGACGACCTCGACGAGTACGGATGGTTCGACGTCCTCTCCGAGCCCTGGGCCTGGCCCGTTGACGATCGCGGCCGTGAGCTCGTCCGCTTCGGGCTCCCGGATCAGATGTGCCGACAGGTGGCCGTCCGCTTGCTCCGCGAGCTCCGGAACCGCGAGGCCCCGACCGGTGGGCGGGCACACGTGAGCGCCAGGCCTCGCGCTCTTCAGCAGTTCGAGAACTGGAGCGCAGCACCCGGAACCCAGGGGGCGAGGTACGAGGATGAGGCGACGGAGTGGGGTGTGGAGGCGCGCTGCAACAACACCGGCAAGGAGAACTTCATCGTCCTGTTCCGCAGGCAGAGCGATGGCGACGGCTCCCGCGGCCGGCGCGGGTGGAGCTTCGTGGGGACTGGTGAGCGGCGCCCGGACCACATTGCTGCCACGGGCTCCCTCGCCGAGCTCTGCGCCTCTGTGTCCGTGCACCTCGAGCTAGCCGCCCGCCGGCTCGCCGATGCGTCTGAGGTGGCCACGCTGGCAACGGTCGCACCAACGGAGGAGGGCCCTGGCCGGAACGCTGTGATCCGCCAGCGCATCGAGCAGAGGGTGGCTGAAGCCGCGGAGGCGAGCCGCCTTGCGGGCGGTCACCGCACCATGGCTGCACTCGTAGCGGAAGACAACCCGGAGGAGGCGCGCCGGTACGCCCAGGCGGCCGCTGAAGCAGCCCAAGCGGTGTCGGCCCTGGAGGCAGAGATCCGCGACCTCCACGAGGACCTCGCCCAGGCCGAGGCCACCCACGACGCCGTGGAGGACAGTGCGAACATCGCGCTCCTCCCGTACGTGGTGGTGGGCCTGGAACGAGCGGGACGTGCCGGGGGGCGCAGCGAGCCGCGGCTCGCGAGCGTCTGCGCCCAGCTCCTGACGGGGTGGCGGTTCTTCCCCGTCGATGACGGTCTCGAGTGGGCGTGCGACTGTGTGCTGCCCCTCGCCACTGGTGGTGAGGTCAAGCTCCCGCTGTTGGGGAGGATCCGCGACGTGCGGACCAGGTCCGGGCGCGAGACAGCGAGCACCGAGATGGCCATCCGGTACTTGATGGACGAGGGCCGCGACCTCGATGACGTCGCGCGTGCACTCGACACCTCCCGAAAAGGACTTCTCGTGCGCCGGATTATGCCGTGGCTGGTCGCCTCCGGCGTGACCAGTCGCGGGGCGAAGTGCGCCATCGTCGACCACCCCCTGCCCAGCGTCCGACGTCTGGTCTTCGGACATCTGAGGAGCCCAGCCGAACCCCCAGCGAACGCCTACGCGGCCCGGGTCCTGGAGACCTACACCGACCCCGGCCTGCAGTGGGGAGACGCCGCAGTTCCCGACTCGACTGGCTGGATTGCGGCCGCCATGCGGATGCTGACCCAGGACAGCGCCACGTGGACGCATGGCCTGCCCGTGCTCGACGTGGCGCTCGCCCTGGGCCGGTCCGAGGACGACGTCCGCGAGCTTGTGGCGCCGCAACGGCGCAGTGCCGGCTTCACGCGGCCTGTGTTCCTCCGCTACGCCGACCCCGGCAAGACCCGGGTGGCGGCCATCGCGTGCCCTCACAAGCCGTGCAAGGGCCGACGCCCGGCCGATCACGTCGTCCTCCTGCCCGAGGTGGCTGCGAGCGGGTTCGGCGTCATCTGCGGCCACTGCCGGCGTGTGCCGACGTCGGCCGACCAGTGGCCTGTCACGCAGTACCCGCCGGCGTACCTGGAGTCCTGGACCCGTACGTCCGCCGTGAAGAGCCTGCGGGACGCACGGCAGACCGAGGTGACGGCTCGAGCGTCAGGGCCGCTGTGAGCCCCATGCCGCCGAGTGCGCGGCGGCCTTGGTCGCGCGCGGCCGACTGCCCGGGCGGCGGAGCGGGGCACGCTGCGACCGTGAGTGATGATGACCGCGAGCGCTCCAGGGCCGGCCTCCCCGTGTGGGTGAGCGAGGTGCGTCCCGGCACCTTCGATCGGCGTGTCCTGGACCACGGCTTCTGGATCACCGACGAGGGCGAGGTCCTCAGCCTGCGCTCGATGAGCACTGCACACCTTCAGAACGTCGTCCGGATGCTCGAGCAGCAGGCACACCGGCTGCATCTCGACGCGTTGCTGGACGCGTTCGTCTCCGTGCTTGAGGCAGATCTTGACGGCCGCACCTCGGGCGAGCGCCTTGCACACGCGCTTGGCGCGAGCATCGTTGACTGCGGTCCCGTGGAATGGCTCCACGGAACCGCCCTGCTCCGGGCGATAGACGGTGAGCTTCGGCGGCGGGCCGCCTGACCCCGTCCCCGGGCATGCGAGGTGCTTCCACCGAGCCGGCCCAGCCGCAAGCCCGGTCGTACTCGTCGGACAAGGCGGTCCACTGATCGGTGACGCGTTCGTCGCTCAGTAGGCAGGCGACAGGCCTGCCGGCCGGTCCGTCGACCACGAGGCGGCGCTCTGGCCGGTCGGGCGGCCGTAGCGTTGGAGCGTGGATGACGACTGGGTCCGCGGGTACCGGGAGGAGCTCTGGCGTCTGCTCAAGCGGTACGGGTGGGTCGTCCAGCACGTGTCGCCGGACGGGCCGGGCGAGTACGACTACGCGTACACGGTGGGCCTGTCCAGCCGCGGCATCCCGGAGATGGTCATCTTCGGCCTGCCGACACGCGTGGCGCAGACGATCTTGAACGCGGCTGCGCGGCGTGCCTTGGGTGGAGACGTGCCGGCACCGGGGACGGTCATCCGCGGACTGGTCCAGGGGTACGGCCTTGCGGTCCTCGAGGTCCGGGACGTACGTGGGCTCGCGCTCGTCCACGACGTGGTTGAGGCGGGAGGCCTGCCCCGCGCATGCCAGTTGGTGTTTCCAGACCGCGAAGGGCGGTGGCCCTGGTCCGCCGGGTCCGACGTCGCCGACACGCCACTGCTAGGTGATCCACAGGCAAGCGAGCTCGGGCCGTGGCCTGTGGAGGGCGTCTGATCGTGTCACCCGAACCAGCGATGATGGCTTCACGCGAGCCTCCCCGAGCGTCGGCATGGGGTGGGAGACCATGCTCGTGCAGGATGCGTCAGGAGGAATCACGTGGTGCTCACGAGTGTCGAGGTCTGCGCGGGTGCGGGCGGTCAGGCCCTGGGGTTGGAGCGAGCCGGCTTCGAGCACCTGGCCTGCGTTGAGCTCGACCCGCACGCGTGCGCGACCCTGCGCCTGAACCGCCCGGAGTGGAACGTCATCGAGGGTGACCTCCGCTCGTGGTCCCCGTCGGACGAGATGGTCGGCGTGTCACTCCTCGCCGGCGGCGTCCCCTGCCCGCCCTTCTCCGTGGCCGGCAGGCAGCTCGGCGCCGACGACGAACGGGACCTGTTCCCGGAGATGGTTCGCCTCGCACACGAGCTCGGGCCCCGCGCGGTGATGATCGAGAACGTCCGGGGCCTCCTCGGTGCGAAGTTCGATGGCTACCGCGCACAGATCAGTCGGCAGTTCGAGAAGCTCGGGTACATCACCGAGTGGAAGCTGCTGGAGGCCGCGGACTACGGGGTGCCGCAGTTGCGCCCACGGACGATCATGGTCGGCCTCCGGCCCGAGGACCACGAGCACTGGGCTTGGCCGACGCCAGACCGGGAGGCCACCCCATCGGTCGGCGAGGTCCTCCTGGAGACCATGCAGGACCTCCGGCTCCCAGGCGCGGCGCAGTGGGCGGATGCGGCGACGGGCGTCGCCCCGACCCTCGTTGGCGGGTCCAAGAAGCATGGAGGTGCCGACCTCGGCCCGACGCGCGCGAAGCGGCAGTGGCGCGAGAAGTTCGGGATCGACGGGCTCGGCGTGCGCAACGAGGGCGAGGCGTACCCCGAGGACTACGAGGGTCTGCCGCGCCTCACCGTGAAGCAGGCCGCCCTCATCCAGGGCTTCCCGGTTGACTGGAAGTTCGCCGGCCGGAAGACCGCTGCCTACCGCCAGGTGGGGAACGCCTTCCCGCCCCCGGTGGCAGCTGCCGTCGGGCGCAAGATCGCCGCCACTTTCGCTGCGGCCGACGCCGCAGGTGAAGAGCCGGAGGCCGTCGCTCTCTCAGCGTGACCAGCGGCGTCCTTGACGGTCGTGGGCCTGGACCTGTCGCGGTCAGAGCGAAGGCGTGCCGGGCGGCCGAACCCGTCGGCGTTCGACCACCGCCGCTTCGATCCTGGCGGCCACGTCGGCGGGCGCCTCGTGCTCCCACACCCGGATGGGCAGCCACCCAAGCTCCGCGAGCCGCCTGTCGGTGTCCTCATCCCGCGCGCGGTTGCCCGCGATCTTCGTGGGCCAGTACCAGGTGTTGGCCTTGATCGCGGGGTTCCCGTGGTCTGGGCAGCCGTGCCAGTAGCAGCCATCGACGAACACGGCCACGCGCGCCGGGCCGAAGACGAGGTCCGCGCGTCTCCGCACGCCCCGTAGGGGGAGGACTCTGTCGACGCGGTAGCGAAGCCCCCGGGCGTGAAGCAGTCGGCGGATGGCCATCTCCGGCTCCGTGTCGCGGCTCCGTTGGAGCTGCATGCGGGAGCGGACTCCCGGGCTCGACGCCCAGGAGTCCGCTCCCGCCCGCTTGGGGCTACTCGACGGCGTCCGCAAGGCGCCGCGTGAGCTCGTCGCGCTGGACGGCAGGGAGCTGGAACACGAGACCCGCTGCCTCCTCCACGGCCGATGGGTCCCGGCGGCCCTTCACGAGCCAGGCGAGGAGCTTGACCTTGTCACGGCTGGCCAGTTCGGCGACCCGGTCCCACACCTGCTCGGACGCGAGCCGTGCACCCGTGAGGTGCTTTACGGACTCGTTGCAGCGCGCGCACTCGGTCACCAGCTCGGACGGCGACGCACCGGACCCGTGCTTGTGCGGGTTCACGTGCCCGATGGTCAGCCGCGCGGTCGTCGCGGGGTCGTCCGGGTACGGCTCGCCGGCGAGGATCCCGCAGCGTACGCAGCGGTGCCCGTCGCGCTGCATGACCTGCTGGCGCACACGCGCCGTGACGACCCGGAGGCCTGCGGACCGGTGCTCTGGGTCCCAGACCGCGAGCCCGATCTTCTCGAGCCGGAGCTCGTCGGGCTCCAGCCCGGCGCGGTCCCGGTAGGTCTGGATGACCCAGCCTGCGGGGCGGAGGTCCCGCATCCGCCTGTCGATCTGCTCGACGCCCGGCATGGCGTCGCGGAGCTGCTGCTTCCTGAACGTGCCGCCTTCGCCGACCTCCTCCTTCAGCCACAGGGCCACTCGGACCCGGGTTCCGAGGGTCGAGTCGCGCCAGTCGGGGAGTGCTTCCGTGCCAGTCTCCATCTGCTTCTCCTTCTGCTCGGTGAGTGTTCAAGGGGCGCCGTGAGCAGAAGGCTAGCGCCGTTCAGCCGCCGCGGCAAGTAAAGGCAGCCATCTTGCTTGCCGCGGCGGACTGTCGGTATTGCACTCGCGGCCTCCGGGCGGGCGAGTCGAGCGCGTCCGGGTTCTGCCTTGTCACGTCACGGTCGAGCCTCCGCGTGGCCGCGCTGGACGCGGTCGACCGGGGCAGGCCAACGGCTGCCCATGCGCGGCCGCAGCACGTCGTGCGCGAGGCGTTCGACACGGTCCAGCTCGGCGCCGAACCGGGGGTCGAGCACCGCGACGCAGATGCTGCGCCACGTCGTCCGCTTCGCCGCTCGGCGGGCGGCGTTCCCGTCGCTCCCGTGCCCGCGGAGCCGCGCAGCCACGGGCTGTGAGGTCTGGCCGACGTACTGCCAGGCTCCGTGCCCGAGGCACGCGTAGACCGCCGGACCGCGCCCGAGATCGGGCAGACCAGAGGGGGCCGCGAGATCGAGCGGGTAGGTCTGCCACGGGTCCCAGGCCGGGTCGAGCACCTCGTCGACCTCTCCGAGGAACAGCGACCAGCGGAGGCCGGCCGACGAGGTTCGGGCGAGGCATACCCCCGGGCCCATCACTCGGCCACCGTCCCGTCGTCGTACAGGTCGTCGCCGTAGGTAGCGTCGCCCTCTTCCGCCTCGCCCCCGTCCGCCTCGTCGTCGTCCGGCGCGTACGGGCGGTGGGACTCGGGCTTCGGCTCGTTCGTGTAGACCGCGGCCTGCAGGCCGCTGACGATCCGGTACAGGTCCTCCCAGACTTCGTGCGACCCGATCGGGTGGCCAGTGATCTGCGTCTGGAGCGCGAGGAGGGCCTTGAGGGCGTCGTCGGCCTCGGAGAGCCGGCTGTGGACCGTGAGGCGGAGCGCCACGGCCTGCTGTGACGGCGTGGGCTTGGGGGTCGCCACCCTGGGCCGCCGCTTGGCCCGGCTCTCGTCGGCGGCCGCTGCCCGCACCGGGTCCGAGATCCGCACGATCTCGCCCTCCGTGATCGGCTCCGGCGCTCCGGCGTTGTCGGTCTTGATGCGCGACGGGTCCTCGGGGTCGAGGCGAGGCACGACGTAGGAGCCCTTGCCCTCGCCCTGGGCGAGCTCGATCTCCGTGAACGAGTTGAGGGCTGCGCGGTGGGCGTCGAACGCGTTCGCCGCACGGGCGAGGAGCCAGAGCCCGGCCTCGGAGTTCCCGAGCCCACCGACCACCTCGGCAGGGTCCGCTCGGAACGGCACACGCCCAGACGCGAGGGCGCTACCGACGTTGCTGGAGATCAGCTTGTCGGTCACGAGGGCGGTCCCCCCCGCGACCATGAGGGTGAACTTCGCGTTGTCATCGCCTTCGAGCGCCATGGGCACCAACTTGGTGAAGTCGTCCGTCGGCACGGGGCGCCAGGCGGACCCCAGCACCTGCGTCGGCACCGGCCCGTTCTGGGACCATGCTCGGCGGGCCATGGGGAGCGTCTTCGCCTTCTCGAGGCGCCAGCTCCGGTCGACCACCGGTGCGAGATGTCCCACGTAGCGCTTGTTCTGGATGCGGCGCAGCCCGAGCAGGCTGCGCATCTCTGCCTTGATCGCCGTGACCGCGTCAGGGGCCGTGAGCGCCGCGATCAGGTACGTCGACCGCCAGAGCGGCTCGGCCGGGATGTCCGGGTCGCCGAACACGGCGGGCGTCGCCTCCACGCCCAGCGCGCCGGTCGCCAGGGCGACCACCTCCGGGCTCAGTGCACCGCGGTGCACCACCCGACGCAGCGCCCTGTCGATCACTTCGGCCTGGCCGGCGGCCTCGTCCCACCCCTTGAAGTCGATGTGGATCGAGGACACGACGGAGCGCTGCGCATCGTCGAAGACCTCCGACGGCGGGAGCGGGGTCGACGAGCCCGGCACCACGCCGACGCAGATGTGGGCGGGGAGCGTGAAGGTCTGACCGATGCGGATGGCCTGCTCGTTCGGGGAGGTGCCAGTCGTCCCGGCCATGAACGCCGCGCGAGCGCTGAGCGCCCCCTGCTCGCGGCCACGAGCGTGGTCCTGCGTTGCCGACGAGGCCTTGCCGGCGCGCGCGGGCCGCGTGGCGAGCAGCTGCTCGACTGCGTAGTCCGCGACCTCCTCGGGCGTGGGGCTGCCTCCCAGGCGCGCGGCCCAGGACGACACGGTGCGGGTGATCCCGTCGCGCACGACGAGCACCCAGATCGACTCGTCGTCGGCAGCGAAGTCGATGCGCGCCGCGTGGACGAGGACCGGGCGGCTGACCCGCCGCGAGAGGATGGACTCGTCGTAGGCCCGACCCTCCACCCGCGTCTCGATGATCGTCTGACGCATGTACGCCGCGAAGTGCGCGCGGTCCCGGAACTTCATGGCCAGCGCTGCCATGGGCTGCCCGGAGTCGGAGAGGAGACCGGACACTTCCGGGGGGGCGACCACGCCCGCGGACGCCGCCGTACGCGGCTGGATGACCGGGAAGACCTCGTGGAGGTAGATGTGGCCGGGGACCGACAGGAGCGTCGCGCTCTCCGCCACCTCCTGGAGGAACAGGCCGCCGCGGACGAGCGCCGTCGCCGTGCCGAGGTCCGTGAAGCTCCGGCTGATGGCGTGCCACGCCTCTTCGTCGAGATCGGTCTTGCTCAGGCCGACTCGCACAAGGCCGAGTCGCTCTCGGGCAGTGGACGGGGTCGGGAGCTGCGGCTCGAAGTTCATGATGATCAGCGGGTCCGTCGTGTGGCTGATCTCGAGCGTCAGGGGGTTGTCGGCGGCCGGAAGGTTGCGCAGGGCGTCGAACAGCCGGCCGCTCTCGGCCGCGGGCGTCGTCGGCGACGGCCCGACGAACAGGGGGTTCTCCATGGGGAGGACTCATCTCTGGCTGCCCTGACCGGACGACCTTGTTGTCGTCGGGCTTCCCGCTCGATCCTTGCGGGACGCGTGGGCATGCCGTGGTACGCGCGACGTCTCGTGGTGGCGCGGCGTTGAGCACAGTGGCCGACGCAGGGTGGCGGTATGGACCGCCGACCTGCCTCGCCTCCGAGGCCTCACGGCTGCCGGGACAGTTCCCAGCCCTCATCGACAACGCACAGCACGGGCTGTACAGGTACACCTTACCATGCCTTTGCCTCCTGCCGACGAGCCCTCGACCGATGGCTGCGAGAGCCGCACGCGAGCGGGTGGCACCGGGCGAGGAGTTGTCGGCCTCGCGTCGCCTGTGCCGACACTGATCGGGTCCGGCTCGTCCGTACGATCCGGCCATGGTCGTCAGGAAGCGCGGGTACCTCGGCATCACGGACCTCCCGATGCGGTCGGAGCGTCCCGGTCTTGGGAGATCTCCCAGTAGTACGTGCAGGACTCCCCCCTCGCGCACTCAGTTCGGCAGGACGGCGTCCGGTAGGACGGCAGAGCCGGGAACCTCGGGTTCCCGGCTCTTTCTGCGCACGAAGCACCCCGAACGGTCTCAAGTCGACCGCGGCGCGCGTCGATGCCGCCTGCACTGGGCGGACGTCGACGGGGGCATGACCATGGCAGGACCACGTACCCGGGGGGTGGCGGCGGTCGTCGTCGCGCTCGCCATCGCGCCGTCGTCGAGCATGGGGACCCGGCGGCGACCTCAGGCCGCCCCGGCCCGTCGGCGGTACCGCTCCGGGCTGACGCCGCGGACGCGTTTGAACGCCGTGCTGAGGGCGAACGGCGTGCCGTAGCCCACCTGTCGGGCGACGGCTCCCAGTGTCGCGCCGGGGTCGGCGAGCAGGTCGGCCGCAAGGGCGATCCGCCAGCCGGTGAGGAAGCTCATGGGCGGCTCGCCGACGAGCTCGGTGAAGCGTCGCGAGAGCGTCGCACGGGAGACGTTGGCGACCTGGGCGAGGCGCTCCACGGTCCACGGCTCCGCGGGGCTGTGGTGGATGCTGCGCAGCGCGGTCCCCACCACCGGGTCGCTCCACGCCCGGTACCAGGCCGGCGCGTCTGCGTCCGGCCGTGCGAACCACTCGCGCAGCACGGAGATCACGAGCAGGTCCAGCAACCGGTCGAGCACGGCCTCCTGGCCGGGTTCGTCCCGGCCCACCTCACGGGCGAGCAGGGGCACCAGGGGTGTGTCGGTGCGGTGCACCACGAGCGCAGGCGGCAGGCTCCGCAGGAGCCGGTCGCCCACCTCCCCCGCCGCCTCGTAGGTCCCGACGAGCATCGTGGTCGACCCGTCGGTGTCGTTCCCCCACGTGCGCACCCCGTGATACCAGGCCTGGGCGAGCTCGACGCCGTCGGGGGTGGTGCAGCGCTGCCCCGGGTGCACGACGGCGAGGACAGGGCTTCCGGGTTCGCCGCGCATCTCGTAGGGCTCGGGACCGCGGACGACGGCGACGTCCCCCGGGCACAGCCGGAGGGGGTCACCGGCCGCCGGCTCGATCGTCGCGTCGCCCTCGACCAGCGCCACGACCGTCAGCGGCGCGCCGTCCTGCACGCGGAGCGCCCAGGGGGGTGCCATGACGCAGCGGAGCAGGAAGGCCCCGCGCGCCCGTGGTCCGTCGAGCAGGCCGGTCAGTGCGTCCACCCACGCACCGTAGACGATCTGACATGGATCTGAGCCGATCGGCGATTCACCGTCTCACCGGCGGCGGTCTTGCTGGGTCCATGAGCACATCGACATCCCCGGTACCCATCCCATCGACCACGCCCGGTTCCGGGCGGCGCACGGTGCTCGTGACCGCCGGCACCGGCAAGACGGGCCGCCGCATCACGGACCGGCTCGAGCGACTCGGCACCCCCGTCCGGGTCGGCTCCCGCACGTCCGACCCGCCGTTCGACTGGACCGACCGGACGACGTGGCCCGCCGCGCTCGACGGGGTGGACGCCGTCCACCTCTGCTACGTGCCGGACCTCGCCGTGCCGGGTGCGACCGAGGCCGTCGCGGCGTTCACCGACGACGCCGTCGCCGCGGGCGTCCGGCGCGTCGTCCTGCTCTCCGGGCGCGGGGAGCCGGAGGCGCAGGCGGCCGAGCTGGTCGTGCAGCGACCCGACCTCGAGTGGACCGTCGTGCGGTGCGCCTGGTTCCTCCAGAACCTCACGGAGGGCTTCTTCGCCGAGGACGTCGCAGCCGGCGAGCTCGCCCTTCCCGTCGACGACGTGCGGGAGCCGTGGGTCGACCTCGAGGACGTCGCCGACGTCGTCGTCGCCGCCCTCACCCAGGACGGCCATGGCGGGGAGACGTACGAGGTGACGGGACCGCGGCTGCTCCGCTTCGACGAGCTGGCCGACGCGGTCAGCCGCGGCACCGGGCGGCCCCTCGCCTTCCGGACCTGCAGCGTCGCCGAGCTCGCCGAGCACGTGCGCCCGTACGGTGACGACGTCGTGGCACTGTTCACCTACCTCGCGACCGAGGTGCTCGACGGGCGCAACGCGTTCCTGGCCGACGGCGTCCGGCGCGCCCTGGGACGCCAGCCGCGCGACGTCACCGAGTTCGTCCGCGACGCCGTGGCGACGGGCGCGTGGGGTCCGGCCCGCCCCTCGGACGGGGCGGCCCGATGAGCCCGGGGGAGCCCGCCGCGACGTGGGCGCTGGTGACGGCACTTGCGTGCGCGCTGGTCGGCGGGGTCCTGTACGCGTTCTCCGCGTTCGTCATGCGCGGGCTCGCTGGCCTGCCGCCGCGCGCCGGGCTCGCCGCGATGCAGTCGATCAACCGGGCGGCGCTCCACCCGGCCGTCCTGTCCCCGCTGCTGGTGACCGCGGCGGCGTCGGTCGGTGTCGGCGTGGCCGGGCTGCGGGACGACGAACCCTGGGCCTTCGTCGGCGCCGTGCTCTACCTGGTGGGGACCGTCGTCGTCACCGCTGCGGCGAACGTCCCGCGCAACGAGGCCCTCGCACGGGTGTCGGAGCTGGACGCGGACGCGGCGGACCGGTGGCGGCACTTCCTCCGCGGCTGGGTCGTGTGGAACCACGTGCGGACGGCCGCGGCGCTCCTGGCCGGTGCGGCGCTCGTGGCGGCCGTCGTCGCCTGAGCGGCGCGGTTCAGTCGGCGGGGTCGCGGGCGATCGGGCAGGTCATGCAGTGGCCGCCGCCGCGCCCCCGCCCGAGCTCGGCGCCGCGGATCTCGATGACCTCGACGCCCGCCCTTCGCAGCTCGCGGTTCGTGGTCGTGTTGCGGTCGTACGTGAAGACGACGCCGGGCTCGAGCGCGAGCGAGTTGTTCGCGCTGTCCCACTGCTGGCGCTCCGTCTCGTCCCGGTCGCCGCCGGTCTCGACGGTGCGCAGCCGCGGCAGGCCCAGGGCCTCGGCCACCACCTCGAGGAACGGTCGCGAGCCCTCGTCCGTCACGTGCAGCCCGGAGAAGCTGTTCCCGGGCCGCAGCGTGAAGGCCCGGATCCGGTCGACGATGTTCGGGTACACCGTGACGAGGTCGCGGTCGGCGAAGGTCAGCACGGTGTCGAGGTGCATGGCCGAGCGCAGGCGCGGCATCCCGGCGATCACCAGCCGGTCCGCCGCACCCTGGCGGAACAGCGCGGCCGCCAGCTGCGTGATCCCCTGGCGCGACGTCCGCTCGCTCATCCCGACCAGCACGGTGCCGTTGCCGACCGGCATGACGTCGCCGCCCTCGAGCGTCGCCTGGCCCCAGTCGCGCTCCGGCTCGCCCCACCACACCGTGTCGTCCACGTAGTCCGGGTGGAACCGGTAGACGGCCTTCATGAGCAGGGTCTCGTCCCGGCGCACCGCGTAGTAGAGCGGGTTGAGGGTCACGCCGCCGTACAGCCACGACGTCGTGTCCCGCGTGTAGAGGGTGTTTGGCAGGGGCGGCAGCACGTACGCGCGGGCCGACGGCGACCACTCGGCCAGGGCGGTCCGGTCGCCGCGCAGGTCGGCGGGCAGGTCCGTCACGGAGAGCCCGCCGATGAGGTGCTCGGCGAGCGTGCGGGCCGGGAGCGCGTCGAGGAACGTGCGGGCAGGCTCGAGCAGCGTGAGGCCGGCGGTGTTCGGCGTCACGGCGCGGTCGAGGAGCCACTCCCGCGCCCCCGGCACCTCGAGGGTCTCGGTGAGGAGCGCGTGCAGCTCGACCACCTCGACGCCGCGCGAGCGGAGCTCGCCCTGGAACGCGCGGTGGTCCTCGATCGCGGCATCCACCCACAGGACGTCGTCGAAGAGCAGGTCCGCGGACGTGCTGGGGGTGAGCCGGCGGTGGGCGAGCCCTGGCTCGCAGACGAGGACGGTGCGCAGGCGCCCGACCTCGGAGTGCACGCCGTGCCGGGCACGGGTGGCGGGTCCGGTGGTGGGCGGCATGGTCCTGTGGTGCCTCCTGGGTGCGGCGTCCGACGCCACGCTACGCCGGGCGACCTCCGCGGGCTCGGGGTTCGGCACGGGAGTGCGCCCCGGCGTCGTCGGCGGACCAGTAGCCTGACCCGGCCGCACACCGTCGACCAGGGGACCTGACATGCGCCTTCACGCCCGGCCGGCCGGTGTCGGCGTCGCCCTGCTCACGGTCGTGGGCCTGGCCGTCGGCGGGTGCTCCGAGGGCGGCCCGGACGAGGACGAGGCTGTGGCCGAGGCGCCCACGACACAGGCGCCCGAGGCCGACCCAACCGACGAGCCCTCCCCGACCACGGAGGTCGGCGACCTCGAGGCGCGCCTGCTCGTGGTCGAGGACATCGCGATCCCCGGGTTCAGCGCGCAGCCCCCCGACGACGACGACCCGAGCGTCGACGACGAGACCGGCGGCGTGTGCGTCTTCGACTTCACCGACGTGATGCCGGTGGAGATGCAGGCCACCGAGGTGGGCCGCAGCTTCGGCAACGAGGGGCTGATGTCGTTCGTCGCCGAGTCGGCGTGGGAGGGCCCGACGGCGGAGGACGTCGTCGCGCAGATCGTCGAGCAGCTCGCGTCGTGCAGTGGTCCGTACGACGGCACGTCCGGCGACGCGACGGTGGCCATGACGTCGGAGCCCGTCGACATCGCGGTGCCGGGTGCCGCCGTGAGCGGCTGCCGATACTTCGAGGCCACGGTCAACGGCGAGGTGAACACCTACGGCCCCATGTGCGTCGCGGCCTCGGGTGAGCGGGTGCTGGCGCTCATGGTGAACCTCCTCAGCAACGACGTCGGCGTCTCGCCGGAGCAGCACGGCGAGCTGGTCGCGACGGCGGCGGCGAAGCTCTTCACCGAGTAGGCACGACCCCTGTCCTCGTGGGCCGGTCGCCGTTCGTCGTGCAGGTGCACCGACGGTCGGTGTGACGGACGCCGGGCGTCCGCCCGCTTCCCACGGAGACGCACCATGGACACCCTCGGACTCGCCCTCGTGATCGCCGCCCGCCCCGGTCTCGACCACTGCCGCAGCGCCCTGCCCGCCGCGCCCGTCGTGGCCGGGCATGCCGGTCGCCCCCGCGGTGCGATGGCGGACTGGTGGCTCAGGGCCTTCGCCCGTACCGGCGGGTAGCATCTCGCCTTCGTGGCCCGCATCGTCGAAGCGCTCCTGCCGGCGCGGCTCGGCGTGGGCTTCCGGTGGCTGCTCGCGTCGTCGTGGGCCAGCAACCTGGGCGACGGGATCGCGCTCGCGGCCGGGCCGCTGCTGGTCGCCTCGCTGACCGACGACGCGCGGCTCGTCGCCCTCGCCGCGACGCTCCAGTGGGCTCCGCCCCTGCTCTTCGGCCTGCTGGCCGGGGCGCTGGCCGACCGGCTGGACCGACGTCGGATCATCGTCGTCGTCAACATCGTCCGCACGCTCGTCCTGGGCGTCCTGGTGGCGGTCATCGCGACGGGGCACGTGTCGATCACGGTCGTGCTGGGCGTGCTGTTCCTCGTCGCGACGGCCGAGGTGTTCGCGGACAACACGGCCTCCACCCTGCTGCCGATGCTCGTCGAGCGGCGTGACCTGGCGGTGGCGAACTCGCGGCTGCAGACCGGCTTCATCACCGTGAACCAGCTCGCGGCCCCGCCGCTGGGCGCCGCCCTGTTCGCGATCGGCGCGGTGTGGCCGTTCGCCGCTCAGGCCGTCGTCGTGGGGTTCGCGGCAGTGCTCGTCTCGCGCATCGTGCTGCCGCCCCACGGCCGGGCGAAGCACGAGCGCAGCCGGGTGCGGCACGACATCGCCGAGGGCTTCCGCTGGACCGTCCACCACCCGGCGGTCCGGACGCTGGTCCTCACGATCTTCATCTTCAACATCACGTTCGGCGCGGCGTGGTCGGTGCTGGTCCTGTACGCGACGCAACGGCTCGGGATGGGCGAGGTCGGCTTCGGGCTCATCACGACGGTCAGCGCCGTCGGCGGCCTGGCGGGCACGACGGCGTACGGCTGGATCACCCGGCACGTGAGCCTGGGCAACGTCATGCGGATCGGCCTGATCATCGAGACCCTCACGCACCTCGCGCTCGCGCTGACGACGCGGGCCTGGGTGGCGCTGGGCATCTTCTTCGTCTTCGGGGCGCACGCCTTCGTGTGGGGCACGACGTCGATCACCGTGCGTCAGCGCGCGGTCCCGATGCACCTCCAGGGCCGGGTCGGCTCGGTGAACATGGTCGGCGTGTTCGGCGGGCTGGTGATCGGGTCCGGTGTCGGCGGCCTGCTCGCCGAGCGCTGGGGCGTGACCGCACCGTTCTGGTTCGCCTTCGCGGGTTCGGCCGTCTTCGTGGTCCTCATCTGGCGCCAGCTCGCGCACATCGCGCACGACGACGAGCCCGCGCCCAGCGCCGAGCCCGCGCCAACCGAGGACTAGTGGCGGCGGCCGACCACCCAGGTCGTCAGCGCCACACCGAGCACCGTCCACACCCCGAGCACGAGGAAGTGGCCGCCGACGTCGGTCACCACCCCTTCCGTCAGACCTGCCCGGATGACCTGCGCCATCGGGTAGAAGGGCAGGCCCTCGTGGATCCGCATGTACCAGCCGGGCAGGTTGGCGGCGGGGTAGACGATCGGCGTGAAGAGCAGGACGAGGAAGACGATGGCGTTGGTGATGAGGTTGATCACCAGCGGGTTCGGGACGACGAGCGCCATCCCGTACCCGACGGACACGCACATCACGGTCGACAGCAGCACGGCCGGCAGGAGCACGCCCGACAGGTGCAGGTCCACGTCGTACCGCCACGCGCCGACCAGCAGGGCCGCGACGGTGCCCGGCATCGCGAGCGCCGCGTTCACCAGGAACGACGCGGTCACCTGCGCGGACCGTGGCACGGGCAGCGACCAGATGAAGTCGAAGGTGCCGGCCATCCGCTGGTTGGAGACGTTGCCCGGGACGAGCACGAACCCCATGGGCACGAGGGCGAGCGTGGGTACGCCGGTCGCGATGAGCATCGCCGTCGTCGGGTCGACCTCCGGGTAGAAGAACCCGTACATGATCGACATCCCGACGCCCATCATGATCTGGACGACGAAGACGAGGCCGGCCCAGGGCCGGATGTTCGCCCACTCGAACCGCATCATGTCCACCAGCCCGTGCAGCCACGCGCGCGCGCCGCGGCGCAGCAGGGCACCCTCAGGCACCGCGACCGCCGCAGCCGGTTCCGTCGTCGTGCTCACAGCCGCCTCCCGAGTGCCCGCACGGCCAGCCAGCCGCTGGCCACGCCCCACACCGCCACCACCACGTACGAGCGCCCGACGTCGGTCACCAGCCCGTCCGTCAACGCGTCGCGGATGACGGCGGCCATGTGCGCGAGGGGCAGCCACTCGTTGACCTCGGCGAGCCAGGCGGGCATCTGCTGCGCCGGGAAGAGGATCGGGGCGAAGCCCATCACGACGAAGACGAGCACCTGGGTGATCAGCTGCGTCGTCATCGGGTTCCGGATCGCGTGCGCGATGGCGTAGCCCATCATCGTGCCGGTGAAGACGACCAGGAGCGTCGCGGGAACGATCATCGGCGAGACGACGAACGCCGGGTGGTACCGCAGCTCGGCCGTGACGAGCGTGACGACCATGGCCGGCACCCCGGCCAGGAGCGTCACCGTGTACCAGGCGGCCGTCGCCGCCGAGCGGGGCACCGGCAGGGCCTGCACGAAGTCGTAGCCACCCTGCTGCTTGGTCCCGGCCACGAGCTGCGGCCCCAGCAGGAGGCCCAGCAGCACGAGGTTGAGCACCGGCGTCCCCGTGGACACCCACAGGGCGGCCAGCGGCGGGATCTCGTCGAAGAAGAGGGCGAAGCCCAGCACGTAGCCGACGCCGACGAGGATCTGGACCATCATCATCAGGGCCAGCCACATGCGCAGGCTGGCCAGGTGCCAGCGGAGCATCGCCGAGTAGCCCGTCAGCCAGTAGCTGCTGCCGGACCTCAGCGTCGTGGGCGGCGCCGCGGCGGGCGCGAGAGCTGCGGTGGTCACGGCTCAGACCTCGTCGTCGTCGGAGACGTGGCCGGTGAGGCGGATGTAGGCGTCCTCGAGGGTGGAGGCGCCGAGCGCGTACTCCTCCGCCGTCCCCGCGTCGATGAGGCCCTGCGCCCAGGCGATGGCGTGCGCCGCGTCGTCCTCGGCCAGGCCGGCGATCAGGGAGTTCCCGACCCGCACGGCCGAGTGCACCCAGGCTGGTGACGCGGGCGTGTCCGTGCCGGGCACGAGCATCACCTGCAGGCGCAGCCGCCCACGGTCCTCCGCCTTGAGCGACGACGGCGTGCCCTCGGCGACGATCCGGCCGTCCATCACGACGGCGAGCCTGTCGACGGCCTTCTCGGCCTCGAGGACGTTGTGGGTGACGAGCATGACGGCGCAGCCCTCGTCCGACAGTGCGCGCACCTGCTGCCAGAGGAGCCGGCGACGCAGCGGGTCGACGTCGTTGGTCGGCTCGTCGAGGATGACCAGCCTGCCCGGGACGACGACGGCCATCGCGAAGCCGACGAGGCGCCGCACGCCACCGGACAGCTTCATGCCCATGGCGGCCCGCCACTCCTCGATGCCGAGGGCCTCGATGAGCTCGCCCGTGCGGCGCCGGACGACGGCCGGCTGGCCGCCGCGGATGCGGCCCGTGATCTCGATCGCCTCCGTGACGCGGAACGCGTCGATCGGCATCTGCGCCTGCGGGAGGTAGGAGCAGAGCTGGCGCGCGACGTCGGGCTGCGCCACCAGGTCGTACGGCCCGATGGCGAGGCTGCCGGACGTCGGGGCGAGCAGGCCGATGACCTGCTTGACGAGGGTGGACTTGCCCGCGCCGTTCGGCCCGAGCAGGCCGTAGACCTCGCCGGGCTCGATGCGCAGCGTCAGACCGTCGTTGGCGCGGAGGCCACCCTTGTAGACCTTCGTGACGTCGTCGGCGCGGAACGCCCGGTCGATCGCGGTGGGTGTGGCTCTCATGACGGTCCTGCTTCCGACGGCGCCGCGCGGACGCGGCGAGACGAGATATATCGCGAAGGCGGAGACACGCTATATCTCGACAGCCCCCGGTGCAAGATCCTTTGGGCCCCTGTGCTACGCGGCATGGGTGAGGAGCTGCCCCGCCGGCACCGGACGCTGCCACAGGTAGCCCTGGGCGTACACGCAGCCGGCGAGCTCGAGCAGGTGGGCCTGCGCCGACGTCTCGACACCCTCGGCGACGAGGGTCATGCCGAGTGCCTCGGCCATCCCGATGACGCCCTGCACCACCGCGACCGAGCGGGGGTCCGTCGTCATCGCACCCACGAACGTGCGGTCGATCTTGACCAGGTCGATCGGCAGGTCCACCAGCTGGCGCAGTGAGCTGTAGCCGGTGCCGAAGTCGTCGGCCGCGATCCGGACCCCGACGCCGCGCAGCTCCTCCAGGTCGCGGAGCAGGCTCTGATGGACCTCCAGGAGGCGGGTCTCCGTCAGCTCGACGACGAGCCGGTCCGGAGGCAGGCCGGTCGCCTCCAGGCTCTCCCGCGTCGCCTGCGTCAGGCCTGGCTCCCGGAACTCCCGCGCCGCCACGTTCACGTGCATGGTCACGGGTCGGCCCAGGCGGGCCTGCCGCGCGCCCTCCGCGCACGCCTCGCGGAGCACCCAGCGGCCCAGCGGCACCATGACGTCGCTGGACTCCGCCACGTCCAGCCACTCCCCCGGGGTGAGCAGCCCGCGGGTCGGGTGCCGCCACCGGACCAGGGCCTCCAGCGCGCGCACCTCGCCCGTCCGGACGTCCACGATCGGTTGGTAGTGCACCTCGAACTCGTCGTGCGCGAGGGCGCTGTCCAGGGCCTCGCTCAGTTCCATGTGCCGGGTCGCGCGCTCGGCGATGCGTTCCGTGTAGCACTCCACGCGGCCGCGACCGGCGTGCTTGGCGGCGTACAGCGCGTCGTCGGACTCGCGCAGCAGGTCGGACGTCGTGGAGCCCGGCCGCGAGACGGCGACCCCCGCACTCAGACCGATCCGGAGCTCGCGGCCGTCGAGGTCCACCGGCGCCCCGGCGAGGCGGACGAGGCGGCTCGCGATGGTGAGCGCCTCCTCCTCCCCGCCGACGCCGGGCACGCAGGCGACGAACTCGTCGCCGCCCATCCGGGCGACGGTGTCGCTCTCCCGCGCGGCGTCCGAGAGGCGGCGGGCGACCGTCGCGAGCAGGACGTCGCCCGCTGCGTGCCCCAACGTGTCGTTGACCCGCTTGAAGTGGTCGATGTCGATGAACACCACGGCCACGCAGCGCCCGCTGCGCCGGTTCTCCAGCAGGGCGCGCTCCACGCGGTCGACCAGCAGCATGCGGTTCGGCAGGCCCGTGAGCTCGTCGTGCAGGGCGAGGTGGGCGAGTCGCGCCTCCGCCTCCTTGCGCGCGCTGACGTCGAGCATCTGGACGGTGACGAGCGCGGTGCCGTCGTCGTGCGGGCGGTGGGCGTCCGCCGCGGAGACCTCCGTCCAGCGCACCTCGCCGGACGGCAGCCGGTGCCGGAGCTCGAAGGCGGTGACGGGCTCGCTGCCGGGCGCGGCCAGCTCGGCGAGGACGGCGCGGGCACGCGGCCGGTCCGCCGGGTCGATGAAGGTCGACCACAAGGCGTCGGTGAGCTCCTCCACCGGGGTGACCAGCAGCTGCGCGGCTGCGGGGTTGGCACGCTCGATGACCGCCTCGCCACCCGGCTCCACCCGGACCGTGAGGTGCGCTATGGGGGCGGCGTCGGCCATCGCGTTGAGGCGCGCCGCCGCCTGACGGGCCTCGGACGTGGCGCCGGCCTGCTCCGCACGCGAGAGGGACAGGCCCATGCCGGCGAGGATCACCACGGCGACGAAGCCCTGGGAGACCAAGGACTGGGCCATCGGCGAGCCATGGTGGAAGGGCCCGATGTCCAGCTGCGTGAGGGATGCGACCACCACGGCGGCGACGAAGGTGTGCACAGCGGTGCGCAGCACCCCGGCTCGCAGACCGAACCACAGCGTGAGCGGCAACGCGGGGTACCCGACGCTGAGGTCGTTCGCCGCGACGAAGACGAAGCCGTAGACGCCTACCGTCAGCGCCGTGTCCAGGGCGAGCACCGCCGGCCCTGGCCGGCCCTCGCTCTGACGCCCCCAGGTGTACAGGGCCAGCGCCAGGACCACCACGGCCAGGCAGCCCAGCGCGCTGCGAACCGCCACGAGGGCGGCGAGGGGCAGGCCCGGGCGGTCCGGCAGGAGCGGCTCGCCGAGCGCCATCGTGAGGCCGGATGCCAGTCCGGCCGCCAGGGACGTCGCGAACACCCGGACGCCGTCGGCCAGCGTCCGCAGGCTCAGCGGGCCGCCGCCCCACAGCCAGATCATCCCTGTGGCGGCGGCGAAGGCCCCGGCGGCCGTCGAGATGGCGAGCACGATGGCGGTGGCGGAGTCCGCCCCGGTCATCACGGGTACCGCCGCGGCGATCGCGGCGATGCCTGTGGCGACCGCGACCCGGTCGACCCCACGCGCGCGGAAGAGCCACAGCGCCGCCACGCCGGCCGCCGGCCAGACCAGCGCGACGCCGCCGCTCGACGCCAGGCTTCCGGCCAGGACCGCAGCGGTGAAGGCCAGGGCGTAGAGGGCGTCGCGCATGGCGCTCAGCCTTGCCATCGCCGCCTCCCCGTCGTCCGGCCGCGGTGGGCCGGTGCTCGTGCTCCGTGTCGCGGACCCGACGCACATACCCCCGTGTGCATGGATCGTCTGCCTGAGAAGACGATCTCGCACCTGCGCGCCCGCCGCGATGGCAGATGATGGGCGGGTGCTCGACGTGCTCGCCTCGGCGCCTCTGCTCACCATCTTCGCGGTCGTCGCGCTGGGGACGGCCCTCGGTGCGGTGCCGTTCGGCCCGGTCCGCTTCGGGGCGGCCGGGGCGTTGTTCGTCGGCCTCGCCGTCGGGGCGCTCGACCCGCGGCTCGGCGAAGGTGTCGGCCTGGTGCAGACCCTCGGCCTCGCGCTCTTCGTGTACACGGTGGGCCTGGCCGCGGGCTCGACGTTCTTCCGGGACCTCCGCCGCCAGCTGCCCCTGATGAGCGTCGGGATCGCCGTCCTCGCCGTGGCCGCAGTGGTGGCCGTCGTCCTCGGAGGCTGGGCCGCGTTCACCGGACCCCTGCGCGCCGGGGCGTTCACGGGTGCGCTCACGTCGACGCCGGCGCTGGCGGCCGCGACGACGGCGTCCGGCTCGACGGAGCCCGCCGTCGGGTACGCCCTCACCTATCCCGTCGGGGTCACCGTGGCCATCGTCGTGGTGGCCCTGGTGGTGAACCGGCGGTGGCCGTCGCGCCGGGACCCGCAGCCGGCCGCAGGCCTCGGCCTGGAGGCCGTGACGGCCCGGGTGGAGCGCGCCACGGTGCTCACCGCCGTCCCGGGGTTCGCGGCCGGCGATGTGCGGATGTCGTACCTGTCCCGTGAGGGCCGGACCCGTGTGGTCACGCCGGACGAGCGGCTCGAGCCCGGGGACCGCGTCGTCGTGGTCGGCCCCTCCGCGGCCGTGGCCGACGCCGTCGCGCACCTGGGTGCGCTGGTGGACGAGCACCTCGCGGACGACCGCACCGCCGTGGACAACCAGCGGTTCGTGGTCTCGGAGCCCGCTGTGGCGGGGCGGACGGTCGCGGAGCTCGACATCCCGGGGCGGTTCGGCGGCGTCATCACCCGGGTGCGCCGTGGGGACCTCGACCTCCTGGCGCGCGACGACCTCAGCCTCGAGCTGGGCGACCGGGTGCTCGCGGTGGTGCCGCGCGCGGAGCTCGCCGCGGCGTCGGCGTTCTTCGGCGACTCCGAGCGCAAGGTGTCGGAGATCGACGCGCTCTCCGTGGGCATCGGGATGGCCCTCGGGCTGCTGCTCGGCCTCGTCTCGATCCCGCTGGGCGGCGATGCGCGGTTCGCCCTCGGGTCGGCGGCGGGGCCGCTGCTCGCCGGCATGGTGCTGGGGCGGCTGGAGCGGACCGGGCCGTTGGTGTGGGGACTGCCGCGGGCCGCGAACCTGACGATCCGGCAGGTCGGGCTGCTGCTGTTCCTCGCGGCGGTGGGTCTGGCGTCGGGTCAGGCGTTCGCGAGCGAGGCGTTCACGGGGACCGGTGCCCGGGCG
>Ga0196970_1000885_pt1 | contig 26176 bp, 22 predicted proteins | sample S1v_513CmetaG_FD_148672 | JGI IMG/M metagenome (GOLD analysis project Ga0196970, IMG submission 148672) | Soil microbial communities from Anza Borrego desert, Southern California, United States - S1+v_5-13C | ecosystem: Environmental > Terrestrial > Soil > Desert | place: USA: California... | reverse complement strand
TGTGATGGACTCATCTTGGGCGCAAAGCGACTTCTTGCCGCAAAAAAGCCCCGCTCTCGCGAGCGGGGCTTTTTCACTACTCGTTGCTAGTTACTGGTTACGGTCTTAGTACATGCCGCCCATGCCGCCGTGGCCGCCGGGCATTGCGGGTTCCTTCTTCTCTTCCGGAATCTCGGAGATGAGAGCTTCCGTGGTGAGCATGAGGGCCGCGATGGATCCGGCGTTCTGGAGCGCGGTGCGGGTGACCTTGGTCGGGTCGATGACGCCGGCCTTTACGAGGTCAACGAACTCGCCGGTCTGGGCGTTGTAGCCGTAGCTCTCGTCCTTCGAGCTGCGGACCTGGCCGACGACGATGGCGCCTTCTTCACCGGCATTGCCGACGATCTGGCGCAGCGGCTCTTCGAGCGCGCGGCGGACGATCTTGGCGCCGATTTCCTCGTCACCTTCCAGCTTCAGAGCTTCAACCGCGTCGATGCAGCGAACCAGCGCTACGCCGCCGCCGGGGACGATGCCCTCTTCGACAGCCGCGCGGGTGGCGTGCATGGCGTCTTCGACACGAGCCTTCTTTTCCTTCATTTCGGTCTCGGTCGCGGCGCCGACCTTGATCACCGCAACGCCGCCGACGAGCTTCGCCAGGCGCTCCTGGAGTTTCTCGCGGTCGTAGTCGCTGGTGGTCTTATCGATCTGGCTGCGGATTTCCTTCACGCGGCCTTCGATGTCCTTGCTGCTGCCCTTGCCTTCGACGATGGTGGTGTTGTCCTTGTCGACGGTGAGCTTCTTGGCCTGGCCGAGGTCGGCGAGCTGAACGTTCTCCAGCTTGATGCCGAGGTCTTCGGTGATGGCCTTGCCGCCGGTCAGGATGGCGATGTCCTGCAGCATGGCCTTGCGGCGGTCGCCGAAGCCAGGGGCCTTCACGGCGCAAACCTGCAGCGTGCCGCGCAGCTTGTTCACCACGAGGGTGGCCAGCGCTTCGCCTTCCACGTCCTCAGCAATGATCAAGAGGGGCTTGCCGCCCTTCGCGATCTGCTCGAGCAACGGGAGCAGGTCCTTCATGGAGCTGATCTTCTTTTCGTGGATCAGGATGAGCGCGTTCTCCATAACGGCTTCCATGCGCTCGGGGTCGGTAACGAAGTACGGGGACAGGTAGCCGCGGTCGAACTGCATGCCTTCGACGACCTCAAGCTGGGTCTCCATGGTCTTCGATTCTTCGACCGTGATGACACCGTCTTTGCCGACCTTCTTCATCGCTTCGGCGATGATGCGGCCGATGGTCTCGTCGTTGTTGGCCGAGATGGTGCCGACCTGCGCGATGGCGGTCATGTCGCCCGCGACTGGCTTGCTGTACTTGTCGAGCGCGCCCGGAGTGCGGTTGCCGTCCTTGTCGACGCTGCCGCAAACGGCCTGGATGGCCTTCTCGATACCGCGCTTCAGGGCCATCGGGTTGGCACCGGCGGCGACGGTGCGTACGCCTTCGCGATAGATGGCCTGGGCCAGAACCGTAGCGGTCGTGGTGCCGTCACCGGCCACGTCGCTGGTCTTGCTGGCGACTTCGCGAACCATCTGGGCGCCCATGTTCTCCAGGGGTTCCTTCAGCTCGACTTCCTTCGCGACGGTCACGCCGTCCTTGGTGATAGTCGGCGAACCGAACTTCTTCTCGATGACGACATTTCGGCCCTTCGGACCGAGCGTTACTTTGACGGCGTCCGCCAGCGCGTTTACGCCGCGGAGAATCGCCTGGCGCGACTCTTCACCGTGAATAATCTGCTTTGCCATTGCTTCAATCTCCTCAAGAATTCATTTGCGCCATCAGGCGCGGAATTCAAAAGCTCTTCGTGCACCCTGTCACTGCTAAGTAAGGGTGCGGCACCTTAAGAGGTCCTGCGCTGCGAGATCCTTCGCGCTTCGCGCTCAGGATAGCGGCCCGCGGCTCAAAAGCCGCGAAAGCGCCGCTACTTGCTCGCAGCCTTCTTCGAGGTCTCCAGAATGCCGAGGACTTCTTCCTCACGCATGATCAGGTAGTCTTCGCCGTCGATCTTGATTTCCGTGCCGGAATACTTGCCGAACAGGATGCGATCGCCTTCCTTTACGTCAAGGGGACGAACCTTGCCGTCTTCGCTGATTTTGCCCTTGCCGACGGAAATAACTTCGCCTTCCTGCGGCTTATCTTTCGCGGTGTCGGGGATGATAAGACCGCCACGGGTGGTTTCCGCTTCCTCTACGCGACGGACCACAATCCTGTCATGCAGGGGAGTGAGCTTCGTTGCCATGAATCAGACTCCTTTCAGTTCTGTGAATCTTTTGAGTTGTCTGTGCCCGACTGGAACGCCGGGATTGGGAACTGCTGAACAGCAAGAGAACCAAGGCAGACTGTTGTTAGCACTCTGCCGTAACGAGTGCTAATTTAGCGGAACCATTCGCGAACTGTCAAGATGTCAGCGGAGAACTTGAGCAGGAGACACTCAGATTCTGGCACATGGACCGTGAGAGTGACCGGCTCCCCTTTGTGTCCGTATCGGAATCTCTGGGGCAAGCAATCACTGGGTGGCGATTCTACATCAATACGTTTACTAACGAATAACTCGTAGCGACGAGTTTATTCGCGATTCGGCCGAAAGCGGTTCTCTGAAAGCGGTGCACAGTGAGCGTGCTGGGCTGTTCCCTTCCTGAAGATCTCTTTTCACTTGGCAGAAAGTATCAGCCGAAAGTCAGATCTGGCCTGCTTGCGATCGTATTGACCGCGATAGCTCTGACAGCGGTGTCGGCGGAGCAGCAGGAAAACACGGGTGGTGCGTCGGGGACGGCGGCTGCGGCCGCGGGACAGGTTCGTGGGGAACCTTCCCGCGCGGGTGACGCCGTTCCGGATCAAAACGTCGGAATTGCCCCCAACCCGAACGTAGCCATTGCTCCGGGAGCACGGGTTGACGCAGACGACAAACGAACCGACGAGAAGCAGAAGCCGAAGCGGCGAACCGGCAAGTACGACCTAACGAAGATCGGACAGCGCGGGATCGGCGGCGGCCTAAACCTCTATTCATTGGAAAAAGAACGGGCAATGGGCAGGGATCTGGCCATGCAGGTCGAGCGCGATGCGCGGTTGATAACAGACCCGATCATTACGGAGTATGTAAACCGCGTGGGCCAGAACATCGTGCGAAATTCTGACGCTCGGGTGCCCTTCATCATCAAGGTGATCGATGACGACCAGATCAATGCATTCGCGTTGCCTGGCGGGTTCTTTTATGTGAACTCAGGGTTGATACTGGCCGCCGAAAACGAAGCCGAGTTGGCTGGCGTGATGGCACACGAGATCGCGCACGTCGCGGCGCGCCATGCGACTAAGAATGCAACGAAAGCCGAGATCTTCAATTTGGCATCGATTCCCCTGATCTTTTTTGGGGGCCCCGCCGGATATGCCGTTCGTCAGGTAGCTGGCTTTGCGGTTCCAATGTCGTTTTTGAAATTCAGCCGCGACGCCGAACGCGAAGCCGATCTGCTCGGATTGGAATACCAATACGCCGCGGGGTACGACCCTGCCGAGTTTGTGAGCTTCTTCGAGACGATTAGGGCGAAAGACAAGGAAAAGCGGAACATTATCGCCAAGGCATTCGCAACCCACCCCATGACCGACGATCGGATCAAGCGGGCGCAGAAAGAGATCGAAACGATGCTACCCCCGCGTGATCAGTACCTCGTCAACACGAGCGAGTTTGATGAAGTGCGCTCCCGGCTTGCCGCTTTGGTGAACCAGGGAAAGTTGAACGGCGCCAATGGTGCGAGCGACAGGCCAACTTTACGCCGCCGAGGCCCAGAACAGATTTCGCGCGACAAGGACAACACTGAGAATGATGACCAAGACCGACCGACATTGAAGAGACGTTGAAGATTGCCAGCAAGGCTAAGTTAGGGGTTCAGGAATGAACGTCAGAGAAGTTACGAAAGATGTGGTCTGTATCGAGATTGGCATTTCCAATTGCTACCTCGTGGGCAACAAGAAGGAGTGGGTGCTTGTCGATGCGGGAACAGGCGGCCATGCTCAGGACATCTTGAAGACTGTCCGGAAGCGCTTTGGAAAGAAGGCGAAGCCAGAGGCAATTCTGCTTACTCACGGGCACTTCGATCATGCAGGTTCCGCATCGGAGCTGGCTGATCATTGGGATGTGCCGATCTACGCACATCGTCGAGAGTTGCCATTTGTGGACGGGAGGTCTGAGTACCCTCCGCCGGACCCAACGGTCGGCGGTTTCATGTCGTTTGTCGTTCGATTTATCCCCTCTCGAAACAACAAAGTTTACGTGGGCGAACGCGTACGCGAGTTCCCAAGTCTGCGAAAGCTTCCGGGACTGAAAGGGTGGGAAGTGATCGAGACCCCAGGCCATACGCCGGGGCACGTGTCGTTCTTCCGAAAAGAAGATCGAGTATTGATTGCCGGCGATGCATTCACGACGATCAATCAGGATTCGATGTTCGACGTGCTGTCGAAAAGGCAGTCGGTGAATCGGCCTCCGGTTTACTACACCTCCGACTGGGACACAGCTCACGAATCGGTGAAGAAGCTGGCACGGCTTGAGCCAGAGGTTCTGGCCGCAGGGCACGGTGTTCCGATGACGGGCGCGGCAGCGATACGCGGTCTTGAACGACTTGCTTATGAATGGCCCGCACCGCTGCACGGCCGGTATGTACCGGAGCCTGCCCAGGCAGACGAGAATGGCATCGCCTACTTGCCGCCGTCACCCACCGACGCGATGCCTGCCATCGCTGCGGCGAGTGCGGCGGCAATGGCTGGAACAGCTGCGGTACTGGTTATCAGACGCAGAGGGAGCGCTCAGGCCATTGCGCGTCGGGCGGGAGTCGCACCGGGCGAAGTGGCCTGAGAACTTTGTTCATTGAGATTCGTTCGGAGATGGTCACGAGCTAGCGGTGGCCTCAGGCCGGTTTGCCAAGGCCTTTCAGTACCGCACGAATCTCATCGACTCGGCGGCTGTCGGATGCGTCCTCCAACATGAACGCAACTCCGTAGTGATAACCCTGGCGATTACGCACGGTGCATCGCACGCGGATCGGAGAGCCAGAGTACGGCGGAGTGAACTCCACGGCGATCTGGTCGCCTATTCCTAGCTCCACTCCGGCAAATACGGCCATACCACCTTCATTCAACTCATTGCCCCGGCCCTCGATGATGGAAAGTTTGTCGGGGCGCTGGGCGATGACTCGGAGCGGGACGTTGAGGTGGTAACGCGGGAAGCGTCGCGGGACGGCGTAAATGGGCGGCTGCGGGACCGGATCAGTCGTCATGTGCTTGCCCTGCCGAGGAATGCTACAGACCTAGTGGGCGACATGAGAAGGTTACGGAAGATGTCGCACCGTCAGACGTTCCGCTGAACAAACCGGACCTCCGACGCTGCTGGCGCGACTATCAGCGAGTGATAGTCAATGTGGCGGTCCTCCTTACTCCGAAGTAGGTCGCCGAGATCGTCGCCTGTGTTGTCGAGGGCACCTGAGAGGTCGTGACATTGAATTTCGCGGTCGTTGCGCCAGCAGGCACAGTCACCGTTGACGGGACCTTCGCCGCCGATGTGCGGCTTGAAGCGAGCGAAACTACCGCGCCGCCGCTGGGAGCCGGCCCACTAAGAATGACTGTGCCGATTGAAGAGGATTTCGCCTTAACCGTCGAAGGCGACAGCGTAAGAGACGTAGGACTTACGTTGACGGTTAGCGCAGCCGTCACAGACGCTCCGCCGTAGGATGCGGCAATCGTTACGCTTGTCCTTGCATTAACGACCTTGGTTGAAACTGTGAACGTCGCGCTCGTTGAGCCAGCCGGGATAGTTACTGAGGTGGGAACGGTGGCGGCGGTGTTGTTGCTGCTGAGAGAAACGACCGCACCTCCGGATGGCGCTCGCCCGTTCAGGGTCACTGTCGCGGTTGAACTCAAGCTGCCGCCAACGCTTGATGGATTCAGTGATAGGGCCGTTACCCTTGGTGGGTTCACGGTGAGAGTGGCTGGAGCGCTGTTGCCGTTGTAAACGGCAGTTACTGTGACCGACGTAGCAGTCGCGACCGGATTCGTGCTGATGGAGAAAGGCGCATTCGTGAAACCTGCTGGCACCGTAACACTGCTCGGAACGGACGCGACCGCACTGTTGCTGCTTTGCAATAAGACCACGGTATTGCTGGTCGGAGCAGAGGTAAGCGCAACGGTGCCGGTTGCAATGTTGCCACCAGTGATGCTAGACGGATTAATGCCGAGCGAAGCGAGTCGGACCGGAGCACCATAGGTGACCGGCTCTGACATCCTGTTCTGAATGGACGGTTTCCCTACTGCCTTAACGTACAACGTATGCGAGCTTCCGGACGCAAGGGTGACCGTGCTCAGGTCCAGTGAGCGTGTGCCGGGCTGCAAGGTTGCGATCTGGGTGAGGTTCTGGCCATCCGTCGAATCGAACACGACGTAGTGGTGAACGGTGCTTTCGGTACCGCTCGAATGGGAAAAGTCCAGTGACCACGAGAGGACGTTGCCATTTACAGAGGCATTCAAGGTCAGACAATTGTCGATGCCGGTTTCGATCTGGGTTCCCTCTTCGTAATCGTTCCACGTGACGACGCCGAAGAACGGAAGCTGTTTGCCCGAACCGAAGTTGTTGTTAGTGGCCACGCGCTGAAAGCTCTGTAGCCACGTGTTCCCGCATTGTTGCTGAATGGCGCGCCCGGAGGAGGTCCAGGGCGCAAGCGTTTCGTCAAATCCCTTCCAGCCTGCTCCGACAGTGATGAGTGTAGGGTTGTTGGTGGTGACGCTCTTAGCGGTGTTGTAGAAGTTGTCGAGGTAAATGAAACCGTATGGGTCGCTGGAACCATACCAATTCACCCAGGCAAACGCTCCGTTGCTTTCGGTATGCGTGAAGCCGTTCTGGTTGCGAAAGATGAAATAGAGCTGCGGTGCCGTGCTGCCGTAGGTATTCGTGTGCGCGCGCACTTGCGCCCAAATCGTTGCCCAGTTCGGCCGAGGATTCGCCCAGCACTCTTCACACATGAAAAAGAGAACAACGGGACGACCGTTCGGATCGATCTGCTGCGTAAGGTTATTCACGCGAAAGTAGGCGTCAGAAGAAAAGTAGTTCGTATTGAGGTAGTCGAGATCGGACTTGAGTGCGCTGGCAAGGCAGCTTGTCTGGTCCGTACCATTGTTTTGTGGGCACTTGGTCCATTTGTAGGAGCCTTCATCGGCGAGGATTGCGAAGTACATAGGGCAGTTTTGCGGACCCGAGCAACGCGCCGCGAGATTGTCGCGAACGAGTTTCGTGGCGGAGTCGTAGCCTGGGCCGACGTTCGGGTCGGTACCGTACCAGTTGACGACGGTACCGTCGAACCCACGTCGCTGCATATCGTTGAGCTGATTGTTTACGGTGGTCGCGCTATTTGAGCCGTAGCCGACCTGAATGTGCTTATTGCAGTTCGTGCCCGCGCCCGTTGCGGTCGAGCCAGACTGCATGCAGAACCACGGCTGGAGGTAAGTAAATATCTTCGTAGTAGCACCGGGGTAGAGGAGTTGGTGAACGTCCTCGTTGCTTACGTTGCCGGGAGCAGGATTGAACGTCCCGCTGGCGCTGCTGGTCATCGGCGTGAACGCAGCCTGGCAGTGACTGGGATTGGCACCGGCACTGCACGCGGCGGTGTTGTTTGACGTCTCCTTGGAAAGTGTAGTGGTCTGAGCAAGCATGTCACCGACCAGCAGAAGAGGCAGCACGACGAGGAGAACGGCAGCGCGCATTGAGAGTACCCCGGGGCTCCGTCGTTGTCACCGGAGAGGATGGACCGCAGTGCCGATATAGTACACAGGCCAGTAAACCTTCGGGGCTTAAATCGAGAGAAGATCACTTCTTGGTAAGCCTTAATGGCAGCGGCTCGTCTCAGTTTGGTTCACTCGGATACCAACCAGGCTGATGCCGTGGCTGAAACGATCTCGCTGAGGAACGCTCGGCATCGGCCACGATTTCGCATGAGATCGATTGAATGGCGCGCGTACCGAGGGGAAGGCGGGCGGCGGCCCGGCCTGTCATCACGCCTAGATAAAGGAAAACGAAGCCCAAGAGCAGACTGAGCGCGACATTAAGAGCGGCAGCTATGAATTCGCCCTGCTGCAGACTGCGGAAGGTCTCAAGTTCGAAGGTGGAGAACGTTGTATAGGCTCCGATGAAGCCGACGGGGAGAAGATACCGCCAATTCGAATTCCAGTGTGCGTGGTAGTCGAGAACTGTAACGATCAGGCCGATGGCGAAGCATCCAGAGCAATTGACCAGAAACGTCCCGTAGGGGAATCGAGCCCCCATCTTGCCGCTCACGTATTCAGTCACACAAAGCCGCGCAATTGCGCCAAGAAAACCGCCTAAACCGACCAGGAGATAGTTCTGCAAACGAGCATCCTCTTCCGACCACCGATTCCTTGAAGGTCAGTTCAGAATTGGCTCACGAGGGGGATTGACTCGACGAACACTCCCACCGTGGGACCTGGTAGGAGTCATCTGCCCCAGAAGAGGGGCGGTTAAGGGCGAACTCCAACGCCACAGGCAACTAGTTTGATTATGCGGATGAGCAGAATATTCGTCAATGAACCAGATGGACACAGCCGTCAGCTATCGGGAGTCAGCTCATCTAGTAGATATCAGCCGTGAACGGGAACCATGAGCATCAGCTACCAGGAGGAAACTAGCCGAAGCTGCGCCGAATCCATCAGTATGTCGGCAATCTGGATCGTGCGATCGGTGTGCAAGGGCCAAGTCGCGATCCGGCAAAGAGAGCCTCATGTACTTCGAAGACCGCAGAGATGCTGGGCGAATTCTTGCGGGTGAACTTGCGGAATATGCTGGGCGCGATGACGTTGTAGTGTTGGCATTGCCGCGGGGCGGCGTGCCTGTGGGATATGAAGTGGCGCGAGCGTTACGTGTGCCGCTCGATGTCTTCGTGGTGCGCAAGCTCGGGACCCCGGGGCAGGAAGAACTTGCGATGGGAGCCCTCGCAAGTGGCGGTGTGCTTGTTGTGAACGAGGACGTTGTGGACGCACTTGGGATTCCGCAGGAAACGCTCAGCGCGATTGCCCGTCGCGAGTTGGTTGAGGTTGAGCGGCGCGAACGGAGCTATCGAGGTAACCGAGCACCGGTTGAGGTCAGTGGGAAGGTGGTAATCCTGGTGGATGACGGGCTCGCGACGGGTTCGACTATGAGAGCGGCGGCGCAAGCGGTGCGCCAAATGGGCCCGAAACGGGTCGTGGTGGCCGTCCCGGTGGCATCGGCGCTGACCTGCGAGCACCTCAGCCGAGAAGTAGACGAAGTGTTGTGTCCGCGAACCCCGGAACGGTTCTTTGCCGTTGGGCAGTGGTACCGGGAGTTCCAGCAGACCAGCGATGAGGAAGTTCGCGAACTGCTGGCGCGGGCCGCAGAAGCGCAGCGCGCGGCGTGACCCGAAAGCACACTCGATGGCCGATAACAGCCGTTCGCTGCCCACCAGCGCCAGTTGTTCTGAAACCTTTGACTCCCGCTACACATCTACCTAATATTGAAACAGTACCGTTGCGGTACTGTTTCAGCCGTACGTCTGGGGTGGCGGACGGCGCTGGCCGGCAAAAGCGGGTAATCCATTGATTCGACTTAGCAAACTTACCGATTACGGCATTTTGCTGATGACGCTGGTCGCACGCGATTCGGAGCATCGATCGCGGGCGGCGCGAGATCTGGCAGACGAGTCGAACCTGCCTCTGCCAACCGTCAGCAAGATACTTAAGATTCTGCTTGCGCATGAGCTGCTGATCTCGCACCGAGGTGTTAAAGGCGGGTATAGCCTGGCGCGCCCGGCGCAGGAGATCACGGCAGCCACGATCATCGAGGCCATGGAAGGGCCGATTGGGCTAACGGAGTGCAGCTCGCTTTCGGGCAACTGCGACCTGCTGTCGTTCTGCCCCATGCGCAGCAACTGGGCCGTGATCAGCGATGCAGTCAGGGATGCGCTGCAGAGAGTTACTTTGGCAGACCTGGTGGCTCCTCTGCAGGTCGCCAAAAAGGGCGACAGCATGGTTTTGCTCGGTATGCCCACTGGGAGAATGCAATAAATGAGCACAAAGGCGATTCAGGATTTCACAAACCAGGAATACAAGTGGGGCTTCGTCACCGACGTGGAAGCCGACCAGGCTCCCAAAGGGCTTAACGAAGACATCATCCGGCTGATCTCGGCGAAGAAGGAAGAGCCGGAGTTCATGCTGGAGTGGCGTCTCAAAGCCTATCGCCATTGGGTGAAGATGGCGAAGCAAGAGGGAGAGCCGAAGTGGGCGAACCTCAAGATCGATCCGATCGACTACCAGGAAATCATTTACTACTCGGCTCCGAAGCAGAAGACGCTGAAGAAGTCGCTGGACGAGGTCGACCCGGAGTTGCTGAGGACCTACGAAAAGCTGGGTGTGCCGCTGCATGAGCAGAAGATTCTGGCGGGCGTAGCCGTTGACGCGGTGTTTGACAGCGTGAGCGTGGCGACGACGTTCAAGGACAAGCTCGCTTCTATGGGCATCATCTTTTGCTCTTTTTCGGAGGCGGTGAAGAACCATCCGGAGCTGGTGCAGAAGTATCTCGGGTCCGTGGTTCCCTACTCCGATAATTTTTACGCGACGCTGAACTCGGCTGTGTTCACGGACGGATCGTTCGTGTACGTGCCGAAGGGCGTGCGCTGCCCGATGGAGCTGTCGACGTACTTCCGCATCAACGCACAAAACACGGGCCAGTTCGAGCGTACGCTGATCATCGCGGATGAGGGCGCGTACGTGAGCTATCTCGAAGGCTGCACGGCTCCGGTTCGCGATGAGAACCAGTTGCACGCGGCTGTGGTCGAACTCGTCGCACTCGACAACGCGCAGATCAAGTACTCGACTGTGCAGAACTGGTATCCGGGCGATCCGAAGACCGGCAAGGGCGGGATTTACAACTTTGTGACCAAGCGGGGCAAGTGCGCCGGAAAGCGCTCGAAGATTAGCTGGACGCAGGTGGAGACGGGATCGGCGATCACGTGGAAATATCCGTCGTGCATTCTGCAGGGCGACGACAGCGTGGGCGAGTTCTACTCGGTAGCGCTGACGAACAACTTCCAGCAGGCGGACACGGGCACGAAGATGATCCACCTTGGAAAGAACACTCGTTCCACGATCGTTTCCAAGGGCATCAGTGCGGGGTTTGGGCAGAACACGTATCGCGGACTGGTCAAGATCGGCGCAGGCGCGCAGAACGCGCGCAACTACACACAATGCGATTCGCTGCTGATCGGCGACAAGTGCGGTGCGCATACGTTCCCGTATATCGAAGTGAAGAACTCGACGGCGAAGATGGAGCACGAGGCTTCGACGTCAAAGATCGGCGACGACCAGATCTTCTACCTGCAACAGCGCGGGCTGAGCAAGGAAGATGCGGTCAGCATGATCATCAATGGCTTCTGCAAGCAGGTGTTTAAGGAGCTTCCGATGGAGTTTGCAGTGGAAGCTACAAAGCTGTTGAGTGTGAGCTTGGAAGGTTCAGTGGGATAAGGCACAGACGCTGTTAGCTCTTGGCTGTTGGAGAGCCTAGAAGCGAACTAGCAGCCAGACCGGCGAGCCCCTGACAGCCAATAGCCAAAGCCCAATAGCGATCTTTTGGAGAAAGAATGAGCACACCGATTCTGGAAATCAGGAATTTGCACGCGGCAGTTGAAGGTCACGAGATCCTGAAGGGGATCGACCTGGTGGTGAGGCCCGGAGAAATACACGGCATCATGGGCCCGAACGGCTCGGGCAAGAGCACGCTGGCACAGGTGCTGGCGCGACGTGAGGCGTTCGAGGTTACGCAAGGCGAGATCATTTTCGACGGCAAGAACCTACTGGAACTGAAGCCGGAAGAGGTCGCCGCGGAGGGTCTGTTCATGGCGTTCCAGTATCCCGTGGAAGTGCCCGGGATCAACAACGCGTACTTCATCCGATCGGCGGTAAACGCGCTCAGGAAGTATCGCGGCGAAGACGAGATGGACGCGATGGATTTTCTGCCTGCGTTCAAGGAAAAGATGAAAGCGCTGGACGTGGACGAGCGATTCCTGAACCGCGCGGTCAACGAAGGCTTCAGCGGCGGCGAGAAGAAGAGAAACGAAATCCTGCAGATGGCCATGCTTGAGCCGAAGCTCGCGATTCTGGACGAGACTGACTCGGGGTTGGACATCGATGCGCTCAAAGTTGTTGCGCAGGGCGTGAACGCTATGCGCAGTCCGGAGCGAAGCTTCGTCGTTGTGACGCACTATCAGCGGCTACTGAACTACATCGTCCCGGACTACGTGCACGTGCTGGCCGGCGGACGAATCGTGCGCTCGGGTGGCAAGGAATTGGCGCTGGAGCTGGAAGAAAAGGGCTACGGCTGGGTGGAAGAAGAAGCCGCCCAGATGGCGCGTTAAGGAGTCAGAACGACTGTGATCGAGACAAGGACAGAAAAGAAACAGGCGTTCCAGGCTTACCTCGACGAGTTCGAGGCGTTCGCAAAACGTGCGCCGGGAGCCGACACGCCATGGATGAAACAATTGCGCCAGGAGGCATTCGCACGGTTCTGGGAACTGGGTTTTCCTACCCTGCGCGATGAGGACTGGCGGTTCACGAGTTTGGCTCCGTTGTCCGCACGGACGTTCCGGCTGGCGAGTGGTGTAAAGGGGTACCATGCCCTGACGGGAAACGGTACGGCACCTGTGGCTATTGATCTCGCCACGATTCATCGGCTGACCCCGGCGGGGGTAGGCGCTCGTGTGGTTTTTGTGAACGGGCGGTATGCGCCAGAGTTGTCGAAGGTTGATCACTCGGACGTGGGACGGGGAACAGTACCGTCACCGCACAAGCCGCCTCAGGCTTCATCGGAGGCACAGAAGGTTGTGGTGATGTCGCTGGCGGAGGCCATCGCAGCTGGGCATCCGCTGGTGCAGCAGCACCTCGCAAAGCACGAGGATTACCGGAGCGATGCCTTCACAGCCTTGAACACCGCCTTCGTCGAGGACGGGGCGTTCATTCATGTGAAGCGCGGAGCTGTCGTTGAAGCACCAATTTACGTGCTGTACGTGTCGGTTGGGAATGCCGAGGCGTTGATGGCACATCCGCGCAATCTGATTGTCGCGGAAGAGCAGAGCCAGGCGACGGTGGTGGAAGATTACGTGAGTTTGCCAGTTGGACAGCAGGACGGGTCAGACACCCCTCCCCACACTCGGCTGGAAGCTGGCGCTACGCTGTTCTTCTCCAATGTGGTGACGGAAGTTGTTGCGGGTCAGGACGCGCTGCTGTCACATTACATGATCGAGCGAGAAGACGAGAGCGCAATTAATGTTTCCACTCTGCATTTGCAGCAGGCGCGGAATGCCAACGTCGATTCGCACTCGGTGCTGATTGGCGGCGGGTTGGTGCGAAACAATGTGCATCCGGTGTTGACCGGTGAAGGCGCGGATTGCCTGATCAACGGCTTGTTCGTTGCGAACGGCCGGCAGCACATGGACAACTACATGAAGGTGGAGCACGCCGCTCCACATTGCAACAGCCGGCAGTTCTACAACGGCATTCTCGACGGGCAGTCGCGAGGCGTGTTCCACGGGCGAATTATCGTTCATAAGGACGCACAAAAGACCGACGCCAAGCAGACGAACCGAAACTTGCTGCTGAGCGACGGTGCGCAGATCGATACCAAGCCGCAGTTGGAGATCTATGCGGACGACGTGAAATGCACGCACGGCGCGACGATCGGGCAGATGGACGAAGAGGCACTGTTCTACATGCGGTCGCGCGGTATCGCCGAGCAGGAAGCACGCAGGCTGATGCTGTTCGCGTTTGCCAGCGAGTGCCTGGACAGGATGAAGCCGGGCCCGGTGCGGAGTTGGTTGGAAGAGAGCGTCGGTGGGTGGCTGCCGGGCGGAACGCAGGCAGCGGCGACGGAGTAAAACATGGACGCGGGCGGGCCGCCCGCGCGACAGCCGGCGAGCCGCCGGCGCTACGAGGATATACGAGGGCCGTAATGAGTGCTCTGAATCATGTTTCGCTAGAACCGGCGGGTCAGTCTCGGAGTCGCGTAGACAGCGGGTTCGACGTTTACGCCCTGCGCGAGGACTTCCCTATTCTCAAGCAGTTGGTGCATGGGAAGAAGTTGGTGTACCTCGATAACGCCGCGACTACGCAGAAGCCGCGTCCTGTCATCGACGCACTGGCGTGTTTTTATTGTGCGGACTGTTCGAATATTCACCGCGGGGTGCACGCGCTGTCTGAGCGCGCGACTCAGGAATATGAGAATACGCGCGAGATAGTGCGGGACTTTATCAACGCGGAGCGGTTGACGGAAGTCATTCTGGTGCGCGGCACGACGGAAGCGATCAACCTTGTCGCAAGCACTTATGGCCGAAAGAACTTCACGGAAGGAGATGAGATCATCATCTCTGCAATGGAGCACCACTCGAACATCGTTCCCTGGCAGATCGTGTGCGAGCAGACCGGCGCCAAGCTTCGGGTGATTCCGATCAACGATCGTGGCGAATTGGTCATGGAGGAGTACGAAAAGCTGCTCGGGCCGAAGACGACGTTTGTAGCCGTTACTCAGATGTCGAATGCGCTGGGGACGATTAACCCTGTGCGGGAGATCATCGAGAAGGCGCACGCGTGGAATGCTCTAGTGATGGTGGATGGGGCGCAAGGTATCGCGCACCTAGGGGTTGACGTCCGTGAGCTGGATGCAGACTTCTATGCATTCAGCGGGCACAAGATATACGGCCCGACGGGCGTGGGCGTGCTGTACGGGAAGGAAAAGTTGCTGGAAGACATGCCGCCTTACCAAGGCGGCGGGGACATGATCCGCTCCGTCACCTTCGAGAAGACGCTTTATGCGAAGCTGCCGGCGAAGTTCGAGGCGGGTACGCCGAATATTTCGGGTGGAATCGGGCTAGGAGCGGCTATTAAGTACGTTACGCAGGTAGGGCTCGAAAATATCGCAGCTCATGAAGCAGCGTTGCTGGAGCGAGCCACTGAGGCCGTGCAACAAATTCCGGGAGTAAAGCTTATCGGCACGGCGGAGAAGAAGGCTTCAGTTTTGTCGTTCACCCTGGAGCAGGCACACCCGCACGACATTGGGACGATCCTGGATCAGGAAGGCGTCGCGATCCGCACGGGACATCATTGCGCGCAACCGGTGATGCAGCGGTTCGGAGTCCCTGCCACCGCGCGGGCCTCGTTCGCGCTGTACAACACGTTTGAGGAAGTTGATGCGCTGACGTCAGCGCTACACAAAGTACACGAGGTGTTCGCGTAAATGGCAGACCTGCGCGAGCTTTATCAGGAACTGATTCTGGATCACAGCAAGAAGCCGCGGAACTACCGCGAGATGCCGAACGCCAATCGCAGGGTGGAAGGCTTCAATCCGCTCTGTGGTGACCACTTCACCGTCTATATGGATATGGAAGGCGAGACGGTGAAAGACGTCAGCTTTCAGGGCTCGGGATGCGCGCTGTCGAAGGCATCGGCTTCGATGATGACGCAGGCTCTGAAGGGAAAAACAAAGACGGATGCCGAGGCTCTATTCGAACGATTTCACGATCTCGTAACGGGCAAGGCCGGCGAGGCCCAAGCGGAAAGCCTTGGCAAATTGGCGGTGTTTTCCGGGGTCAGCGACTTTCCGGTGCGCGTGAAGTGCGCTTCGCTTGCGTGGCACGCGATGAAAGCAGCGATCGAGGGTGACGCGGAGCAGGTGTCGACAGAGTGAGTTCGGCTCTTTGCACGGCCGTGGAAAGATTATGGATTACGGACAGCCAATCAATGTGACGCGGGACGTGGAGGCGGTGGAGATACCTGCGGGGTATCGCGGGGTACTACCGCAAGGTAAATCGGTGAGGATAGTGCAGTCGCTTGGTGGCGATTACACGGTGATCACGGATGAAGGTCACATGTTGCGAATCGCCGGGCAGGACGCCGATGCGATTGGCTTCACTCCGACAGCGCCGCCGGCGAGTGTCGCAGCGGGTTCGGATGGATTCAACCCCGAACACATTTGGGAACAACTCAGGCTGGTTTACGATCCGGAAATTCCGGTGAATGTCGTGGATCTGGGGCTGATCTATGGAGTCGATGTTGCCCAAGAGGAGAATGGCAAGCACCGCGTGGACATCAAGATGACCATGACCGCACCGGGATGCGGCATGAGCGACATTTTGAAAACTGATGCCCACAATAAAGTAGCGATGCTGCCGACTGTCAGCGAAGTGAACGTGGATATCGTTTTTGATCCGCCGTGGACGCCGGACAGGATGAGCGAAGCTGCGAAGCTGAAGCTGGGGTGGATGTAAGAATTTGGTGATTGGGTGATTTGTTGATTGGATGATTGAGCGCCGCTCTTGATGAGCGGCGCTTTTTGCTGATCGCAGGCGCACCCGCCCTTTCACCCGCTATTTACGGTCCAGTGGTATCGGGCTGTTGTTCTGTTGTCTGCTGCTGGTTCGGGCGAGCGGAAGGCGGCGGGACGCTCAGTTGGTGATCCAGGCGAATGTTCAGTTGTGAGTCGGCTGGAATCTGTACGTCGCGGCCCTGCGTGGCGAGCACGTAGCCTCCACCGGCGATTGCGCCAATAGCAAGGCCTTTCAGCGCGCTCCCAAAGATGAGGCCCGCAACTGTGCCGAGTCCAGCGCCAATCCCGACGTCTTTCGCAACTTCCTTTCCCTGAGTTTTGTCTGTCACTTCACCTTCCTGACCTGTGCTTGCGCCGGTCTTCTGGCCGACTCCCAGCAGAGTGGCTGTGACAGGCAGGACGGTGCCGTTAGGGAGCACAACCTCGGTAAAGCGCAGATCCATGCGTGCCTTGCCGCGCACGCTGGCGAGAATCTTGCCTTGCTCGACGTTGCTCACCTGACCACGTAGCCGAGTTCCGGACGGCAGCGCGACCGTGCCGTTCTGAGCCCTGATTGGCTGAGTGATGCTGGCAGTGAATTCGTCACCGGGCTTCGACGTCTTGCTCGAAAGTGGCCCGTCGAGAGACGCCGAAAACTCGGTACCAGCGGGCACAAGAAGGCCGCCCTTATAGACCGTCTGCCGAGGGCGCTGGGCGAGCACGGGTTCTTCGCTCTGCTCGGTAGTGTCTGATTGCGCAGGCGTGTTCGTCTGCGCCGACGAGGTTGCTGGCGCACCGGTATTGACTTGCGAGGCGTTGGTCTGCGGCACGGTCCCGGTGGTGCCCTGCGCCGCTGCGCGGTCAAAGACCGGCGGTGCGCCGGACGCAGACGTCTGGAAAATGTAAGTGGTCATCGCGACACCGGGAGTCTGTCCCGTGTCGACCTGGAAGAAATAGGTTGTGCGCGGTGACAAGTTGTGCAGGTGAACGCGATGCGACGTTGTGGCCGTCGTACCCTGCTCGGCTGTTTGAGCCAGATTGCTGGAGTTGTTTCCGTAGTACACAACCGTGGGAGCGGGACGGTCTGTCGTCCAGCTAATTACGGCTGAGCGGTCGTCGGCGTACTGAATGGTCGGGCCGCGGGTGATTACCGGGCTGGGCGGGGTTGCGCTGGCTACGCGCACGGGGCGCTGGTTGCGAAGCGCCTGGCCTCCGGCGGCAACCGTCTGGAAGCTTTCGGTGGGCTGCCCGGGTGAGCCTGCCTGCCCAGTTTCGATCTGGAAGTAGTACTTCGTGCTGGGAAGCAGATTTGGCAGATGCACGCGATGAGTGGTCGTGTTTGGCGCGCCTTCGGCTACCTGCGTGAGGTTTGTGGGATCGTTGCCGTAGAAGACGCGGCTTTCGCTGGGAGCTTCCGTTGTCCACGAGATCACGGCGAAGCGGTCGTCGGCGTACTCGATGGTTGGACCCTGGGTTATTCGAGCGGTCTGATTGGGCTGTGTTGGACTAGCTGATGTCTGGTTGAATTGGGCCGAAGCGATTTTCGTCAGCGCAAACACGACGATTACGATTGTCAGGTATGTCTTTCGTGAGTTCATAGCAATCTCCAGTAACCCAGAGTCGTGGCCATGAGTTGCTGAACATTTTAGATGCGAAACAGAACGGATGTCAGAAATTGGTGAACGGGGGGAGGTTTGCGCGGACCTAGACGATGATCACCGAGTGTGACGGACCCCGTAAAGAGCAAGCGGTGAACCGAAGAACTATCTCTAGCCACTCATCCGCCATTTCCGCAGCGGTGATTCATTCGATCCGAACATGCAGGACGACAGGGGCACCCATCGGCTGGCCGTTTGCGGCCGCCAATTGGACGGTGATGCTGTGATCTCCGGATGGGAGATTAGAGAACGTGTATTGCTTTTGCGCAGTTGTGATGGCCTGTTGCTGATCGAGGCGATACGTGAGAAACGCCGTCGTGCGCTTAACCTCCGCGTTTGCCTGCGGCGGTGCGATGAGATCGACGCCCCACACCTCCGCTTTGACGACGGCTTTCTTTTGCGAAGCGTTGGCGTCCTCGTCAACGATTTCGGCTTCGAGCAGAGGACCAAGACCTGTCATGCCGGCGTAGTTGGTGCGATCGGGCACTCTCATCGGCGTGGAACCGGTGGTCGGTTCCTGTCGCCATTGAGCGAACATCGGGAGAGCGAAGGTCAGGACTACCGCGGCAAGAAACGTCTTGATTGTTGTTCTCATTAATCGTTCCCGCACAAGAAATTCAGCCACCATTGGTGGACGTCTTTTAGCAGGTGCATGGTTGCCCTTAGTTGTGCAACGTACTAAGGTGCCTCAGGCATTTTTCCCGGTACCGACCCTGCTGAACTCAGGTAAGATGGAGTTACTCGTAAGTACTGGTGATGTGGCCCCTGATTCAGACCCGATGAAGCGACAACTGCGATTACTCAATATCGAAGACTCCGAGAACGACAGCTTGTTGTTGCGGCGGCATCTGACGCGTGCTGGATATGAGCTGATCTTCGAACGAGTCGATACCCTGGAAGCCATGACTGCGGCGCTCGACCGCAGAACGTGGGACATCGCGATATCAGACTATGTAATGCCGCAGTTCAGTGCTCTGGCGGCATTGGATCTGCTCAAGACCCGCGGATTGGACTTGCCGTTCATCATTCTGTCAGGAGCGATAGGAGAAGAAACGGCAGTCGCCGCGATGCGCGCCGGCGCACACGACTACTTAATGAAGGACAACCTGACGCGGTTGGTTCCGGCAATCGAGCGCGAACTGCAGGAAGCAGACAACCGTCGCGAGAGAAACCGCGCGGAAGCTGCCTTGCGAAATGCCGAGCGCATGGCCACCTTAGGCCGACTGGCATCGATGATCGCCCACGAGATCAACAACCCTCTCGAAGCGGTCACGAATGTCCTTTACCTCCTGCAGCATCACCCGACGCTCGACAGCGAGGCAAAAGATTACGTCACGCTGGCTGAGCAGGAGTTGGCACGAATTACGGACATCGTCAGGCAGGCTCTAAGTTTCAGCAGAGGGGCGACCGGCCCGATCCTGGTTACACCCGCAAAGCTGGTGCAAAACGTGTTGGACCTCTATGGATCACGCATTCAGGCAGCGAGCGTGACAATTGACAAGCGTTTCCAATATCACGGTCAGGTGAATGCCGTTGAAGGCGAACTGCGCCAGGTGCTCGCGAACCTCATCATCAACGCTGTCGACGCAGTAGGAGAAGGCGGCAGGGTTGCTGTGCGTGTCTCGCTCGCGCGCGACTGGCGGAAACTACAACGCAAGGGCGTTCGCATCGTGGTGGCCGATAACGGATCCGGTATCCGGCCAGAACACCGCAAGGACATCTTCGAACCATTCTTTACGACGAAGGGAAACAAGGGGTCTGGACTGGGATTGTGTATCGCGCGCCAGATCGTCGAGAAGCATGGCGGATCGATTCGGTTGCACAGCAGCGTAAGACCGGGAAGCAGCGGAACGGCCTTCTCGATCTTCCTCCCGTTCAAGGACGTGGCAGAGGCACATCTCGGGAGACTCGCAGCTAAGGTGGCCGTGGCGGGTCAGCCAGGCAACGCGTAAACCGGCGACTCAAGACACTCGGGAAAAGGCGGAGCGTGGTGCTCCGCTTTTTCCGTTTTCTTCCGCAAGAATTTGCCGAGAGGATGCTTGAGCCACAACCGGCAGCCCTTCAGCTATGCCTATGCGGCAACCTCGGTTGGCGGAGCCATAAACTCGGGGCCAACAGGTTCTTGAACGGACTCCCTGATAATACCGTCGATCTTTCGCATAGCTGCGGCGTCCAGTCTCCAGCCCATCGCGCCATCGATTGCGTCGAGATGCTCAGGACGGCGGGCGCCGCAAAGCGCCACATCCGATCCGGGTTGATCAAGCACCCATCTCATGGCGAGGTGCACGACGCGTTTGCCGTAGTTCTCCTGTGCAAAGCGATCTAGTTTCTGAACGGCGTCAAGGTACTGATGAAGGCGTGGCGGCTGAAACTTAGGGTCTTGCTTGCGAAGGTCATCTCCTTCGAATCGTGTGTCAGCGGAGATTCGGCCACTCAGCAAGCCGCGGCACAAAGGGCCATACATGAGCGTTGTAACGCGACGCTGACGTGTGTATGGCAAGAGATCACGCTCAGCACGGCGTTCAAAGAGGTTGAACGGCGGCTGTACCGTGTTCACTGGCGTGATCTTCCGGAAATGTTCAATTTGCCTGGCAGTGAAGTTACTGACACCTACCGCAAGGATTTTTCCCTGCTTCTTAAGAAGTGCGAGCGTCTCAGCAGTCTCCTCAAACGGCGTGTTTTCATCAGGCCAATGCACCTGGTAAATATCAATGAAATTGGTGCGCAGGCGGATCAGGGAATCCTCGACGTCTTTCAGGATGCGTTCTCGGCTGGAGTTTCGACCAAGACCGCCGTTCCGCGGTTCGATGCCGAACTTTGTGGCAACAATGACTTCGTCACGCCTGCGACTCTCAGCAAGCGCCTTTCCCAGGAGTTCTTCTGCCTTCCCCCACCCGTACGCCGGGGCAGTGTCGATGACGTTGATGCCACGGTCGAGAGCCGCGCGAATGGTACGAATCGCGTCCTGCTCATCTGTTCCTCCCCACATCATTCCTCCGATGGACCAAGTGCCCAGAGCGATACGAGAAGCATTCAGTTCGGTGCCGCTGATTTGCACGAATTCCATGACTGTACTCCTGTAGGATCAATCCGTTTTTGGGCAGTATTCCCCAACCGCCATCCTCGAAATTTGTTTAGGATTATAGGCTCGCGAAAGGACGATTGTGTGACATGCACCTGTTCTCACCGCTGAAGATTCGGGACGTGGAAATAAGGAATCGAATCGTCGTTTCACCGATGTGCCAGTACTCGAGCGACGACGGTTTCGCAAACGATTGGCACTTTGTTCATCTCGGATCACGAGCAGTGGGCGGCGCTGGATTGATCATTACGGAAGCCGCTGCGGTGGAACCGGCGGGACGCATCAGTCCTGCCGATCTGGGAATCTGGAAGGACGAGCATATCGACGAGATCGCTCGGGTCGTGCGTTTCCTAGAGAAGCATGGCGCCGTGGCCGGCATACAGTTGGCGCACGCAGGACGTAAGGCATCGACGAGTGTCCCTTGGGCAGGCGGACGCCCCGTGGGCGAAAGTGATGGTGGCTGGTCCCCAATCTTTGCGCCGAGCGCCATCGCTTTCAACGAGGAATCACAAACTCCCGAAGCATTGGATGAGGGTGGGATCGAGCGAACTGTGCGCTGCTTCGTGGATGCGGCACGACGATCACTCGAAGCGGGGTTCAGAGTACTGGAGATCCACGGTGCGCACGGATATTTGCTGAACGAGTTCCTGTCGCCGCTGACCAACAAACGCGAGGACCAGTACGGCGGCACGTTCGAGAACCGAATTCGACTCGCGTGCGAACTGACCGAGGCCATCCGTAGGGTCTGGCCAGATCGTTTTCCAGTGTTCATGCGCCTCTCGGCGACGGACTGGGCCGAAGGCGGCTGGACTGTGGAGGACTCGATCGCACTTGCACGCCGATTGAAATCGATTGGAGTCGACCTGATCGATTGCTCCTCTGGAGGAGTTGTGCCGCACGTTCGCATTCCGGTCGGGTCAGGTTACCAGGTCAGGTTCGCGGAGCGAATCAAGCGCGAGGCGAACATTTTGACTGGTGCTGTCGGCATGATCACGGTCGCACAACAGGCCGATCAGATCATCCGCACGGAGCAGGCCGACCTCGTGCTGTTGGCACGGCAGATGTTGCGTGACCCGTATTGGCCATTGCACTCCGGTCGTGTGCTGGGGCAAGACGTTGCGTGGGCGCCCCAGTATCTTCGCGCCAGGAATTAGGGGATCAGTATGAAGTGCGTGATGGCACCAAAGTCTTCCGAAATGATCGAACTTTAGTGGCAGCCGGAGCCGTGCGCCTGTGGAAAAACCGTGTCGAACCTACACCGATGAGCGTCTCTGGATGACAACTCTGAGTACCTGAATACCACTTTTCCCTGCATTATGCAGAAAGAGTAATAACTCACTGTGAAACAGCACCCAGACATTCCACAGCGAGCAATTTGCAAGTTGCTGCTGCTGTAAGTCATACAAAACTCGATGCCTATCGGCAGGTGAATTGCAGAGAAGAAGGTTGCTCTGGGGACTGCATGATCTGTCACTTCGTCGATAGCCGTACGGACTTCGTCAATATTTTGGCCGAGAAACTAGGCCCTGATTTCACCCTTGAACCGGCATCGCCAGACGACCGGAAACAACTGACATCGTGTGACGTTATTGTCGTCGCTCTTCCCTCTCAAGAACACCCCGATTACGCAAGCTGCCTCTCCCGACTTCAACTAATTGCTCGTAATCCGATGGGGGTCCCCGTCGTCGCATCCCTCGCGTCACCGGAGCGCCAGTTGGCGTTAACCGCGATGATGGCAGGCGCGTACGACCATTTCTTCGAAATCGGTTCGATGGACGAGTTGCGGGTAGTCCTGCGGAGAGCTGCTCAGTTTTACGAGATGAATCGCGAATTGCAACGCCTGCGCGTGTCGGGCCTGGAACTCAGCGATTTTGTTTCGATCATCGGGTGCGATGCGAAGATGCGTGCGATTTTTAGCTTCGCATCAAAAGTGGCTTCTACGGATGCGACCGTGCTGTTAACCGGCGAGACCGGCACAGGCAAGGAAGTGTTGGCCAAGGCGATTCACGAGGCAAGCCCGCGGTCTCGCCAGCCCTTCGTGGCAGTAGCCTGCTCATCGCTGCCCGAAACGCTAATCGAGGCCGAGTTGTTCGGGCACGAGAAAGGTGCTTTCACCGGTGCAACGGCTGCGCGACGCGGACGCTTTGAGGCGGCTGAACGTGGCACGATATTCCTGGATGAAATAGGGGAGCTTTCGCCCGGGCTGCAGGTGAAATTGCTTCGCGTCTTACAGGAACGAACATTCGAGCGGCTGGGGAGCAATCAGCCGCGCCAAATCGAAGCGCGCGTGATTTGCGCGACGAACCGCAACCTCTCCGAACTCGTAAAGCCAGGATTGTTCCGGGCCGACTTATACTACCGTCTAAACACGATTGAACTGAACCTGCCTCCGTTGCGCGAACGACGGGACGATGTCGCCCTGCTTGCGCACTCATTCCTGCAGTCGTATGCGCAAAAGCATAAGCGCGCGGTGACGCGCATCAGTCGCGCTGCCATGGCTGCCTTGCAGGAATATGATTGGCCCGGCAATGTGCGCGAACTGCAAAACGTGATTGAACGAGCCGTTGTCATCTCCGACGGCCCAGAAATCGTGATGGAGCAATTGCCATCCCAATTTGCTGCGTGGGACATGGATAACGAAAGCTGCTCGTTTGAAGACGAGGTGCGCGGATTCAAGAAGCGACTCATCCAGCGAACACTGACGGACACAAACAACAACAAGCTGCAAGCTGCCCGGACGCTGAAAATCGCAAGGTCTTCCTTGCACCGACTGATTGAGGAACTGCAAATCGAGAATCCAGAGCGAAAGACCGCAGCTTAATAGTGCGGCCGAACCCGACGACGAGCCAGCCACGCGGATACTAAGCGGGAGCGAACCTGCTCCCGCTTGCTTTTTCAGAGCGAACAGGGCAGAGTTCTTGCCGCAGCACCATGTCACTTCTATGCCCCCGTTGAATTGGACTGCAGACACGGACCTCACAAGTACGGGCGATGAGCCCGCAATACCTGCCGATACCGCTGTCTTGACCCCGCAACAGGCTCCGGTATGGGCCCGGCTAGTGATGCCGTCGATCGGGGATCTTATCTTTTTGCTGACCTTCTGGTTTCTTACGTTCGGGAGTTGGGGCGCGCGCTTGTTAAGCGATGCGGATACGGGATGGCACATCCGCAATGGCGAGCAGATCCTGGGTCGGCACGCGGTTCCCTACACGGACTCTTTTTCATACACCATGCATGGCTCGCCCTGGTATGCCTGGGAGTGGCTCTACGACGTGGTGCTTGCGATAGCACACAAGTTCGGTGGCTTGAACGGTGTAGTGGTGTTGAGCGCGCTGCTGATCGCGCTTACATTCACGACGCTGTTCCGAATGGCAAGCAGACTCTGCGGCAATGTGGTGATTGCGGCTGCGCTGACGTTGGTGGCGATTGGCGCATCGTCGATTCACTTTCTAGCTCGCCCGCACCTGGTCACGTGGCTATTCGTCCTGGTGTGGCTCGCGGCTTTGGACAAATTTCGCCGGGACGGGAACTGGAAACGGTTAGCACTACTGCCAGTGCTCATGCTGATTTGGGTGAACCTGCATGGCGGATTCCTATTGGGGCTAGTGCTGCCGGTGATCTACGCGACGGCGAATGTCTGGACCGCTGTTACCTCGTCGGACGTGCAGACACGAAGGCAGAACTGGGCGATGGCGCGGCGGATTGGAATCGCCACTTTGCTGACGTCAGCGGCTACTCTTGCCAATCCGTATGGATACAAGCTCTACGTTCATCTGAGCGAGTATCTCGGCAGCTCGTTCTTGATGAACAACATTTCGGAATTTCTATCGCCAGACTTTCATTTCGTACAGGTAAAGCTGTTCCTGCTTTTGCTGGTGGTTGCACTCCTTGCGTTCGCACTGACAAAGACCAGCGTGCTGGACATTCTGCTGGTCGCATTTAGCACCTACGCCGGGCTGTATGCGGCGCGAAACATCCCGATCAGCGCCATGCTGCTCACGTTGGTTTCCGCACCGATGCTTGCGAGAGCACTGGACGATATTCGGCTGAGTGACGACTTGTCTTCGGCGATTCGCAGGGTGGCCAGGTCAACTGACAACTTCTCAAGGCGCATGATGGCGTTGGAACGACAGTTGACATGGCAAGTTCTGCCCGTTGCACTGGTCGCGCTGACTCTTGTCGTGTGCGCAAATGGCGGGATGATTGGGTCGAAACAGCTACTCGATTTGAAGTTTGAGTCCAAACGCCTGCCGGTTCAAGCGGCTGAATTTCTGGCGTCAAACAAGATTGAAGCGCAGGTCTTCGCCGAAGACGGCTGGGGTGGGTACCTGATTTACCGACTGCACCCAGAAGGATTCTCGGTATTTGTGGATGACCGCCATGACTTCTACGGTGAGGCTTTTCTGAAGGACTACCTTAAGCTCACGAAGCTGCGTCGAGGATGGAGTGACGTTCTTGATCGGCATTGGGTGAACTATGTATTGATCGAGCCGGATGCTGCACTGGCGAATGCGCTGAGGGCGTCGGCAGACTGGAACTTGATGCACCAGGATGGGACTGCCGTGGTATTTGCGCGAAAGGTGCCGATCGCGCCGGCTATGGTGAAATAGGCATTTTTGTTGCGTTAGCCCGTTGGTGTTGGTGGCTTACGTTGGTGATATAGTGCCGTCGGAATGCGAAAGTACCTGACCATAACGCGGCTGTTTGAGCTGGTGATCGTGCTCGGGATTTTTGTTCTTGCAGCGCGCAGTGTAGGAGACCCGGACTTCTGGTGGCACCTGCGCACAGGCCAGCACATCGTCGAAACACAGTCGATCCCTTACGCCGACATCTACTCGCACACGAACCCCGGCAAGCCTTGGATAGCTCACGAATGGCTGTCGGAGGTAGTGATCTACGGCGTGTATCGCTCGGTCGGCTGGTTAGGATTAATCGTCGCGTTCGGCGCGTGCATAACGGCAGCGTTTTGGATCGTGTTTCGGCGCAGTGACGGCGGGCCCTACGTCGCCGGCGTGGCGACGCTATGGGGCGCTATAGCAACTATTCCCTTCTGGGGC
>Ga0196970_1000884_pt1 | contig 26284 bp, 18 predicted proteins | sample S1v_513CmetaG_FD_148672 | JGI IMG/M metagenome (GOLD analysis project Ga0196970, IMG submission 148672) | Soil microbial communities from Anza Borrego desert, Southern California, United States - S1+v_5-13C | ecosystem: Environmental > Terrestrial > Soil > Desert | place: USA: California... | reverse complement strand
CGACTTCTCCCTCGGCCGGGCCTGGAAGGGCGACCGGGCCGGGAACCTCGTGTTCCGCGCGTCGGCCCGCAACTTCAACCCGCTGTGCGCGGCCGCGGGCCAGGTGTGCGTCGCGGAGGTCGAGAACCTCGTCGAGGTCGGCGAGCTCGACCCGGACGCCGTGCACCTGCCGGGGATCTTCGTCGACAGGGTGCTGCCCCTGACCCCCGAGCAGGCGGCGGACAAGCGGATCGAGAAGCGCACCGTCAGGAGCGCGTCGTGACCGCCGGGCTGACGCGCGAGCAGATGGCCGCGCGCGCCGCCCGCGAGCTCGCAGACGGCAGCTACGTCAACCTCGGCATCGGGCTCCCGACCCTCGTGCCGAACCACCTGCCCCCCGGCGTCGAGCTGGTGCTGCAGTCGGAGAACGGGGTGCTCGGCGTGGGCGCCTACCCGGCGGACGACGACGTCGACCCGGACCTCATCAACGCCGGCAAGGAGACGATCACCGTGGCACCCGGCGCCAGCTACTTCGACTCCGCGACGAGCTTCGCGATGATCCGCGGCGGGAAGGTCGACGTCGCCGTGCTGGGCGCGATGCAGGTCTCCACGACCGGCGACATCGCCAACTGGATGATCCCCGGGAAGATGGTGAAGGGCATGGGAGGGGCGATGGACCTGGTCCACGGTGCGCGCCGGATCGTCGTGCTCATGGAGCACGTGGCCCGGGACGGGTCGCCGAAGATCCTGCCCGAGTGCACCCTCCCGCTGACGGGGCGTGGCGTCGTCGACCGGGTCATCACCGACCTCGCCGTCATCGACGTCACGCCCGACGGGATGGTGCTCCGGGAGCGGGCGCCCGGCGTCGGCGTGGCGGAGATCCGGGCGGCGACCGCCGTGCCCCTCGGGGTGGACGGCGCCGACGACGAGGTCCCCGAGGCGGTGCTCCGATGAGCGCGGCAGTCGGTGGCGGCGGCGCCGGCGTGCGCGAGGTCGTCGTCGTCGCGTTCGCGCGGACGCCGATGGGTCGCCTGGGCGGTTCGCTCGCCCCGGTCAGCGCGGCGGACCTCGGGGCGGCGGCCATCCGGGGCGCGCTCGCACGGGCGGGCCTCGCGCCCGACGACGTCGATCACGTGATCATGGGTCAGGTGGTCCAGGCGGGCGCCGGCCAGAACCCGGCCCGCCAGTCCGCGCGCGGCGCCGGGATCCCCTGGACCGTGCCGGCCGTCACCGTGAACAAGGTGTGCCTCAGCGGCCTGACCGCCGTGATCGACGCGGCCCGGATGATCCGGCTGGGGGAGGCCGACGTGGTGGTCGCCGGCGGCCAGGAGTCGATGAGCCAGGCGCCGCACCTGCTGCCCGGCTCCCGGCGCGGCTGGACGTACGGGGACATCAGCGCGGTCGACTCCCTGGCCCACGACGGCCTCACCGACGCCTTCGACCACGACTCCATGGGCGCCTCGACGGAGCGTGGCAACGCCTCGCTCGGCATCGGCCGCCAGGCGCAGGACGAGGTCGCGGCGGCGAGCCACCAGCGCGCTGCGGCCGCCGTGGCGTCCGGCGTCTTCGCCGACGAGATCGAGCCGGTGGACGTGCCGCAGCGCCGCGGCGACCCCGTGCGGGTCGACACGGACGAGGGCATCCGGCCCGACGCCACCGTGGAGTCGCTCGCCGGGCTGCGGCCCGCCTTCGCGAAGGACGGCACGATCACAGCCGGCAACGCCTCACCGCTCACGGACGGCGCCGCCGCGCTCGTCGTGGCGGCACGGGACGTCGCCGAGGCCCGCGGACTGCCGTGGCTGACCGTCGTCGGGGCGTCCGGGCAGGTGGCCGGCCCGGACACCTCGCTGCACTCGCAGCCCTCGGCGGCGATCGCAGCGGCCCTGCGACGGGCCGGCTGGGACGTCGGGTCGCTCGACCTGCTCGAGATCAACGAGGCGTTCGGGTCCGTCGTCGTGCGATCCCTCGCCGACCTCGGGTTCCCGCTCGAGAAGACGAACATCCACGGCGGGGCGATCGCGCTCGGGCACCCCATCGGCGCCTCCGGCGCACGTCTGGCCGGGCACGCCGCGACCGAGCTGGCACGGCGCGGCTCCGGACGAGCGGCGGTCGGCCTGTGCGGCGGGGGCGGGCAGGGAGAGGCGCTGCTCCTGGCCCGGTGAGTGCCGGGTGACACGTCCCGGACGGCCCGCTTACCATCGGCGCGACCTGCCGGAGGCACCCGAGGGGCGGCGCGCGTGATCAGGATCGGCATCGTCGAGGACGACGCGGCAAGCGCCGCGCTCCTCGTCGAGCACCTGCGTCGCTATGAGCGGGAGCACGACGAGCAGTTCCAGGTCACGCGCTTCGCCGACGGTGCGGACGTCGTCGGCGGGTACCGCCCGGACTTCGACATCCTGCTGCTCGACATCGAGATGCCGCGCCTGGACGGGTTCAGCGCGGCCCAGCAGATCCGCCTCGTCGACCCGGACGTGATCATCATCTTCATCACCAACATGACGCAGTACGCGATCAAGGGCTACGAGGTCGACGCCCTCAGCTACGTGGTCAAGCCCGTCCCCTACTTCGCGTTCGCGCAGGAAATCAAGCGATCCGTGGCGCGGCTGCGGCGCAGGCACGCGGACTACCTGCTGCTCCAGGTCGACGGAGGCCTCGTGCGGGTGCCCACCGACGACATCGTGTTCCTCGAGTCCTCCAAGCACCGGACCACGGTGCAGACGGTGGACGGGAAGTACTCGGTGGTGGGACCGCTGAAGGCGCTGGAGGCGCAGCTCGAGGGCAAGCACTTCTTCCGCAGCAACAGCGGGTACCTCGTGAACCTCCGGCACGTCCTCGGGGTGCACGGCAGCAGCACGCTGCTCGTCGGCGGGCACGACCTGCTGGTCAGCCGGTCGCGCAAGAAGGCGCTCCTGGCCGCACTGACGGACTACCTGGGGGCGCGGAACACGTGATCCTCGAGGTCCTTCCCGACGTTGCGACGCTCGAGAGCCTGCCCGACATCCCGCGGGCGCTCACTGGGATCGCCGAGTGGCTCGCGTGCCTGGTGTACGTCCTGCTGCGCCGGCAGCGGCTCTCCCGCGGCCGGTTCGTCGCGCTCGCTGCGGTCGCGCTGGGTGTGCAGGTCGGCGTGCAGGAGCTTGCGGACCGCCTGCCCCTCCAGCTGTGGACGCTCGGCATGGCGGCCGCGGTGGCGACGATGTACGGGTTCATCCTGGCCGCCGCGAAGGTGTCGGCCCGCGATGCCGGGTACTTCGCCGCGCGCGCCCTCGTCCTGGCCGAGCTGGTGGCGGCGCTGCACTGGCAGATGCACTGCTTCTTCTTCCTGCCGGAAGGCCGTCCCGGCCTCGCATGGCAGGTCGCGTTCTTCGTGCTCACGTATTTGGCCTCGTTCGTCGGCGTCTACCTGACCGAGGCGCGGCACTTCCGCCCCACCCTCGCGCTGGACGTGACCCAGGGCGAGCTGGCGTCCGCGGTCGCGATCGCGCTCGTGACGTTCTTCATGAGCAACATCAGTTTCCTCAACGCGAACACCCCGTTCAGCGGGCGGCTCGGCGCCGAGATCTTCTACATCCGGACCCTCGTGGACCTGTGCGGCTTCGTCGCGCTCTACGCCCAGCAGGGCCAACGGCTCCAGCACCGTGCCCGGGCCGAGGTGCGGGCGATCGACGAGATGCTGCGGCGCCAGCACGAGCAGTACCTGCAGTCCAAGCGGAGCATCGAGATCGTCAACCGCAAGTACCACGACCTCAAGCACCAGATCGGTGTGATCCGCGCGGAGAGCGACCCGCACCGCCGCGCGTCCTACCTGGACGACCTGGAGGCCAGCGTCGCGGGGTACGCCGCCCAGGCGGACACGGGCAACGGCGTCCTCGACGTCATCCTGACGACCAAGAGCATGGAGTGCGCCGAGCGCGGCATCGACCTGACCTCCGTCGTGGACGGCGGGGTCCTGGACTTCATGTCGGCGATGGATGTCGCCGCAGTGTTCGGCAACGCGCTCGACAACGCGATCGACGGCGTCATGGCGGTGCCGCACGCGGACCAGCGCCTCATCAAGGTCGCGGTGTACGCCCGCGACCGGTTCGCGCTGCTGACGTTCGAGAACTGGTTCACGGGGGAGCTGCGCACCGAGGACGGCCACATCGTGACCCGGCGCCAGGACCGCGCGCGGCACGGGTACGGGCTGAAGTCGATCCGCTACACGGCCGAGAAGTACGGCGGCTCCATGACGGTCAACGTCGAGGACCAGTGGTTCGTGCTTCGCGTGCTCCTGCCCTTGCCCCCGGGCACGGCGGGCGACGCCGCATCGGCCGCCGAAGCGGTCGGCTGAGACACGCCCCGCCGCACCGGCGGGCACGTGTCCTGCGTCACGTCGGCGGCCCGCCGTCGTGACCTCGCCGTGACCTCGCGGGCCGCCGGCAGACAGTTCGTGCCGCGAAATCGACCGACCGTGCACGCAGCCCGATCCGCTCCGGAGCGCGCTCCTAGCGTTCTGCGCGCGGCCCCGGACCACGACGTCCAGAGTCGCGATCGGTTCGCACAGTGCGCTGTGTCGCGCGCGTGCCGCCGGTGGGCTCCGACGACGGAGCGGACCGGGTGGGCGCGGACAGGGTCGCTCGACGACAAAGGGAAGGTCAATGAAGACGACGACAACGACGAGGCTGGCCGACGGTCGCCGGCCGTTCGTCAGGGGAGTTGCAGCGGTCTCCGGGCTCGCTCTGCTGACCCTCGCAGGCTGCACGGCCGGGTCCACGGCGAACGAGGACGAGACCCAGGCCGACAAGTACACGACGCGGGAGGTGACCGACGGGACGACCGCGTTCGTCGTCGTCGAGAACCCGGGCGACGGCGCGACGCTGTCCTACGCCAAGGACGGCCCGATGGCGCTGCTCGAGGTCGAGCAGGACGGGGCGACGCTCGCGTTCAAGGACATGAACGCCAACGGTGCGCTCGACACGTGGGAGGACTGGCGGGTCGACGCCGCTGAGCGTGCCGCGGACCTGGCCGGCACCATGTCGATCGAGCAGATCGCCGGCCTCATGCTCTTCAGCTCGCACGAGCGCTCCCCGCAGGACGGTCTCACCGACGCCCAGAAGACGTACCTGTCCGAGTCGAACCTGCGCGCCGTGCTCAACGCCGCCGGGAGCGACGTCGAGGCCACGGTGCCGTGGGTGAACGCGATGCAGGCGTACGTGGAGACCCTCGCCACCGCGGACACCCCGTACGTGCCCGTGAACTTCGCCTCCGACCCGCGCTCGACCGCAGGCTCCGGCGGTTACAACGCCGACGGCGACATCTCCCGATGGCCGTCCAACCTGGGCCTTGCGGCGACGTTCGACTCCTCCTACACGCTGCAGTTCGCGCAGATGGCCTCCGCGGAGTACCGCGCGCTCGGCATCACCACAGCGCTGAGCCCGCAGGTGGACCTCGCCACCGAGCCGCGCTGGCTGCGGGTCGGCGGCACGTTCGGTGAGGACGCCACGCAGGCGGGCGAGCTCACGGCCGCCTACGTCGACGGCTTCCAGGGCTCCGAGGGCGAGGCCGCGTGGGGCACCGAGTCGGTGAACGCCATGATTAAGCACTTCGCAGGCGACGGGCCCGGTGAGGGCGGCCGCGAGTCGCACACCGCGGCCGGCAAGTACGGCGTCTACCCGGGCGGCAACCTCGCCGAGCACGTCTCGGTCTTCGAGGCCGCCCTCGACTCCGCGGCCGTCATGACCGCGTACTCGATCGCGCTGGACGGCGACGGCCAGCCCCTCTTCGAGGACCGCACCGGCACCGCGTACGACTCGGGCCGCATGGCGATCCTGCGTGACGACCTCTCGTACCAGGGCGTCGTCGTGACCGACTGGGCCGTCATGACCGGCATGACCGACGAGGGTGCCTTCCTCGGCACCGCGTGGGGAGCCGAGGACCTCACCCCCGCCGAGCGCTACGTGCAGGTGCTGGCCACCGGCCACGACATGTTCGGTGGCGTCAACGACGCGACCTACCTCCTCGAGGGCGCGGAGCTCTGGCAGGAGAAGTTCGAGGCCGGCGAGCTCGACATGGACGCGCAGACCCGCTTCCAGCTGTCCGGCGCCCGCATCCTCACCATGATGTTCCAGGTCGGCCTGTACGAGTCGTCCTTCCTCGAGCCCGAGGCGTCGGCGGCGGTGCTCGCCTCCGAGGACAAGGTCGCGGCCGGGTACGAGGCGCAGCTCGCCTCGATCGTCATGCTCAAGAACGACGGCGCGATCGCCGAGGGGACCGACTGGTCCGACGCGACGGTCTACATCCCGCAGTCGTACGACGTCGGCATGGCGAGCCTGTTCGGCGAGGCGACGTACACGGAGGGGCCGACCCTCGACCTCGACGTGGCGGGCGAGTACTTCGGCACCGTCGTCACCGATGAGGTCGAGTACGACGCGGACGGCAAGGTCGTGAGCTACACCGCGCCCGACCTGACCGACGTCGACCTCGTCCTGGTCGGCATGGACAGCCCGACCACCGGTTCCGTGTTCGCCAACTCCGGCTTCAACGCGGAGACCGGTGCGTGGACCCCGCTCTCGCTGCAGTACCGCCCCTACACGGCGGACGGTGAGAACGTCCGCAAGGTCTCGATCTCGGGCGACGTGCTGCCGGACGGCACCGTGGAGAACCGCTCGTACTTCGGCAACTCCGTGACCGCCTCCAACGAGGCGGACCTGGACGCCTTCCAGCGTGCGGTGGCAGCGGTCCAGGCGAGCGGCAAGGACATCCCCGTGATCTCCCTGCTGAAGGCCGTCAACCCGGTGATCCCCGCCGAGTTCGAGGCCGACGCCGACGCGGTCCTCGTCAGCTTCGGCACGTCGGACAAGGCACTCATCGAGGTCGCGCTGGGCCAGCACGAGCCCCAGGGCCGACTGCCGATCCAGTTCCCGGCCGACATGGACACCGTCGAGGCACAGCTCGAGGACGTCGCGAAGGACGTGACGCCGTACACCGACGCCGCGGGCAACGCCTACGACTACGGGTTCGGCCTCAACTGGTCCGGCGTGATCGCGGACTGACGCATTACCCCGCGGGTGGCCGGCCGTCGGCCGGCCGGCCACCCGCGGGACCCCCGGTCGACGTCGTAGTCGTAGGCGTCGCCCGGGAAGCACGACCGGCGGCGGGGTGGGCCCGCAGCCAGACCTCTTCAAGGAGCAGATGTGAAGCACAAGGTTCTGACCTCCGGCCTCGGCCTGCTGGTCGCGTTCACCGGAGCCTTCGGGCTGACGGCGTGCAGCAGCGCTGACGGCGCATCGGGCGGCGACACCGCCGACACGGCCGCGGCCGGCGTCGACGTCGCGGAAGACCTCCAGGCCGCCCGCCAGGCGGTTCTGGACGCGCTCGCCGACGATGACTGGGCACAGGTCATGCTGGCCAGTGACGTGGAAGCACCCACCGTCAAGTACGGCCTGATGGTGATGCCCTACGTCGCTTCCGAGGCCGCTGCGCGGGTGACCGGGACGGTCAACGTCGACGGAGGCAGCTTCGTCATCGAGGCCGAGTCCGCAGCCACCGGCGAGACCTGGCAGATCGACCAGGACGGCGCCATCACCCAGGTGACCGAGTAGTCGGACGGTCCAGGCGACGTCGGGTGCCCGCCCGCCAGCACGGCGGCGGGCACCCGCCGGGGCCGTACTCGAGGAGGAATGCAGTGAACGCCAGGGCGAAGAACGGCGACCGCGCGCGCAAGCCGATGTCGAACAAGAAGTTCCTGTGGATCTGGGTCCCGGTGCTGGTCGTGGTGGCCGTCGTGACGGTCGTCGCGAACGTGGCGCTCACCGTGGCCGAGGGCTGGGTCGCGTCCCAGCTAGGCACGGGGACGTACACCTTCACGAACGCGGCGGAGTCCGCGGGCTGGGACACCGAGTACTACGAGTCCGACTTCGCGAGCATCGAGGAGGTCGACGAGGCCGCGAAGGCGCTCGTCGAGGAGATCGCCGCCGGCGGGATCGTGCTCGCGAAGAACGAGGCGGGCGCTCTGCCGCTCGCGGGTGGCTCGCGGGTGACGATGCTCGGCCGTGCCGCCGCGGACCCTGTGTTCGGTGGCTCCGGCTCGGGTTCGGTGGACACCAACTCCGCGGTGACCGCCCGCGGCGGGCTCGAGAACGCGGGCCTCACGGTCAACGAGCAGGTGCTTGGGGCGATCGAGGCCTTCGCGGAGGAGAACCGCCGCGGCTTCATCGAGATGGACAACCCGGGGGCCTCCAGCTATCACATCGGTGAGATGCCGGTGGCCGGGTACGAGGCGCAGTCCGCCTCGTTCCAGGACTTCGCCGACGCCGCCGTCGTCTTCATCGGGCGCCCGGGCGGGGAGGGCGGCGACCTGACCCAGGACATGACCGACTGGGACGAGAACGCCACCGAGGGCCAGCACCAGCTGGAGCTCAACCAGGACGAGAAGGACCTCGTCGAGCTGGCGAAGGCGAGCTTCGACACGGTCGTGGTTGTCGTGAACGCCTCGACCACCATCGAGATGGGACCCCTGCAGGACGACCCGGGCGTGGACGCCATCCTGCTCGCCGGCTCGCCCGGAGCGACCGGCCTGAACGCGCTCGGCAGCGTCCTGGTCGGCGCGGTGAACCCGTCCGGCCGGACGGCGGACCTCTGGGCCGCGGACTTCACCGCCGACCCGACCTTCGTGAACTTCGGCTCCTTCATCTACGAGAACATCGAGGCGTCGTACCCGGTCTCGGCCCTCGAGAGCGCCACCTCCAACGCGACCGTCACCTCGGACGCGCCGTTCGTGAACTACGCCGAGGGCATCTACGTCGGGTACCGCTACTACGAGACCGCCGCGGCAGAGGGCTTCATCGACTACGACGACGCCGTCGTCTACCCCTTCGGCTACGGCCTGAGCTACACGGACTTCACCTGGGAGGTCGTCGGCACCGAGTCCGGCGACGTGGACGGGACCGTCTCGGTGACCGTCGAGGTCACCAACACGGGTGCGGTCGCGGGCCGTGACGTCGTGGAGCTGTACTACACGGCGCCGTACACCGAGGGCGGCATCGAGAAGGCGGAGGTCGTGCTCGGGGCGTTCGACAAGACCGGCGTCATCGAGCCGGGTGCCAGCGAGACCCTGACCCTTGAGCTGCCCGTCGAGGACATGGCCTCGTACGACCACCTGGGCGAGCGGGCGTACGTCCTCGAGGCGGGCGACTACGTCATCAGCCTGCGGACGGACTCCCACACCGTCGCGGCGGGCACGGAGCCCGTCGTCTACACGGTCGACGACGAGGTCGTGTACTCGGGCGAGAACCACCGCTCGACGGACCAGGCCGAGGTCACGAACCAGTTCGACGACGTGTCCGCGCAGTTCAGCGCAGACCCCGCCGAGGGCCAGGTGCTCCCGATGTCGCGCGCCGACTTCGCCGGCACGTTCCCGACGGCGCCCACGCAGGCCCAGTACGTCGCGAGCCAGGCCACGGTGGCCGGGTTCGAGCCGTGGGACGACGACGCGGCCGCCGAGACCTTCGAGGGGGAGCGGCCGGTGACCGGCGCGGACACCGAGCTCACGCTCGCGGACGTGCGCGGCCTGCCGAAGGACGACCCGCAGTGGGAGGAGCTCCTCGACTCGCTCTCGGTGGGCGAGATGACCGACATGCTGCTCAACGGCGCGTACCAGACGGCCGCGATCGCCTCGATCGCCAAGCCGCCCACTCTGGAGCCAGACGGCCCGGCAGGGTTCTCCTCGTTCATCAACTCGTCGATCAACGGCGTGGCCTACCCATCCCAGGTCCTCATCGCGCAGACGTGGGACGTCGAGCTCGGGGGTGCCATGGGCCGGATGCTCGGCAACGAGGCGCTGCACAAGGACATCAACGGGTGGTACGCCCCTGCGGCGAACCTGCACCGGTCCCCGTTCGGCGGGCGGAACTTCGAGTACTACTCCGAGGACCCCTACCTGTCGGGCGCGATGCTCACCGCGGTCGCGAACGGCGCGGCGGAGAAGGGCGTCTACACGATGCTCAAGCACTTCGCGCTCAACGAGCAGGAGACGAACCGCGTCAACAACGGGATCGCTACCTGGGCGACCGAGCAGACGATGCGCGAGCTGTACCTGAAGCCGTTCGAGATGGCCGTCAAGAACATCTCGATGGAGGTGCCCTACCTCGCCGACGACGCCGGGACGATCGCGGAGACGACGATCGGCGCTGGTGGCGTCATGAGCTCGTTCAACCGGATCGGCGCGACGTGGGCCGGCGGCTCGCCCGCCCTCATGTCGAACGTGCTCCGGGACGAGTGGGGCTTCGAGGGCTTCGCGATCTCCGACTTCAACCTGTACCCGTACATGAACCCCAACCAGGGCATCAGCGCGGGGACGGACCTGACCCTCACCTTCCAACCGTCCAAGTCCTTCTCGGACACGGGCTCGGACAAGGCGGTCAGCGACATCCGGAAGGCGACGCACAACATCCTGTTCACGGTGGCCAACTCCAATGCGATGAACGGTCTCGCACCGGGCGCGACGGTCACCTACACGCCGCCGACCTGGGTCTACGTCCAGATCGGTGCGTCGATCCTCCTCGGTCTGCTCGTGCTGGTGGGTGCCTTCCTGGTGACCCGCCGGGTCGTGCGGCACCGGCGGACCGCTGGGGTCACGGCGTAGCCCGTCCCACCGATGCCGGGTCGGGCGTCGGGTCCTGCCGCACGGCGGGACCCGGCGTCCGGACCCGGAACAGGGCCCACCGTCAGGTCGGCGGCGCCCACCACTGCCCGGCCTGACGGTGGGACCCCAACGCGCCCGGGCGCGCTCCCGCCTGCCCACTGCCGTCCCGATTGCACGACGAGGAAGTCATGATCGAGAACCTGTCCCTTCTGGAGAAGGCTGCCCTGCTCACGGGCAAGTCCGTCTGGGAGACGCACGACCTGCCGCGCCACGGTGTCCGGTCGCTGTGGCTCGCGGACGGTCCCCACGGTGTGCGCAAGCAGGTCGGTCCGTCCGACCACCTCGGGCTGAACGCGTCCGAGCCGGCGACCTGCTTCCCGACGGCCGCTGCCGTCGCGAACACCTGGGACGTCGAGCTCGCCGAGCGGGTGGGCGCCGCGCTCGGCGCGGAGGCCGCCGCGCAGGGGGTCGACGTGCTGCTCGGGCCCGGCCTGAACATCAAGCGCTCACCGCTCGGGGGCCGGAGCTTCGAGTACTTCTCGGAGGACCCGCTCCTCGCGGGGCGGATGGCTGCGGGCTACGTCCGCGGCATCCAGTCGCAGGGCGTCGCGGCCTGTCCGAAGCACTTCGCGGTGAACTCCCAGGAGCTGCGCCGGATGGTGTCCGACTCCGTGGTGGACGAGCGCACGCTCCGCGAGATCTACCTGACGGCGTTCGGGATCGTCGTCGCGGAGGCGCGGCCGCGGACCGTGATGTCCGCCTACAACGCGGTGAACGGCGTGTACGCGCACGAGAACCCGTTCCTGCTGACGCAGGTGCTGCGCGACGAGTGGGGCTTCGACGGTGCGGTGGTCTCCGACTGGGGCGGCTCGAACGACGTCGTCGCCGCCGCCGCCGCGGGGGGGACGCTCGAGATGCCCGCCGCAGGCCTGGCCTCGGCGCGCGAGCTCGTGGCGGCCGTGCGGTCCGGGCGTCTCGCCGAGTCCGACCTGGACGCCCGCGCCGCCGAGATGCTGCGCCTCGTGGCCGGGTCCCGGGAGCCCGGGACCGCGCCGCCCGTCGACGTCGACGCCCACCACGCGCTCGCGCGTGAGATCGCCGCCCGATCCGCGGTCCTGCTCAAGAACGACGGCGGGATCCTGCCGCTCACCGCAGGGACGCGCGTGGCCGTCGTCGGTGACTTCGCCCGCACACCGCGCTATCAGGGCGCGGGGTCGTCGGCGGTCAACCCGACCCGGCTGGACTCGGTCCTCGACGTGATCGACGGCTCCGGTCTGGAGATGACTGCCTTCGCGCCCGGCTTCCGCCGGGACGGCACCCCGGACGCCGGGCTCCGCGCGGAGGCCGTCGAGGCGGCCCGCGCTGCCGACGTGGTGCTCATGTTCCTCGGGCTGGACGAGATCGCCGAGTCGGAGGGTCTGGACCGTTCACGGCTCGACCTCCACGAGTCCCAGGTCGAGGTCCTCCGGGCAGTCGCCGCGGCCAACTCCCGGGTGGTCGTCGTGCTCGCGGGGGGCGGGGCGATCGAGACGCCCTGGCTGGCGTCGGCCGCGGCGCTCGTGCACGGCTACCTGGCGGGCCAGGCCGGTGCGGGCGGCCTGCTCGACGTGCTCACCGGCGTCGTCAACCCCTCGGGGCGGCTGGCGGAGACGATGCCCGTGGCACTCGCGGACACGCCGACCGCCGAGCGGTTCCCGGCGACCGGCGACACCGCGGAGTACCGCGAGGGGCCGTACGTCGGCTACCGGTACTACACGACGGCCGGCGTCCCGGTGGCCTTCCCGTTCGGGTTCGGGCTGTCATACACGACGTTCCGCTACACCGACCTCGTGGCGACGCCGGAGGCCGCGACGGTCACGGTGACCAACACCGGCGCCGTGGCCGGGGGCGACGTCGTGCAGGTCTACGTGCGCCGCGAGGGCGCAGGGGTGTACCGCCCCGACCGCGTGCTGGCCGGGTTCGCGCGGGTCGAGCTCGCCCCCGGCGCGTCGACGTCGGTCACGGTGCCGCTCGGCGACCCGGCGTTCCGGCACTGGGACGTCGCCGCGGGTGCGTGGCGGGTGGAGGGCGGCACCTGGACCGTGCTTGCCGGTGCGCACGTCGACCTGCTCCCGCTCGCCGTCCCCGTGCGCGTCCCCGGCACCCCGGGCCAGCTCGACGCCGCCCCCGCGTGCTACCGCACGGGCGACGTGCGGAGCGTCTCGGACGCGGACTTCGCCGCCCTGCTGGGCCGCCCGGTGGCACTCGGGGACCGCAACGGTCCCCTGAGCGCGAACGACGCGCTCGGGCGGATGGCCGAGGCCCGTTCACCGCTGGCCCGCCTCGCCTACCGGGTCCTCGCCCGACGGCGCGACGCCGCCGAGCGCAAGGGGACGCCGGACCTGAACATCCTGTTCGTCCTCAACATGCCGTTCCGGGCCATCGGGAAGATGACGAACGGCATGGTCGACGCGGCGATGGTCGACGGCGTCGTGCGGATCGTCAACGGCCACTTCTGGACCGGCGCGGGGGCCACGATCCGGGCCTTCGCGCGCAACTGGCGGGCCAACCGCCGCACCGCCCGAGCCCTGCGTGACGGCTCCTGACCCACCTCGACCGGAGAGACCATCATGTTCACCCGCCCGCGCGCCGCCTGGCGCTCGTTCGCCGAGAAGCGTCCCGGCGTCGCGCAGTTCATCGTCTTCTTCATGCTGAGCAACGGGATCACCGTGCTGCAGCTGGCCCTGATGCCGCTCATCAAGTGGCTGTTCGGGATGACGTCACTGGTCGACACCGCTTTTCAGGTCTGGCCCGTCGGCTCGAACCCCGACGGGTCGCAGTACTTCGTGTTCGACTACGCCGCCGGCGCGTTGCCGGAGGGCGGCGGCGGCCTGGCATACTTCCTCGCCGTTCAGATCACCCTGCTGGTGGCACAGGTCATCAACTTCTTCGCGCAGAGGAACATCACGTTCAAGTCCAACACGTCCATCACGAAGGCGGCGATCTGGTACGCCATCGCCTACGTCGTAATCACGCTGATCGCCGCCGCGGCCCAGGGTCTGTACAAGGCGCCGGTGTACGAGCTCTTCATCGACAGCTGGGGTCTCGGCGGCACGGGCGAGACCCTGGCGGACGTCGTCACGATGATCATCAACGCCGCGATCTCGTTCTGGGTCTTCTTCCCGATCTTCCGGGTCATCTTCCGGCGGGTGCCGACCGAGCCCGCGACGCTCGTCGAGGTGCCGGTGCCATGACGCCGCTCCTGACCGTCGTCGTCCCCGCGTACAACGCCGAGGCCTACCTCGCGCGCGCCCTGGACTCGGTCGTCGGGTTCGGGTCGGAGCTCGAGGTTCTGGTGGTGGATGACGGCTCGACCGACGGCACCGCGCGGCTCGCCCAGGCGTACGCGGACCGGTATCCGGAGGAGGTCCGCCTGGTCTCCAAGCCGAACGGCGGCCACGGCTCGGCGATCAACACCGGGCTCGAGCACGCCCGGGGGGCGTACCTGAAGGTCGTCGACGCCGACGACTGGCTGGACCGGCCGGCGCTCACCCGCGTCCTCGCGACCCTGCGCGACGCCGTCGGGAGCGGCTCCGAGCTCGACCTGCTCGTGTCCAACTTCGTGTACGAGAAGGTTGGCAAGCGTGCGAAGACGGCCGTCCGGTACACCGGCGCACTGCCACGCGGCCGGGTGCTGACGTGGGAGCGGACACGACGGTTCGCCAAGCGCCAGTACCTCATGATGCACGCGCTGACCTACCGCACCGACGTGCTGCGCGAGGCCGGCCTCCGGCTCCCCGAGCACACGTTCTACGTCGACAACCTGTACGCCCTCGTGCCGCTGCACCGGGTGCGGACGCTCTTCTACCTGGACGTCGACCTGTACCGCTACTTCATCGGGCGGTCGGACCAGTCGGTGCACGAGGCGGTGATGCTCCGCCGCCTCGACCAGCAGCTGCGGGTGAACTGGCTGATGCTCCAGCACGTCTCCCGGACCCAGGTCCACGACGCGCGGCTCCGCAGGTACCTGCTGCACTACGTGGCGATCACCTGCGCGGTGTCCTCGACCCTGCTGATCCGGGCCGGCACGGCCGCGACGCTGGCGCAGAAGGAGCAGCTGTGGACGCGGCTGCGGGCGCTGGACCCGTCGTTGTACCGGCGGGTGCGCTGGTCCGTGCTCGGGCAGATCTCCAACCTCCCGGGTCCCGCGGGACGGCGGGCGACGATCCTCGCCTACCTCGTCGCACAACGGGCCATCGGATTCAGCTGAGCCCTCACGGATCGAGCTCGCACACGACGGCGAAGTGGTCCGACGGGAAGACGCCGTGGACCGGTCGGTCGCCCGCGAGCCGGCTCTCGCGCACCCCGAGCGGAACCCCTGGCCGACCCGGGCGCGCGAACGCGTAGTCGATCCGCCGGTCGATCTGCCGGACCGCCTCCAGGGGGGCGTCGGGCGTGGCGGACGAGAGCGTGATGGCGGCCGGATCACCACCGCCGGCCGACCACAGGTCGCTGGCGACGGCGTGGAGCGGCCGGATCTCCTCGGTGTCAGGAGCTCCGTTCAGGTCGCCCAGCAGGAGGACCGGCAGGTCGCCGTCGAACGCCGGGTCCGTCATGAGCCGGGCGAGCTCCCGGGTCTGCGCGCGGTGGTCCTCGACGTACTGCGGCTCCCACTCGGTGCACGCGACGATGACGTGGAGCGGGCCGCATGGGTGGGCGAGGGTCGCGACGAGCGCCATCGGCGGGTCGCGGTGCCGAGCCGGCAGCGGGTGGTCGACCAGGTCCGTGATCGGCCAGCGGCTGACCAGACCGACGCCCATCTCGACGTCCGCCTGGTCCGGTGACTCCACGGGGTCGGGGACGGGCGGGATCGACATGGGGACGAACGCGGCGTGCGCACGCTCACCGGCGAGCACCTGTGGCTGCGAGGTGCCACCCGCGCGCCACGCCTCCTGGAGCCCGAGGACGTCGGGCGCGACGGCGCTCACGACGACGCCGATCCCGCGCTGGCGCTCGCGCCACCTGCTGCCGAACCGCCACCACACGTTCCAGGTCATGACCCGCACCTGTCGACGGTAGGCACGCGCGCCCCGGCGCGCAGCGCGGGTCGACAGCGACGACCGCACGGGCGACGCTGGCCGGGTGCGCATCCTCATGCTCGGTGGGACCGGGTTCCTCAGCGGCGCGACGGCGACCGAGGCTCTGGCGCGCGGCCACGCCGTGACGGCGGTGACCCGCGGACTCCGCGGCGAGCCACCTACCGGGGTCACGTCGCTGCACGCCGACCGGGACGACGCCGGTGCGCTGGCGGACGCCGTCACGACCCTGGCGCCCGACGCGGTCATCGACACGTGCGGGTACACGGTGGCCGGCGCGACCGCCGCCGCGCAGGCGCTCGGCGACGTCCCGCAGTACGTCTACGTGAGCAGCGTCAGCGCCTACCGCGACTGGCCGCCGGGGCCGGTCCGCGGTGAGTCCGACCCGACGTTCGGGCCGGAGGCGGACGTCGCCGAGTACGGCCCCATGAAGGCGGAGAGCGAGCGGGTGCTGGGCGCGACCCTGGGCGACCGCCTCTGCTCCGTGCGCGCCGGCCTGATCGTCGGCCCCGGCGACCGCACCCGCCGCCTCACGTCGTGGCTGCACCGGATCGCCACCGCCGACCGGGTCGTCGTGCCGGCGGACCTCGACCAGCCGATGGCGTTCGTCGACGTCCGCGACCTCGCCGCCTTCCTCCTCGACGCCGCCGAGCGGCCGGTGTCCGGGCCGGTGAACGCGACCGGTCCGGTGGGGATGACGACGTTCGGCGGCATGCTCGGCGCATGCGTCGCTGCGGTCCGCGACCAGGGCGGGGTTCCGGCAGAGCTCGTGCCGGTGCCTGAGGCCGACCTCCTCGCCGCGGGCGTCGAGCCGTGGCGGGACCTGCCGTTCTGGCTGCCACGGGACGTGGCAGTGACGGCGTGGCAGGTCGACACCACGCGGGCGCGCGCGCTCGGCCTGGCGACCCGACCCATCGAAGAGTCCGTCACGGACGCGTGGCGCTGGGTCCAGGAGACGGGGTTCGACCATCCCGAGCGTCCCGGCGCGGAGATCGAGGCGCGCCTCGTCGCCCGGCGCTGAGAACCCGGCGGACGTCAGGCGCCCAAGCGGGCCGCGAGCTGGGCTCCCCAGGCGCGGGCCTCGTCGGTCTCGCCGTCGACGAGCCCCGTGTTGCCCACCACCTTGAACGAGTGCGCCCTGGCCACGGGCCGCCCGCCCTTGCGCTTGAGCTCCTTCTCGATCGCCTTGCACGCGGCGCCCGGGAGGTTGGGCTTGAGCACCTTGGTGTCGAACGCCGCGACCGCGGTGCCGGCGGGCAGCGTCACCTCGGCGAGCCACTCGCGCACGCCGCTGCTGGAGATCACCGAACCGTCCGGCGACTTCTTGAGGGCATCGGCCCGGGTGCTCGCGCGGCTCATCGAGAAGGCGTGCGTCGGTCCACCGACGACGAGCAGGTCGACGTCCGCGCCGAGCGCGGTCTCCTCGCCGACCAGCGTGCCGACCTCGGCCACCCGGACCTCGACGCTCGAGGCGAGCCCTTCCGCGATCGCCTCCGCGATCGTCCTGGTGCTCCCGTACATCGACTCGTAGACCACCATCGCTGTCATGGCACCACTGTCGCGCTGCGGCGTCAGGGCGCACGGGTCCTTGGTCCTCCTCGGGCGGACGACGCCGGGCCGTGCGGGCGCCCGCGGAGCCAGGCCGCCGGCCCGGCGGGGACATACTCGAACGGTCAGTCGTGCTTCGGCTCCCGAGCGAACGGACACACCCCATGGACGTGATCGCAGACCTCTTCATCGACGGCGAGTGGCGCCCGGGTGCCGAGGGTGACCGCTTCGACGTCGTCGACCCCTCGGACGGCTCCGTCATCGCCCGGTTCGCGGCGGCGACCGAGGCGGACTGCCTGGCGGCAGTCGGTGCGGCGGCGACGGCGCAGGAGTCGTGGGCGGCGGCGGCACCGCGCGAGCGCGGGGAGCTGCTGCGCGCGGCGTTCGACCTCCTCACGGCCGAGAGGGACCGGCTCGCGGAGATCATCGTGCGCGAGAACGGGAAGTCGTGGGCCGACGCCGCGGCGGAGGCGAGCTACGCGACAGAGTTCTTCCGCTGGTTCGCCGAGGAGGCGGTGCGGGTGCGGGGCGACTACCGCCTCTCGCCGGCCGGCGACAAGCGCATCGTCGTGGACCGGCAGCCGGTCGGCGTCGCACTGCTCGTCACCCCGTGGAACTTCCCGGCGGCGATGGCGACCCGCAAGCTGGGTCCGGCGCTCGCGGCCGGGTGCACCACCGTCCTGAAGCCGGCGCGCGAGACGCCGCTGACGGCGGCGTACGTCGTCGACGTGCTCCGTCGGGTCGGCGTGCCGCAGGGGGTCGTCAACCTCGTCACGCCCGTCCCCACCGGCCCCGGCGTGGCCGCGATGCTCGCCCGGCCGGAGGTGCGCAAGCTCTCGTTCACAGGCTCGACGGAGGTCGGCCGCGAGCTCCTGCGCACCTGCGCCGACCGGGTCGTCAGCGCCTCGATGGAGCTCGGCGGCAACGCCCCCGTCGTCGTGCTGCCGGGGGCCGACCTCGACGTCGCGGTGGGCGGCTGCATCCAGGCGAAGATGCGGAACGGGGGAGCGGCGTGCACGGCGGCGAACCGCTTCTACGTGCACTCCTCCCTGCATGACGCGTTCGTGGAGCGGATGGCCGCAGAGCTGGCGGGCTACCGGGTGGGGCCGGGGCTCGACCGGGGGAACGCCGTCGGCGCGCTCGTCTCCGTCGCGGAGCGGGACAAGGTCGCCGGCCTCGTCGATGCTGCGATCGGCGAGGGTGCCACGGTCGTCCTGGGCGGCCCGGGCGACTCGGGGGGCGTGCCCGACGGCGGCGCCTTCTACCCGCCCACCATCCTCACCGGTGTGCGGCACGGGTCCCCGATCACGATGACGGAGATCTTCGGCCCGGTCACGGTCGTGGTCCGGTACGACGACCCCGACGACGCGGTCCGCATGGCGAACGACACCGATCTCGGGCTCCTGGCCTACGTCTTCGGCGAGGAGCGGGAGGCCGTCGCCGTCGCGCGCCGGATCGAGGCCGGCATGGTCGCCGTGAACCGGGGCGTCGTCAGCGACCCCGCAGCGCCGTTCGGCGGCGTGAAGCAGAGCGGCCTGGGCCGCGAGGGCGGCTTCGAGGGCATCCACGAGTTCCTCGAGGAGAAGTACATCGCCCTGCCGGCGTGACGCTCAGGGATCCTCGGGGCGCGCGGCCTCGCCTCCCTGCCCGTCCTCCCGAGGCCCCGCGACGGGCGACGTGAAGATCGCGATGAGCTCTCCGACGTCGTGCGCCGCGGTCTCGGGGTGGCGGAACGGCCGGCTCGGCTCGACCGTGTAGTGGTTCCGACGACCCACCCGGGTGCGACGGACGTACCCGGCGTCCTCGAGGTCCTGGAGGATCGTGAGGGCCGCGCGCGGCGTGACCCCGACCGTCGTCGCGATGTCCTGGATTCTGATGTCCGGGTCGCGCGCGACGGCGAGGAGCACGTGCGCGTGGCTTGTCAGGAACGTCCACCCGTCATGCACGACGCCATCTTCCCCCGCCGGGCGGCCCGCCCGGCGACGCCGTCATCGTCGGCTCTCGGCGCGCAGGGTCAGCGCGACGCCGTCGTGGGCGGCGAGCGCGCCGTCGTCGACCAGCGCCACCCAGCCCCCGCGCACGAGGACGCGCTCGATCAGCTCGTCCACGGCGTCGTCGAGGACGCCGTGCGCGGTGACGTCCCACGCCGGGAGGAGCTCGCCGTCCGCGCCGACCCGCGCCGGGACGTAGAGGCCGTCCTCGACGGCGAGCATCTCGGGTCGTCCGGTGCCGGCGGCGGTCCACGCCGCGCGGATCCCGGAGACGACCCGCCCGGACTGCGCCCGGCGTGCGAGCAGGTCGAGGGCGTCGTCCTGCCGGGCGTGCAGGTACGCGTCGAGCACAGGGCGCAGCCGGGCCTGGAGGACGGGGAGCGACGCCGTGCCGTGGCTGCCGGGGATGGTGCCCGCGAGCCGGGCGAGGTTCCGGGACATGTCCCTGAAGGTGGCCAGCACGCGTGGTTGTCCCGCCAGGACGAGCGGCGCGGGATGGTCGGCCAGGTACGCGGCGAGAGCCCTGTCGACGGAGCGCAGGAACGCCCTGTCCGGCGCGCCCCGCCGCCTCCTGCCGTCCGGCCGCGCCGACCGCGCGGAGGTCACAGGGAAGGCGTCGCCGTCGGCCGGGGTAAGGGCTCCCCCGACGCCCTCGAAGAGCCGCGCCCGTGCCTCGTCGAGGATCAGCAGGACGTGCCGCGGCGTGCGGTGCAGGGCACGGACCAGGTCGCGCGTCGCGTAGCTCGGGTCGACGACGACGCGCTCGCGGACGGGCGAGGGGAGCCGGACCGCCTGCTGGTGGTCGCGACCGGCGTAGAGGGCGACCGCGTGACCCGTCGGCCGCTCCGTCACCTCCTCGACCAGGGCGTCGAGCCGGGCGGCGACGGCGTCGAGCGTCGCCCGCGGTCCGCCGTCCTCGAGGCGCTCGACGGCCACGGCGACCAGCCGGCGTAGTCGGGCGACGTCGTCGGAAAGCATCACCGGGGCGGGCACCGTGGGCATGAGCACCGACGCCAGGGGGTACCCACGGGCGGTCATCAGGCGCCACACGAGCTCCGGGGTCACGGTCGCGACCCGGTCCGACGCGGCGGCGGCCGGGTTGCCGGCCGGCTCGACCCGTGCACCGGGCAGCGGGCGGGCGTGGGGCTGCCGGCTCATCGGTCGCTCCCGCTCGTCGTCGTGACGCGCGACCGCCGCCAGGTGGCGTCGAGGCCGGCGACCTCGTCGGGTGAGGCGACGCGGAACGGCGGCGTGGACGGGGCCGTCGGCGCCTGAGGGGCAGGTACCCCACCCGTGGCTCGGAGGCTGGCGACGACCGAGACGGTGATGATGGACGCGATCACCGCCAGGGAGATCGTGGTCGGGACGTAGACGACGTCGACCTTGAGCAGCATCTTGACGCCGACCCAGATGAGCACGAGGGCGAGGCCGAGCTTGAGGTAGACGAACCGGTGGACCAGGTCCGCCAGCAGGAAGTACATGGCCCGCAGACCCAGGATCGCGAACGCGTTGGCGGTGAAGACGAGGAACGGCTCCTCCGTGACGGCGAAGATCGCGGGGATCGAGTCGACGGCGAAGACGATGTCGGTGACCTCGACGAGCACCAGGACGGCGAGCAGCGGGGTGGCGAGCAGGACGCCGTTCTTCCGCACCCAGAGCTTCTGGCCGTGGAACGCGTCGGTCATGGGCACGTGTCGGCGGAACAGCCGCAGGACGGCGGAGCGCTCCGGGTCGAGGTGCTGGTTGCGCTGCCGGATCATCCGGTAGCCCGTGTAGAGCAGCAGCGCCGCGAAGATGTACAGCACCCAGGAGAAGCTGGCGATCAGCACCGACCCGGCGGCGATGAAGACGCCGCGGAAGACGAGAGCGCCGACGACGCCGAGGAAGAGCACCCGGTGCTGCAGCTCTCGCGGGACCCCGAAGTAGGTGAAGATGATCGCCCACACGAAGACGTTGTCCACGGCGAGCGACTTCTCGATCAGGTAGCCGGCGAAGTACGGCTGGCCCGGCTCGCTGCCGTAGTAGTTCCAGACGAGGGCACCGAAGGCGACGCCCGAGGCGACCCAGACGGCTGACCAGGCCGCCGCCTCCCGGACGCCGATCACGTGCGCCCGACGGTGCGCGACGAGGTCGACGGCGAGCATCGCCAGGATCACGCCGATCACGGCGACCCACACCCACAACGGAACCTGCATGAGAGCCCACCTCCGGTCGAGTTCGAACCGGAGGTCTCTCCCGCTCCCGCTGGCGGGACCCGCTCCGCCGGGCCGGGGAGGCCGTGGTGGCGACGGATGCGCTCGGGGGTACTCCCCTCCATCAACGGAATAAGTGAAGCGCACTTCACCTGTTAGCGCAAGAGGGCGCCGGGTGCACCGCGAGCGGGGCGGGGCCCCGGCTCAAGCCCGGGGCCCCGCCCGCCTCACCGCTCGGTCACGGGACCGCGATGCTCACTGGCACCGACCACCCGGACTGGTGCGCGTCCGAGAAGGCGAGCACCCGGTAGTAGTACGTCTGGCCGCGGCTCACGGTCTGCACCAGGGTCTCCGAGTTCGCCGCCAGGGTGGTGCTGACCACGTTGGTCCCGAACGTCGCACTGGTCGACCGCTGGACCAGGAAGCCGCCCTCGTTGGTCGACTGGTCGGCCCACGTGAGCGTCACCGCCGCCGTCCGCTTGGTCTTGACCACAGCCGTCGCGGCGAGATCCGTCGGAGTGGCGATGCGGGAGACGCTGAACTCCTCGCCCCGGCTGTCCAAGGTGAGGGTCGGGAAGCCACCGCCCGGCGGGATCGCGTTGAGGTTCGGGTCGGAGTAGTCCCAGACGTCGCCCACGGTGTTGACGGCGTAGACCCGGTACTCGTACACGGTCCTCGTGTTCCCGATCGGGTCGCTGAACGTCCGCAGCCCGGTTCCTGGCCCGACGCCGGTCTCGACGTACGGCACGACGCCGAGCTGCGACGAGGCCACGGTGGCCACGACCTGCCACTGGTTGGCCCCCAGTGCACTCCGCTCGACGACGAAGGCGGTCTCGTTGCGGGACGTGTCGGTCCACGTCAGGTCGTACCGCTGGTTCCGGCCGTTCCCCGCCCGGACGGCGGTGAGCCCGGTCGGCTCCGACGGTCGGACCCCCACCACCTGGGCGTGCATCATGTCCATCTCCTCGTGGCTGAGGATGTGGCAGTGGTACACGTACTCCCAGCCGAAGTTCACGACGTGGTTGATCACGTCGATGGGTTCGCCATCGGGGTTGAACGCGAAGATCGGCAGGTTCGCCGCCTCCTGCGCCGTGGTGTTCTGCAGGTACACGCCCTCGGGCATCGACGGGTCGATCAGCCGGAGGCTGTTGGGCAGGCCGCACCACGCGTCGGGGATCGGCGGGACGATCGGCCGCAGCGCGACGATCGTGTCCTCCAGCGGGCTGATCCGGACGGTGTCCTTCCACCCGAGCTCGTTGAGCTCAGGCTTGCGGACGATGCCGTCCCAGCCCACCCGGTTCAGCAGCTGGACGTCGTACAGGTGGAAGTGGATCGGGTGCGTGTCGACCCCGTTGTGCGTGAACTTCCAGATCTGCGTGCCGTCGTCGGCCGAGGAGATGGGCTGCGCCTCCATGCCGGGTGGCAGCTCGACCCCGTCGAGGATCTCCGTCGCAGGTGTCGGGTAGCCGCTCAGGATCATGTTCTGCAGGCCGGCCTGGGCGTTCGGTGTCTCCACCCCCAGGAACCCGCTCATCCGGCCGTACTCCTTGTCGAACGCCTCACCCATCTCGTCCTGGATCATCTTCGGCCGTAGCGACATGGTGAGCCGCTCGGCCGCCGTCGACGTGGTGAAGGGCGCCCCCGGTTCGGTGTCGGGGTCGACCAGCCGGTCGAACGTGATCGCGGTGTCGAAGATCTGCACGAGTCCCGCCCGCGGTCCGCTGTTCTGGAACGTGGTGCCGAAGGCCGAGTTGTAGGCACCCTGGCCGACGATGACCGGCTTCTGGCCGGACTCGAAGACGCCGGTGCCGTCGGCCTGGTGGGCGAACGCCGCCTGCAGCGCGGCAAGGTCGAACGGCTCCGCAGGTGCCGAAGGTGCCACCCTGATCTGCATGAGGGTGCGGGTGTTCGGGCCGTACCCGGGCAGGGTGCTCGGCGCACCGCCGGAGTCACGCAGGTCCGCGTTGCCCGTGTAGTAGTCGTACCGCGGGTCGCGGGCGGGGAAAGCCGCTGGCGCGTCGTTGTACAGGATGAGCGTCTGGCCTGCGTAGGCGGAGAGGTCCACGACGACGTCGTGGCGCTCGGCCGGCGCGACGAGCAGCGAGTGCTGGTCGACGTTCCCCGCGTTGAAGACGGTCGGGTCGTTCACCCAGGTCGTCGGGTGGGCCGGGATCGTCACCGGGGCGGGCAGGAAACCGCCCTCGGTGCCGATCGCGATCCAGTCCGGCCCCTCGGTGCCCGCCATCGGCGTCGGGAACACCGTGGTGTCCTCGAGCGCCGCCGCCACCTCGTCAGGGTTGAGCGCCACCTCGGTGCACGCCACGCCCGTGCTCTCGGGTGCCGGCGTCGGGTTCGACGCGTCGCACGCCTGGCCGGTGGCATCCACCGCCTGGTACAGCGACAGGTTGAAGAACCGGTCGTTGGCGGCGTTGAGGATCCGGAACCGGTACGCCTTCGGCTCGAGCGTCACGGTCGGGTAGGCGGTTCCGTTGATGACCGGCGTGTCCATGAACGACTCCATGCCCATCGAGTTGAAGGGCACGCCTGGCATGAGCTCCGGCTCGCACCATCCCGCGTCGGGGTCGCAGGTCTCGTCGTAGTACGGGTTGGCGACCGGCCCGTGCTCGATGCTCGAGGTGGGTGGCCAGAACCACGGCCCGTACGCCCAGCGGCCGAAGGCGTTGACACCTTCGGGGTCGCCGGGGTTCTGTGCCGGGGAGTACACGTGCGGCAGCCACAGGTTGCCCTCGCCGCCCCAGCGTGCGGTGTCCCAGGTCTCGTCCTGCTGCGCGAGCTGCTCGGCGCCCGGCACGAACGTCTTGTCCTGGACCACGAGCGGGATGGTGTCCGCCGCTGACGGGATGACGCCTGCGTCGACCAGTGCCTGCTCGGTGGAGTCGGTGATGATGTACGGCGCGGCTTCGCCGGCGTACACGTTGAGGCGCGTGATGCCCCACGCGTGGTCGTGGTAGAACATCAGCCGCGCGCTCTGGGCGTTCGTGTAGAAGAACGTCATCTCGCCCGGCGCCGGTGCCGGCATGTCCGGGACGTCGACGACGCTCACTCCCTCGGGGTAGCCGCCGGTCTGCTCACCCGCGGGGGTGATCCACTGGTGCGGCGTGCCGTCGGAGATCCACGGCGTGATGCCGCCGTGGAGGTGGAGCGTCGCCCGCGTGTCGGAATAGCAGTGGCCGGCGGCGACCATCGTGGCCTTGTCCGGGCCGCTGCACATCGGGTTGAGTGGGTCGATCATCGACGGGTCCGTGGCTTCCATGGCCTCGTGCCCGGTGGGGGTCATACCCGCGCCCATCACCGTGCTGTCCACGGGGAGGAAGAGGTTCCCCTCCTCGCCGGTGGGCAGCAGGTTGCGGAAGAGGATCCGGACGGGCCGGCCCTCGTTCGCGACGATCGCCGGGCCGAGGTAGTGGAACGGCGTGCCGCCCTCGTTCGCCTGCCGGTAGCCCCGCAACGTCGTCGGCGGCAGGTCGGCGTGCATCTGCTCCGTGTACTCGCCCAGCTCGATCACGTAGTAGTCGGTGCCCGGGTAGGTCGTCGTGTCGGGCTTGGCGACCGGGATGTACTGACCCAGGTCGTTCGCGGCCGCCGGGTCGAGGCCCGGCAGGGTGTTGACGAACTTGCGGATGCCACCGTTGATCACGGTGTTCTGCCCGGACAGGTCGAGGACCTCGGCCCCGAAGGAGTACGTCCGCGCCTGCGGGAACACCGGGAACTCGGCCGAGCCGAGCGTGATCGTGCTGTCCTGGAGCGGCGGCGTCGGCGCCGGGTAGGACAGGACGTCGTCGCCGGCGCCGGTGTCGACCGGGATGCCCTGGCCGTAGAAGGCGAGGACGTCGCCGGCCGTGACGGCGAGGTTCGCCACCGGGAACGTCGCGACCTCGCTCACGGTCGGGTCCGTGAGCGCGGGAACCGTGAGGAGGCCGCTGTCGAAGACGACGGTGTACTCGTCAGGAACGCCGGTCGGCCGGAGCACGTACGCGTGGAACACGTTGCCCGCCGAGGGGAAGGGAGAGGCTCCCGCGGTGGCCTGGTTCCAGGTGCGGAACGACTGGACCATGCCGTCCGGCAGTGTCGCGGGGATGACCGTGAACACCGGAGCCAGCTCACCCACGCCCACGGGGAAGTCGCTCGCGTGCGTCCGCTCGACGAGCGGGTTGCCGACGGCGATGACGGCGCCGTCGATGCTCGGCAGTGGGCTGTTCGCGTAGTTGGGGTGGCTGAAGTACCGGGGGGCGCTCCCAGGAGCCATCGCCATGTCGACCATGAGTGGGTTCAGTGCCCCGGCCTGCAGGGCACGGGCTGCGGCTTCGTCGCGCTCCTCCTGGGTGACGCGGCGGTCCCGCTTCTCCTGGACCTGCTCGGCCTTGCGCTCCATGCGGTCCTCGTCGTCACGGTCGGCGCGGGCGGCGGGTGACCCGCCGCCCGGTACCGAGCCGACGGCGGCTGCCGGGAGGTAGGCGAGGCCGAGGGTGAGGAGAGCCGTCGTGGCGACCGCGACAGCCTTGGCGCGTGCTCTCATGTCGATCGTGCTCCTAACCGGGTGGGGGATGCCCTCGGCACGGAGGCCGGCTGCGGACTCACCGCGCCGATGCATTCAGCGAACTCCCGGTGTTAAGTGGTGATAAATGGACGTAAGTCCTTACTTGTGTGCGCCCCGCACGGCCGGCTCGACCACGTCGTGGTGCCGGCGCGGACCGGGTGCGACGCACGGATCGGACCTCGCCGTGTCACCCGTCCGCGCCACAATGCCGCATGGCCTACGACGTCGAGCTGGCGGACCGGGTACGTGACCTCGTGGAGTCGGAACCGGGACTCACCGAGAAGGCGATGTTCGGTGGACTGGCCTTCCTCATCGGTGGG
>Ga0196970_1000883_pt1 | contig 26286 bp, 24 predicted proteins | sample S1v_513CmetaG_FD_148672 | JGI IMG/M metagenome (GOLD analysis project Ga0196970, IMG submission 148672) | Soil microbial communities from Anza Borrego desert, Southern California, United States - S1+v_5-13C | ecosystem: Environmental > Terrestrial > Soil > Desert | place: USA: California... | reverse complement strand
CGAGATCATGGGCGCCACCAACCCGGCCAACGCCGCCGAGGGCACCATCCGCAAGGACTTCGCCGAGTCGATCGAGGCGAACTCGGTGCACGGCTCCGACGCGCCGGAGACGGCCGCCCAGGAGATCCGCTTCTTCTTCAGCGACCTCGAGATCGTCCCCTGATCCCTGCGATCACGGGTTTTCACGGGAAAGGCCGCCCCTCGGGGCGGCCTTTTCGCGTTTCACGGATGTTGTACCGTTACGCCGGTGTCGTGGACACGCCGGGCGATGTAGGCTATTCGAAGGAACAGGGCCCCCGCCGGGGCCGCGCGCCTGAGGAGCACGTGGGATGGAATTCCAGGACAAGCAGCCGATCATCTCGCTCTTGGAGCCGCTCGCCCCGACGATCGCGACGGGGCGCAACGACCTCGGCGACGAGGCGGTGGTCGAACTCCTGGTCCGCGGCTACGTCGACAAGTGCCTGGAATCGTTCCGCGAGGCGATGACCGACGCGGTGACCCAGGACGAGGCGGTGAATTCCATCTACCGGCTGGCCAGCGCGCTGAACGCCGTGTTCCTGGGACAGAGCGGCTTCGACACCATCGTCGTGCACGATTGGAACACGCCGGACCAGTTGGGTGTCTTCCTGCGCGACACGCTGGATTTCGACTTCCCGCCGGAGGAATGCGTGCGCGCCACCCTGGTGCACATGGCGACGCACGTCATGTACGCCCTCCAGGGTTCGCAGCCGGACTGGAAGGATCAGGTCGATTCGCTGGTGATCGAGGTGCGGGACCTGCTGCTCGGACGGCTCCCCAACGGCGAGGAGCCGCCCGTCGCGTAAAGCGGCCTGCCGTTACAGCAGGAAGAGTGCCATCAGCACCAGCAGCACGACCACTGCGCCGGTGGCGTACTTGGTGAACTGCGTGAACGCGTGCCAGCCGGCCGCGTGCTCGCGCACCAGTTCCTCGCTGACGACCTGTTCGTGGTGACCAACCGAAGCCATGGAGCCCCTCCTTCTTTATTGGCGGTTGTCGCCGGAGGGAATTAGGGAGTGCGGCGCGAGTCGGCAAGTGGGCGTATCGGATTGTAGGTTGGGTTGAGCGTCAGCGAAAACCCAACGCCCCCACCGTGCGAGGACCGTTGGGTCTCGACCCAACCTACGGTGCTATGGCGCCGGGTTCACCAGCGCCGCGTCTGAACCGGGCACGTGCCCTTTCACCACCACGCGCTCGCCGTCCACGCGGGTGCGGCCCTCGGCGATCAGGCGGACGGCCAGGGGGTAGATGCGGTGCTCCTGCTCCAGCACGCGCTCGGCCAGGGCGTGCGGGTCGTCGGTGCCGAGCACCGGGACGGCGGCCTGCACGATGATCGGTCCCTCGTCCATGGCCGGGCGCACGTAGTGCACCGTGCAGCCATGCACGCGCACTCCGGCCGCGATGGCCCGCTCGTGCGTGTCCAGCCCCTTGAAGGAGGGCAGGAGCGAGGGGTGGATGTTGATCAGCCGGTCCTGCCAGCGCTCGACGAACCACGGCGACAGGATGCGCATGAAGCCGGCGAGGCACACCAGTTCCACGCCCGCGTCGCGCAGCGCCGCGTCCATCGCCGCCTCGAACGCCGGCTTGTCGCCGGGGTAGTCGCGGTGGTTGACCACGGCCGTGGCGATGCCGGCTTTCGCAGCCCGCTCGAGGCCGTAGGCGTCGGCCTTGTTGGACAGCACGAGCGCGATCTCCGCCGGGAAGCCCGGCTGGGCGCAGGCGTCGATCAGGGCCTGAAGATTGCTCCCCCGGCCCGAGATCAGGACGCCCAGTCTCAAACCGGCCATTCGGTGTCCATCCCGTTGACGGTCACCCGCTCCGCACCCTCGGCCACGGCGTGCACGGTGCCGACGGTGTAGACCGTCTCGCCGTGCGCCTTCAGGATCGCGGCTGCCTCCTCGGCGCGCTCGGCCGGGCAGACCACGACCATGCCCAGGCCGCAGTTGAAGGTGCGCGCCATGTCGGCCGGGGTCAGGCCGCCGGTCTTCGCCAGCCAGCCGAACACCGGCAGCAGCGGCCACGCCTTGGCGTCCAGCGTCACGCCCAGGCCGGCGGGCAGCACGCGCGGGATGTTCTCGATCAGGCCGCCGCCGGTGATGTGCGCCATCGCCTTCACGGCCCCGGCGCGCACGGCGGCCAGCGTGCTCTTCACATAGATGCGCGTCGGCGTCAGCAGCGCCTCGCCCAGGCCCTTGCCCGCGTCCCACGGGCACGGCGCGGCGTAGCCCAGGCCGGACTTCTCGACCAGACGGCGCACCAGCGAGAAGCCGTTGGAGTGCACGCCCGACGAGGCGAGGCCGAGCAGCACGTCGCCCGCCTGGACGGTGCCGCCGGTCAGCGCGTTCTCGCGCTCGACGGCACCCACCGAGAATCCGGCGAGGTCGTAGTCGTCCTTGGCGTACATGCCCGGCATCTCGGCGGTCTCGCCGCCGACCAGCGCGCAGCCGGCCTGCCGGCAGCCCTCGGCGATGCCCGACACGATGGCGCGCCCCGCCTCCACCTCCAGCTTGCCGGTGGCGAAGTAGTCGAGGAACAGGAGCGGTTCCGCCCCCTGGACCACGAGGTCGTTGACGCACATGGCGACGAGGTCGATGCCGACCGTGTCGTGCTTGCCGGTCTCGATCGCGACCTTGAGCTTGGTGCCGACGCCATCGGTCGTTGCGACGAGCAGCGGATCGCGGTAGCCGGCGGCCTTCAGATCGAAGAGCGCGCCGAAGCCGCCGAGTCCGGCGTCGGACCCGGGCCGTGCGGTGGAGCGGGCAAGCGGCTTGATCGCTTCGACGAGCGCGTTGCCGGCATCGATGTCCACGCCCGCTTCTTTGTAGGCGTCGGACGTGTTTTTCGACTGGGTGCTGATGGTATCCTCGCTTGGGCTGGGCTATATACCGGGCCAACGGAACGGGCCGAACATACTCGAATCGGAAGGCATTGCAATGCTCCACCGCCGTCGCTGGTCCCTTTGCGCGGGCCTCGCCGCCGTCCTGCTTCTCCTGGCGGGCCTGACCGGCCCCGCGGGCGCCCAGATCGTGGCCCCCCCGCCGCAGTCCGCCAACGACGCCTTCGCCGTGTCGGGCATCCAGGTGGACGTCGCCGCCGCCAACGCCAACGCCGCGCGCGACCAAGCCATCACCCAGGCGCAGCGCAAGGCGTGGGACACGCTGTACCAGCGCATGGTGCCGGGCGGCGGTGCGGCGCCGAAGCTGTCGGACTACGACCTCGCCCGCCTCGTGCAGGGGTTCGAGATCGACAACGAGAAGGTCTCGGCCACCCGCTACGTCGGCACCTTCACCGTGCGCTTCCGCCCGACGCCGGTGCGCGAGCAGCTGGCCGGCGCCGGTGCCGGCAGCTACGTCGAGCCGCCGACCCGGCCACTGGTCGTGCTGCCCATCACCGTGACCGATGGCCGCACCATCCTGTGGGAGGACCGCACCCCCTGGCGCGACGCCTGGGAGGAGCGGGACGCCGGCAACTCCCTGGTGCCGCTGGTGGTGCCGGACGGCGAGCTGGAGGACATCCAGGCCATCACCGCCGCCGACGCGCTGGCCGGCTCGCCCGAGGCGCTGGCCCGCATCGCCCAGCGCCACCGTGCCGGCGGAGTCGTGGTCGCCCGCACCGAACTTCCGCCGGGCGGCCCGAATCCGAAGGCGCCGCTGACGGTGGAGGTGACCCGCCTGGGCCTGGACGGCACGCGCGAGCAGCAGACGGTCACCGTCCGTCCCGACCCCGACGACCGCGCCCCCGACCTGATGCGCCGCGCCGTCAGCTTCACCGGCGCCACGCTGGACGAGATGTGGAAGCGCGAGAACACCGTCTCCTCCGGCGCCGAGCAGACCTTCACCGTGTCCGTCCCCCTCGGCCGCATCGAGGACTGGGTTGAGGCGCGGCGCCGGCTGGCCGGCGCGACCGGTGTGACGCGCGCCGACATCCTGTCGCTGTCGCGCAGCGAGGCGATCATCGCGCTCACCGTGCGCGGCGACGTGCAGCGGCTTCAGCAGGCGCTGGCCCGCCGCGACCTGGCGCTGAGCGCCGCGCCGCAGCCCCCGGTGCTGTCCGGCCAGCCGGTGCTGCCGGCGCGTCCGGCATACGAACTGCGCCTCGCCGGCCGCGGGGCGGAGCTGCAGCCGTTGCCCCCGGCCGCCGGCATCAACATGGGCGCCGGAGTCGGCATCGCCCCGCCGTCGGCCGCCGTGCCCTCGCTGGCGCCGCCGTCCGCCCCCGTGCCTTCGATGTCTTCGCCGTCGATCAGCGGCACGCCGCTGCCCGCGCCGTCGTATGGCGGCGCGCCGGCCCCCCTGCCGGAAGGCTCCACCGCGCCCATCGGCACGCTGGGCACCCTGCGGCCGGGATCGCCGCGGTACTAACGCGGCGGGGCATTGTTGGGTTTTCACTGGCGCGCAACCCGATGGGTTGAGCGTCCGCGAAAACCCAACGTTCGATTCGACGAGGAACGGTGCGCCGGTGAGCATCCCCAACATCATCACGTTCGGCCGCATCCTGGCGGTGCCGCTCGCGGTCTACCTGATCCTGTCCGGGGAGCTGGGGTGGTCGTTCTGGCTGTTCGTCGCCGCCGGCATCTCCGATGCGGTCGATGGCGCCATCGCCCGCATGTTCAGCGCGCGCACGGTGCTGGGCGCCTACCTCGACCCGATCGCCGACAAGGCGCTGCTGGTCAGCGTCTACGTGGCGCTGGGGCACGTGGGCGAACTGCCGCTGTGGCTGGTCATCCTGGTGGTGTTCCGCGACATCATGATCGTCGGCGCCTTCATGCTGGCCTACGCGCTGCGCGAGCCGCTGGCCATGCAGCCGCTGTCCATCTCCAAGCTGAACACGGCGGTGCAGATCGCGCTGGCCGCGGCGGTGCTGGCGCCGGCCGGCCTGGGCGTGCCGGAGTTCCTGGTGGGCGGCTACCCGCTGGTCACCGTGCTGGTCTACACCGTGGCGGCGACGACGGTGCTGTCCGGCGTCGGCTATCTGGCGCGCGGGCGCTCGCTGTTCGACCGGCACGGAGGGGTGTCGTGAACCCAGGCAAGCAGCTCCGCTTCTGGCTGATCGGGCTGGCGCTGTTCGCGCTGGGCCTGTGGATCCTGGCGGGGATGCTGCTGCCCTTCGTCGCCGGCCTCGCCATCGCCTATTTCCTGGATCCGCTGGTCGACCGGGCGGAGCGGTGGGGGCTGCCGCGCTGGCTGGGCACGGTGCTGGTGCTGCTGTCCTTCGTGCTGGTCGCCGTGTCGTTCCTGCTGCTCCTGCTGCCGCTGGTGCAGGCGCAGGCGTCGCTACTGATCGACACGCTGCCGCACTACGCCCAGGTGATGCGCGAGCGCGTGCTGCCGGCCATCGACCGCCTCGTCCACCGCCTGTCGCCGGAGGACGTGGAGCGGCTGCGCAGCGCCGCCGGCGCTTACGCGGGGGAGGCGGTGAGCTGGATCGGCCGGGTGCTGCGCGGCATCCTGTCGGGCGGGCTGGCGCTGTTCGACGTGTTCTCGGTGCTGTTCATCACGCCGGTCGTCGCCTTCTACCTGCTGCGCGACTGGGACCGCATGATGGCGGCGGTGGACAGCTGGCTGCCGCGCCAGCACCTGACCACCATCCGCGCCCAGGCGCGCGAGGTGGACCGCACGCTGGCCGGATTCGTGCGCGGGCAGGCGATGGTGTGCTTGGCGCTGGGCGCCTTCTACGCGCTGGGGCTGTCGGTGGCGGGGCTGAACTTCGGGCTGGTGGTCGGGCTGTTGTCGGGGGTGCTGTCCTTCATCCCCTACGTCGGTACGCTGTTCGGTTTCGTGACCTCCACCGGGCTGGCCTTCCTGCAGTTCGACGAGCTGTGGCGCGTCGGGCTGGTGGTGGCGATCTTCGTGATCGGCCAGATGGTCGAGGGCAACGTGCTGACGCCCAAGATGGTGGGCGACAAGGTGGGCCTGCACCCGGTGTGGGTGATGTTCGCCCTGCTGGCCGGCGGCAGCCTGTTCGGATTCGTCGGCGTGCTGCTGGGCGTGCCGGTGGCGGCGGTCATCGGCGTGCTGATCCGCTTCGCCCTGCGGCAATACATGGGCAGCGCCTACTACCGCGGCGAATCGGCCGTGGTGCTGGAACACGTGCCGCCGGCGGAGCGGCCATGAGCGACGCCGCACAACTGCCGCTGGACCTCGCCTTCCGCCCGGCCATGGGCGGGCAGGACTTCCTGGTGGCGCCCAGCAACCAGGACGCCATCGCCTGGCTGGACCGCTGGCCGGCGTGGCCGGCCCCGGCGCTGACCATCCACGGGCCAGCGGGCTGCGGCAAGACGCACCTCGCGCACGTCTGGCGGGCGCGCAGCGGCGCCCCGCTGGTGACGGCGGAGCAGTTGCCCGCCGCCGACCTGCCGGCGCTGCTGGCCCGCACCCGCGCCGTCGCCGTGGACGACGCCGACAAGGTGGCCGGGAAGGCGGAGCGGGAGGAGGCGCTGTTCCACCTCTACAACCTCGCCCGCGACGCCGGGGGCACGCTGCTGTTGCTGGCCCGCAAGGCACCGTCGCGCTGGCGTGTGCGGCTGCCCGACCTGCGCTCGCGCATCAAGGGCGCGCCGGCCGTGGGCGTGGCGCCGCCGGACGACGCGCTGCTGGCCGCCGTTCTGGTCAAGCTGTTCGCCGACCGCCAGCTGATGCCCGGCCAGGAGGTGGTGGCCTACCTGCTGGCGCGCATGGAACGCTCGCTGGACGCGGCGCGGCGGATCGTCGCGGCGATCGACCGCGCGTCGCTGGCGGCGCACCGCCGGATCACCGTGCCGCTCGTGCGCGGGGTGTTGAACGACATCGGGGAGGGATAGGCCATGGACATGGGAATCGCCGGGCGCCGCGCGCTCGTCTGCGCCGCCAGCAAGGGGCTGGGCAAGGCCTGCGCGCTGGCGCTGGCGCGCGAGGGCGTGCACGTCACAATCACCGCCCGCGGCTCGCAAGCGCTGGAGGCGACGGCCGAGGAGATTCGCCGGGCGACCGGCGTGACCGTCACCGCCGTGGCCGGCGACATCACGACCGAGGAGGGGCGTGCCGCGGCGCTGGCCGCCTGCCCCGACCCGGACATCCTGGTCAACAACGCCGGCGGGCCGCCGCCGGGCGACTTCCGCGACTGGGACCGCGACGACTGGCTGAAGGCCATCGACGCCAACATGCTGACGCCGATCTTCCTCATCAAGGCCACCGTGGACGGCATGATCGCGCGGAATTTCGGGCGTATCGTCACCATCACGTCCGGTCAGGTGAAGGCGCCGAACATCCCGACGCTGGGCCTCTCCACCGGCGCGCGCTCCGGCTACACCGGCTTCTCGGCGGTGGTGGCGCGGCAGGTGGCCAAGCACAACGTGACGATCAACAACCTGCTGCCCGGCGCCTTCGCCACCGACCGCCTCAACGCCACGCTGGCCTCCGCCGCCAAGGCCGCCGGCCGCACGGTGGAGGAGGAGGTGGCGCGCCGCGCCGCCGCCACCCCGGCCGGCCGCATCGGCGACCCGGACGAGTTCGGCGCCATGTGCGCCTTCCTGTGCTCCGCCCAGGCCGGCTTCGTCACCGGGCAGAACATCATGCTGGACGGCGGCGCCTATCCGGGGGTGTTCTGAGGTCCCGCCGTCATTCCGCCGGCTGGGTCCGCCGCCGGTGGCCGCTGATCCCCGCCCCGGCCTCGGCCGGAAGCGGCAGGAAGAACAGGGCGGAGACCATGGCCAGCGCCCCCACCGCCGCGAAGGCGGGGTCGAAGTCGGTCGGGGTCAGCGGGCCGCCGCCGTTCCAGCCCTGCGTCAGGTGCAGCGCCAGGGCACCGGTCGCGACACCCAGGGTGAGCGACAACTGCTGCATGACGGCGGCCAGCGTGCTGGCGCGGCTCACCCGCTCCGTCTCGATGTCGGCGTAGGCCAGCGTGTTGACGCCGGTGAACTGGAGCGAGCGGAAGAAGCCGCCGACAAGCAGCGTCGCCAGGATCACGAGGTGGGGCGTCTCCGGCGTGAACAGGGCGTAGCTGGCCATGATCGCCCCGCTCAGCACGGCGTTGCCGACCAGCAGCCGGCGAAAGCCGAAGCGGCGCAGCAGCGGCCCGGCCAGCGCCTTCATGGTCAAGGCACCCACCGCGCTGGCGAAGGTCAGCGCCCCCGACTCGAAGGGCGTCAGCCCGAAGCCCAGCTGGAACAGCAGCGGCAGCAGCAACGGCACCGCGCCGATGCCCATGCGGAACAGCGTGCCGCCGGCCACCGACGCGGCGAAGGTCGGAACCCGCAGCAGGGAGGGATCGAGGATCGGCCGCGCCTGCCGCCGCGCGTGGCGCACGTACAGCCACACGCAGACGGCGGCCGTGGCGGCGACGGCGCCCAGCAGGCCGGGCGGCAGCAGGCCGCGCCCGACATTCTCCAGCGCGAACATCAGCCCGGCCAGCCCGGCGCCGCTGAGCAGCAGGCCGCGCACGTCCAGCGGCCCGGCGTCCGGCTCCCGCACGTCGGGGATGACGCGCAGCGCCAGCACGAGGCCGATCAGGCCGACCGGGACGTTGATGAAAAAGATCCACCGCCACGACGCGTAGGTGGCGATGAAGCCGCCGACCAGCGGCCCGAGCGCCGGGCCGATCAGGGCCGGCATGGTGACGAAGCTCATGGCCCGCACCAACTGGTCCTTGGGCACCGTGCGCAGGATCGCCAGCCGGCCCACCGGCACCATCATGGCGCCGCCCATGCCCTGGACGATGCGCGCCCCCACCAGCATCGGCAGGTCCTGCGCCAGCCCGCACAGGATGGACCCGGTGGTGAACACCGCGATGGCGGCGGCGAAGACGCGGCGCGTGCCGAACCGGTCGGCCATCCAGCCGGACACCGGCAGGAACACCGCGAGGCTCAGCATGTAGGCGGTAAGCGCCGCGGACAGGCGCAGCGGATCCTCGCCCAGCGAGCGCGCGATGTCCGGCAACGCCGTGGCGATGACGGTCGAGTCGAGGTTCTCCATGAAGAGCGCGCAGGCGACGATCAGCGGCACCGCCGCGAACGCGCGCCCGGCGGGAGGGTCCGTGGGCATGGCAAGCCGTGGGAGTGAGGCGCGGAGCTGTCCGGAATGTGGTAACCGCGCCCGCACCCTCGCAGTCCCGCCGGTTGGACCACAGCCATGCGCCGCACGCAAGGGACGGGCCGTCGCAGGCCATTCATACGCATAGGTATGACGTCGCCGAGCCGAAATTCCGACACACCGCAATGTGTCGATACCCTATTCACCGTCATGCCCGGCCTTGTGCCGGGCACCCACGCACTCCGACCAATTCAAGGTGCGTGGGTGCCCGGGACTGGGCCCGGGCATGACGAGTTGAGGAGTGTCCGTATCCTTGCTCGACAGTATGAAGGGATACTTATAGCAGGGCGAGGAGGTGGACCGCTGCGTTAGAACTGGGCGTGAGCATCCGACGCGACCCAGGCCTTCACATCGTCGAGTGGAATGCGCTGCCCGGCATTCAGTTCGGCGATGCCCTCCTCGATGGCCGCGAGTTCTTCGGCATCGGGCTCCGGCTCGTGGTGCCTGCGTTGCATGTTCATGGGCCGCCTCGGATGTCCGCTTCGCCAAAGATACGGCGGGGCTGTCGGCACGACAACCGCATAGCGTCGCGCCTTACCGGAATTCCCAGAACGGCGGCGCATCCTTGAATGCCTTCCACAGCGCGGGCAATGCCCGGTGCCGCTGCGCCGCCCGTTTGCCCAGCCACTTGGCGGTGGCGCGCGCGCCGGGGGCGTCCAGGCCGGCGAGGCGGCCGGCGGCCACCGTGGCGTCGTGCGCGGCGTCCAGCGCGTCCAGCAACGCCGCCAGCGCGGTCCCGTAGGCGCGCGCGGAGTCCGGCGGATACAGGCCGCGGAAGAATTCGACGGTGTAGTTCAGCCGGCGCAGGCGGCGGCGCAGCCGCTCCCGCCCGGCCTCGTCGAGCGTGCCGGCGTCCTTGCCGGCCTTGCGGGCGCGGGCGTGCAGGCCGGTCAGCCATGGGCCGGCAAGCTCGCTCATCGGCCGGTCGAGAACCGCCCTCGCGGCGGCGTCGGCGTGCCAGCGACCGTCCTCCAGCCACGCGGCGAGGCGCAACACCACGCCGGTGCAGCGCGGCGCCCGGATGGCGGCCACGGCCTCGTCGAGCGGCGCGCGGCGGGCGTCGTGCGCGGCGCCGGTCAGGCTTTCGGCCGCGGCCGGGGCGCCGGGCGCCAGCAGGGCGGCCAGCAGCACGTCCCATTCGCGCGCGGCGCGCAGCCGGCTGGCGAGGCGGCGCAGGTCGCGCCGGAAGCCGTCCGCGGCCTCCGCCCCGACGAGCGGGCCGAAGAGCCGCTGCGCGGTGCGCAGGCGCCGCAAGGCGACGCGGATCTGGTGCAGCCCCTCCGTGTCGCCACGGGCCAGCGCGCAGGCCTCGTTCGCCAGCAGATGGCGCAGCGCGTGGCGCACGATGTGCCGGAACGCCTCCGCCACCGTGGTGAGGGGCGACAGCGCCAGCGGCTCCGGCAGAACCGGGGCCGGCGTGCGGCCGGTGACGAGGCGGTAGCCGACCTCCGCCTTGTTCTCGGTGCCGATGCGCACGGGCACGGCGTCCTGCAGCGCCAGCGCCAGTTCGAACAGGCGGCTGGCGCGGCCGGACTTCAGCTCCAGTTCGACTTCCGCGACGGCCTCGGCAGCCGGGCCGGCCTGCACGCGCCCCTCGTCCACGGCCACCTCGACGGTGGTGAGCGAGTCGAGGCGGACGAGGAGGGTGGTGCGCCGCAGGTCGGTTTCGAAGATGACACCCAGCGACTCGCGCGCGTCCGCGGGGATCAGCGCGCCGCCCCCGCCGGCGTCGAGCAGGGCGAAGTCCGGCGCGTGGCCGGGCAGCGGGCTTTCCCATTCCTGGCGCACGGCGATGCCCGCCGAATCGCCGGCCGCGTCGGCGCCCATGGTCTTCACGCCCTGGACGCGCGCGCCGTTCTCGTGGCGGATGCGCAGCGCCACGCCGCGCGCGAGCAGGCGCAGGTCCGGCGTGTCGTAATAGACGGTGCGCACGGCCCGTGTGACCGCCGGCCCCTCCGCCCGCCCGGCCAGCGCCGGCAGCGTCAGCACGCGCGGCAGGTCGCGCGCGTCCACGTGCAGCTTCAGCTCCACCTCCCGCGCGCCGGAGGCGGGCGGGGCAGGGGCGGCGGCGCGGGGCGCGGTGGACGTCATCTGCGGCATGGGGGCTCTATAGCCCACGCCACGCCCTCAGTCCAACGCGCGCGGGCTCACGAAATCGGCAAGCCGGCCGGTGCCCGGCGCCACGTCGCGCCAGCGCGCCGCGTCGAAGGTGATGATGGCGCAGGCGCCGGTGGGGAACTTCTCCGTCAGGTGGGCGCGGGCCTGCGCCTCCCCCTCGATCACCAGAGAGGTGGCAAGGTGGTGCAGGTCCGGGTTGTGGGCCACCAGCATCAGCGTGTGCACGCCGTCCGGCACGTCGCGGATGCGCGCCAGCAGCACGCGCGGCCCGCACAGGTACAGGCCGCGCTCGCGCTCCACCGGGATGGCGGCCTCGCCGCCGCCGATCTCCGCCAGCACGAGGTCCAGCGTGTCGGAGGCGCGGCGCGCGGTGGAGCACAGGATCAGCTCCGGCCGCACGCCGCGGTCGTCCAGGTAGCGGCCGATGCGTGTGGCGGCGTGCTCGCCGCGCGGGGCCAGCGGCCGGTCGTGGTCGGCGACCCCGCCGTCGTCCCAGGCCGATTTGGCGTGGCGCAGCAGATACAGCGTCTTCATCGTCCGCCTCCCCGGAGTGCGGCGCCCACCCTAACCCGGATCGCCGGCCGCGGGAATTGCGCCAAAGGGCCACGGGGGTGGGGCGGACATTCCGCGTGCCTGAAGCCGGATTGGCCGGTTAATATAGCGCTGTCGCAAATCCGTAACGGGAAAGGGCTAGAGTGACCGGCCTTTTTCCCCGCCCGCCCAAACAGCGAGGTCGCCCGTGACCGACGTCCAGGACATCGACGCCCATTCCCATGAAGCCGGCCTCATCGAGGCCGACAACCCCGACCGCTTCATCAACCGCGAGCTGTCCTGGCTGGCGTTCAACCAGCGCGTTCTGGAGGAGGCGTCGAACCCCAGCCACCCGCTGCTGGAACGGCTGCGCTTCCTGTCCATCTCGGCATCGAACCTGGACGAGTTCTACATGGTGCGCGTCGCCGGCCTGAAGGGGCAGGTGGCGGCCGGCGTGAAGGAGCTGAGTGCGGAAGGCCTCACGCCCGCCCAGCAGCTCAACGCCGTCAACCAGCGCATCATCGAGCTGATGAGCGACCAGCAGTCCATGTGGCGCCAGCTGAAGCGCGAGCTGCGCGACGCCGGCATCGCCGTGGTCGACCCGGACGAGCTGACGGAGGCCGAGCGGGCGTGGCTGGAGGCCAAGTTCCTCGACGACATCTTCCCGATTCTCACGCCCATCGCCGTCGACCCGGCGCACCCCTTCCCGTTCATCCCGAACCTGGGCTTCTCGCTGGCGCTGCAGCTGCACGACCTGGAGAAGGGCACGCACCTGGACGCGCTGGTGCCGCTGCCGGCCCAGCTCGACCGCTTCATCCGTCTGCCGGGCTCCGACATCCGCTTCATCCAGCTGGAGAAGGCGGTCCTCACCTTCATCGACAAGCTGTTCCCTCCGTTCCAGGTGAAGGCGCACGGCGTATTCCGCATCCTGCGCGACAGCGAGATCGAAATCGAGGAAGAGGCGGAAGACCTGGTCCGCACCTTCGAAAGCGCGCTCAAGCGCCGCCGCCGCGGCAGCGTCATCCGCCTCGCCGTCGACACCGGCATGGCCGCCGACCTGCGCGAGTTTCTGCGCCACGAGCTGGGCGTGGCCGGCGACGACGTGTTCGTGCTGGACGGGCTGATCGGCCTGACCGACACCAAGCTGCTGATCGTGGACGAACGGCCGGACCTCGTCTTCCGCCCGTTCAACGCCCGCTTCCCCGAGCGCATCCGCGACTTCGGCGGCGACTGCTTCGCGGCGATCCGCCACAAGGACATCGTGGTGCACCACCCGTACGAGAGCTTCGACGTGGTGGTCCAGTTCGTGCGGCAGGCGGCGCGCGACCCGCAGGTGGTGGCGATCAAGCAGACGCTCTACCGCACGTCCAAGGACAGCCCCATCGTCGCCGCGCTGATCGAGGCGGCGGAGGCCGGCAAGTCGGTGACCGCGCTGGTGGAGCTGAAGGCCCGCTTCGACGAGGAGGCCAACATCCGCTGGGCCCGCGACCTGGAGCGTGCGGGCGCCCAGGTGGTCTACGGCTTCGTCGACCTGAAGACGCACGCCAAGGTGTCGCTGGTGGTGCGGCGCGAGAACAAGGCGTTGCGCAGCTACGTGCACTTCGGCACCGGCAACTATCACCCGATCACGGCGAAGATCTACACCGACCTGTCGTTCTTCACCTGCGACCCGGCGCTGTGCCACGACGCCGCCGTCATGTTCAACTTCATGACCGGCTACGCCACGCCGAAGAAGCTGGAGAAGATCGCCATCGCGCCGATCACGCTGCGCTCGCGGCTGGTCGAGATGATCGACGCGGAGATCGCCAACGCCAAGGCCGGCAAGCCGTCCGGCATCTGGGTGAAGCTCAACTCGCTGGTGGACGCCGGCATCATCGACAAGCTCTACCAGGCCAGCCAGGCCGGCGTGACGGTCGATCTGGTGATCCGCGGCATCTGCTGCCTGCGGCCGGGCATCAAGGGCCTGTCGGAGAACATCCGCGTGCGCTCCATCGTCGGGCGGTTCCTGGAGCACGGGCGCGTCATCTGCTTCGCCAACGGCCACAAGCTGCCCAGCCCGCACGCCAAGGTCTTCATCTCCTCGGCCGACTGGATGCCGCGCAACCTCGACCGCCGGATCGAGACGCTGGTCCCCGTCGAGAACCCGACGGTGCACGAGCAGATCCTGGACCAGATCATGGTCGCCAACCTGAAGGACGAGGCGAACAGCTGGATCCTCGGCCCCGACGGCGCCTACCATCGCGTGAAGCGCGGCAGCGACCCGTTCAGCGTGCACAACTACTTCATGACGAACCCCAGCCTGTCCGGCCGCGGCTCCGCCCTGTCCACCAAGCGCACGCCGCCGCGCCTGCGCCTTAAGTCGCTGTCGTAAGCCATGGTGGCGCCCATGCCCCGCAAAGCACCCGAACGTTCCGCTGCCATGGAGCCTCCGGCCCTGGATCCGCCGGCCCTGGATCCGAAGGCGGAGCGCCTTGCCGTCATCGACATCGGTTCCAACTCCATCCGCCTCGTCGTCTACGACGCGTTGAAGCGGGCGCCCTTGCCGGTGTTCAACGAGAAGGTGCTGTGCGGCCTGGGCCGCGGGGTCGAGAAGGACGGCCAGCTCAACCCGGCCGGCGTCGAACTGGCGTTGCAGAACCTGGAGCGGTTCCGCGGCCTGATCGACGGCATGCGGATCTCCCGCCTGGACGTGCTGGCGACGGCCGCCGTGCGCGACGCGCGCAACGGCGAATCCTTCGTGGAGCGCGTGCGGGCGCGCACCGGATTCACCATGCGCGTCATCAGCGGCGAGGAGGAGGCGCGCCTGTCCGCCCTGGGCGTGCTGTCCGGCACGCCGGGTGCCGATGGCCTCGTCGGCGACCTGGGCGGCGGCAGCCTGGAGCTGGTCGGCCTCGACCACGGCGCGCTGGGGCCGCAGATCACACTGCCGCTGGGGCCGCTGCGCCTGATGGAATCCGGCGCCTCGCGCGACCTGACGCGCACCATCGACAAGCACCTGGAGAAGCTGCCCTGGCTGCCGCAGGCCAAGGGGCGCTGCTTCTACCCGGTGGGCGGCAGCTGGCGGGCGCTGGCCAAGCTGCACATGGAGAAGCAGCGCCACCCGCTGCACATCATCCACCACTACACCATCGCCGCCGACGAGGCGCGCGAGTTCGCGGCCCTGGTCGGGCGGCAGAGCAAGTCGTCGCTGGAGAAGCTGTCCGGCTCCCGCCGCCGCATCGAGACGCTGCCCTACGCCGCGCTGGTGCTGGAGCGGGTGCTGCGCATGGCGCAGCCGGCGCGCGTGGTGTTCTCCGCCTACGGCCTGCGCGAGGGGCACCTGCATTCGCTGCTGACGCCGGACCAGCAGGCGCAGGATCCGCTGCTGGCGGCGTGCGACGACTGGTCGTCGCGCTTCGGGCGGTTCGGCGACGCCACGCTGCTGGTGACCTGGACCGGCGGCCTGTTCGCCGGCGAGGACGAGCGCGCGCGGGTGCTGCGCCACGCCGCCTGCCTGCTGTCGGACGTCGGCTGGGCGGAGCACCCGGACTACCGCGCCGACCACGCCTTCCGCCGCATCCTGCACTTCCCCTTCCCCGGCGTGGACCATGCCGAACGGGTGTTCCTGGCGCTGTCCGGCTTCGCCCGCTACGCCGGCACCATCGACGGCCCGCTGGCTGCCGAGGTGCGGCCGCTGGTGTCGGATGCGCAGGCGAAGAAGGCGCTGGTGCTGGGGCTGGCCTTGCGTCTGGCGCACACTCTGTCGGGCGGGGCGCCGGGCCTGCTGCGGCAGACGACGCTGAAGCTGGGCGGCGAGACGCTGGCCCTGACCCTGCCGGGCGAGGCCGCGGCACTGTATGGCGAGGTGGTGCAGCGCCGCCTGGACGCGCTGGCCAAGGCGCTGGGCCGCCGCGGCGAGATCGTCACGCCCCGGCCCCTGGCGGCGGCGTAAAAACAAAAGCCCCTCTCCCTTGCGGGAGAGGGGCTTTTGCGTTGCAGCCGCTTTACTGCGGCGCCGCGACCTTCGGCTTGGGCAGGTCGAGCTTGAGGTGCAGCTCCTTCAGGCGGGCCTGATCCACCGGGGCGGGGGCCTGCATCAGCAGGTCCTCGGCGCGCTGGTTCAGCGGGAAGGCGATGACCTCGCGGATGTTCGGCTCGTCGGCCAGCAGCATGACCATGCGGTCGATGCCGGGGGCCGAGCCGCCGTGCGGCGGGGCGCCCAGCTTGAACGCGCTCAGCATGCCGCCGAACCGCGCTTCCAGCTCCTCCGGCGGGTAGCCGGCGATGGCGAAGGCCTTGTACATCACCTCCGGCAGATGGTTCCGGATGGCGCCGGAGGACAGCTCCACGCCGTTGCAGACGATGTCGTACTGATAGGCCTTGATGTCGAGCGGGTTCATCTCCTCCAGCGCCTTCAGGCCGCCCTGCGGCATGGAGAAGGGGTTGTGCGAGAAGATGACCTGACCGGTCGTCTCGTCCAGCTCGTACATCGGGAAGTCGACGATCCAACAGAAGCGGAAGGCGTTCTTCTCGATGAGATCCAGCTCCTGGCCCAGCTTGGTGCGCGCCTGACCGGCCAGCTTGGCCGCCGGGCCCGGCTGGTCGCAGACGAAGAACACCGCGTCGCCGTCCTCCAGCCCGACCAGTTCACGAAGGGCGGCCTGGGCGGCCTCCGGCACGAACTTGGCGATCGGGCCCTTGCCGCCGCCCGCTTCGAAGATGATGTAGCCCAGGCCCGGCGCGCCCAGCTCCTTGGCCCAGTCGTTCAGCTTGTCGAAGAAGCTGCGCGGCCGGTCGGAGACCTTGGGCGCCCGGATGGCGCGCACCACGCCGCCCTTGTCGACGGTGGAGCGGAAGGCGCGGAACTCCACGTCGTCGCGCTTGAACACCTCGGTCACGTCGGTGATCAGCAGCGGGTTGCGCAGGTCCGGCTTGTCGGAACCGTACTTCAGCATCGCCTCGTCGAACGGGATGCGGCGGAACGGGTAGGAGTCCACCTCCGGCTTCGTCTCGCGGCGGAAGGCGCCGAACTCGTCGAAGATGCCGTGCAGCACCGGCTCGATGGAGGCGAACACGTCGTCCTGGGTGACGTAGCTCATCTCGAAGTCGAGCTGGTAGAACTCACCCGGCGAGCGGTCGGCGCGCGCGTCCTCGTCGCGGAAGCAGGGCGCGATCTGGAAGTAGCGGTCGAAGCCGGCGACCATCAGCAGCTGCTTGAACTGCTGCGGCGCCTGCGGCAGGGCGTAGAACTTGCCGGGGTGGTTGCGCGACGGCACCAGATAGTCGCGCGCCCCTTCCGGCGAGGAGGCCGTGAGGATCGGCGTCTGGAACTCGGTGAAGCCCTGCTCGATCATGCGGCGGCGCACCGAGGCGATGACCTTGGAGCGCAGGATGATGTTCTCGTGGATGCGCTCGCGCCGCAGGTCGAGGAAGCGGTAGCGCAGGCGCACCTCCTCACCCGTGTCGGCCTCCTGGTTGACCGGCATCGGCAGCGTCTCGGCCTCGCTCTGGACCGTCAGCTCTTGGATCTGCACCTCGACGCGGCCGGTCGCCATCTTGTCGTTGATGGTCTCCGGCGTGCGCTTGACCACCTTGCCCGTGATGGTGATGACGGACTCCAGCCGCAGCCGGTCCGCCGTGGCGAAGTCGGCCTTGGAGTTGTCGATCACGCACTGCGTGATTCCGTAGTGGTCGCGCAGGTCGATGAACAGGAGCTGCCCGTGGTCGCGCTTGCGGTTGATCCAGCCCGACAGGCGGACGGTGGAACCGGCATCCTCTTCACGAAGCTGGCCGCAGGTGTGGGTGCGATAGGGGTGCATGGGTCGAGCTGCCTTGGAGTCTGGTGTAACGCGCGGGCGCGGAATGGCCCGACACACCACACCGTGAAGGGCGGAATGTCAAGCTGTCCGCAGCTTATAGGAAGCTTTGACTCTTGGTGGCTTTTCCCCCGGCGCGTGCTCGTGTATGAAGCCCGCATGACACTCATCACCACGACCTCCGAGCTGGACGCGTTCTGCCGCGGCCTCGCCGGTGCCGACTACATCACCGTCGACACCGAATTCCTGCGCGAGAAGACCTACTATCCGCAGCTCTGCCTGATCCAGGTGGCGGGGCCCGACGGCGCGGTCGCCATCGACCCGCTGGCCGAGGGCATCGACCTGACCTCGCTGCTCGACGTGCTGGTCGACCCCAACGTGCTGAAGGTGTTCCACGCCGCGCGCCAGGACGTGGAGATCTTCTTCCACCTGACCGGCAAGATCCCGCACCCGCTGTTCGACACGCAGGTCGCCGCGATGGTCTGCGGCTTCGGCGAGAGCGTGGGGTACGAGACGCTGGTCACCAAGCTGGCCGGCGCGCGCATCGACAAGTCCAGCCGCTTCACCGACTGGTCGGCCCGTCCGCTGACCGAGCGGCAGCTGACCTACGCCCTGTCGGACGTCATCCACCTGCGCCCCGCCTTCGAGAAGCTGCGCAAGCGCCTGAACCGCACCGGTCGCGCCCACTGGCTGGAGGAGGAGATGGCGGTGCTGACCAACCCGGCCACCTACACGGTGGAGCCGGACACGTCGTGGCAGCGCCTGAAGGTGCGCACCAACAAGCCGCGCTTCATGGCCATCCTCAAGGAGCTGGCGGCGTGGCGCGAGCGCGAGGCGCAGCGGCGCGACCTGCCGCGCTCGCGCGTGCTGCGCGACGAGGCGCTCCTGGAGATCGCCGCGCACGCACCGACCACCGTCGACGACCTCGCCCGCACGCGCGGCATGGGGCGCGGATTCGCCGAGGGCAAGCAGGGGACGGACGTGCTGGCCGCCGTGCAGCGCGGCCTCGACCTGCCCGAATCCGAATGCCCGCGAGTCGAGGCGCGCGAAGAACTGCCGCCGGGGCTGACGCCGATCATCGAGTTGCTGCGCGTGCTGCTCAAGATGAAGTGCGACGAGAACCACGTGGCGAGCAAGCTGGTGGCCTCGGCCGCCGACCTGGAGGCCATCGCCGCCGACGACAACGCCGACGTGCCGGCGCTGCACGGCTGGCGCCGCGAGTTGTTCGGCGACGACGCGCTGGCGCTGAAGCACGGGCGCATCGCTCTGGCCGTGCAGGACCGCCGCGTGCGCATCGTTCCGGCGCCGCCGGCCGGGTCGTGACTGTGGCGAATCAAGTATAGACGCTTAACTATAAATGTCGGTGCCTACGCATTAACCACGGTTTAATGCATTTTTAAAGATAGCTAGGGTTAACTTCGCTCGTTAGGGGAATCGCGTGCCCGCATCGTGGCAGGCCGGCCCGCCAGAGCCTTCCCGCGCTGGGAGACGTTGTTGATGAGCAGTTTTCGCGGCAAACCACCGATCGGACGCGACCGCGTTCGCCTCTCCTCGTCGGAGAAGCAGCAGGCCGTGGCCGCCGCGAAGGATTCCCGGCCGGAATTCGACAACGACAAGCTGCTGAACCTGCTGCGGTCCGCCAAGAACGAGCTGCAGGGCATGCGGCTCATCCACATGCACCTGTCGCTGCTGAAGGACAAGGACCCGTCCAGCCAGATGATCGTCCGCACGATCATCCAGGAACTGGGGTCGAAGGCGTCGTATCTTCAATCCTTCAACATCTCGAACGGCGACGTCATCGTCCTCTACAAGGGCCTGAAGCTGACCGGCGTCACCGAGGTGTGCCAGAAGGTCGAGCAGATCTTCCTGTCGAAGACCACGCTGACGGGGCCGAACCCGTACAAGGAATATTCGCTCTACTCGATCATGGAACTGGCGTTGAACTTCGTCAACGTCATCCGGTTCGTGGAAGAGTTGCAGGCGGGCGAGGCGGGCACCCATTCCACCGAGACCAAGCCGCCGATCACGCTGGAGGAAATGGGCAAGCTCGAACGTCAGATGCAGATGTTCGACCTGTCGCCCTTCCTGTTCAACCAGGCCATCGCCAACCTGGATCCCCAGGGCGACGACGAGAACGAGTATTACGAGCTCTACATCTCGATCAAGCTGCTGCAGGAACGGCTCTGCCCGGAATACGACCTGACGGCCAACAAGTGGCTGTTCAACTACTTCACCGCCAACCTGGACCAGTCGGTGCTGCGGGCGCTGAACCACGGGTTGTCGTTCATGCGCGGCCGGCGCATCGGCATCAACATCAACCTGTCGACGGTGATCTCCACCGGCTTCGTGAAGTTCGACGAGCGGCTGCCCATCGATTTCCGCGGCAACGTCGTGCTGGAGATCTCCAAGGGCGACCTGATCGAGAACCTGTCGCTGTTCAACGAGGTGGTCGATTTCGCGCAGGATCGCCGTTACCAGATCGCCGTGGACGGCCTGAACCCGTTCTGGGTCACCAATTTCGACCTGGAATACCTGAACGCCGACTACGCCAAGATCTTCTGGTCCAGCGACATGCTGGAGATGGACCCGGGCCTGGAGAAGTACTTCTTCGACCGCATCGCCGAGCAGGACCGCTGCAAGTTCATCCTGGCCCGCTGCGACACGGTGTCCAGCCTCGTCTACGCGCACAAGGCGGGCATCAAGATGGTGCAGGGCCGCGCCGTGGACAACATCATGCGCAAGGGCGTCAGCGTCCGCGACGCCGTGTCCGCCGCCAAGGGCATGACGGACTGAAGCAGGTCCCGGCCGTTGGGTTTGCGCTGCGCTGAACCCAACCTACGGACGATCGTAGGTTGGGTTGAACCGCAGGTGAAAACCCAACTGCGCACTCACGCCGCCGCCGCGGGGCTTTCGATCAGGCGGTAGTAATCCGGATCGACCAGCACGAGGCAGCTGAGCGTCTTCACGTCGCCGTCATCCTCGGTGCTGACGACGCGGGCGTGCGGGATGTTGAAGAGGTTGAGGGTGTCCCGCACGCGCCACGCGCGGGCGCTGGACGACCCGACGGACTGGTAGACCTGCCCGATCTGGACCTTCTTCTTGCTCATCCGAAAGACCTCTGAAACGATTGGTGCCGCATCACGGGCGCGGCGACCCCAACATATTGTCCTGTCCGCGATTTGCTTACAATTCGATATATGCCCTCGGCGTGTTCGCGGCGCACTGGTGTGTCGGCGCCGACACGCTTCATGCGTGGACCTATGGTTTGCGCGCCCGGCGGTCCTCTGCCACAGTTCACGTTCCCGCCGCCGTCCCGGACCCCGCCATGGCCAAACGCCCGCCCGAGCTGATCTACGGGCTGACCGACGTGCCTCCGTTGCCGGTGATCGTACTGCTGGCGCTCCAGCACATGGCGCTGATCGCCATCTACCTTGTGGTTGCGGTCAGCGTCGCGCGCATGGCCGGGCTGGACGCCGAGGCCGGCGGGCGGCTGGTCAGCCTGACCATGATCGCTGGCGGAATCGGCGCGGTGCTGCAGGCGCTGGGGCGATTCGGCATCGGCTCCGGCACCCTCGTGCCGACGACCACGACGACGATCCTGCTGCCGGCGGCGGAGGTGGCGCTGCGCCACGGCGGGCTGCCGCTGTTCCTGGGCATGAGCGCCTTCAGCGGCGCCGTGGTGGTGGTTCTGGCCCGCCTGATGCCGCGCCTGCGGCCGCTGTTCCCGCCGGAGATCGCCGGATTCGTCGTATTCTTCGTCGGGCTGTCGGTGATGGTGCTGGCCGACCGGCAGTTCCTGGGCTTCGACGTGGCGGTGGCGCAGCGGCCGGCCTACCTCGCCGTGTCGGTGCTCACGCTGGCGGTGATCGTCGGCATCAGCGTGTGGGGCCGGCCGCGCCTGCGGCTGTTCTGCACGCTGATCGGCATCGCCGCCGGTTACCTTCTCGCCGTCCCCTTCGGCCAGTACGAGCCGGAGCGGCTGGCCGAGCTGGCGTCGGCGCCGCTGTTCGCGCTGCCCGCCGTCGGTTCCTTCGGGATGGCGTTCGACGTGGCGTTGGCGCCCGCCTTCGGCATTTCGGCGCTCGCCATGGCACTGAACTCCGTCGGCGCGCTGACGGCGGCGCAACGTGCCAACGACGCGGAGTGGCAGCGGCCGGACGTCGTCAACATCGGCCGCGGCATCGTGGCGGACGGGCTGACCAACGTGGCCGCCGGCGTGATCGGCGGGGTGGGGCAGGCGGCCACCTCGGGCGCCGTCGGCCTGTCGCTGGCCACCGGCGCCACCTGCCGGGTGGTGGGGTTCGGCATCGGCGCGCTGCTGATCGGCTTCTCGCTGTCGCCGGCCCTGGCGACGGCGCTGCTGGTCATGCCGAAGCCGGTGATCGGCGCCGCCCTGCTGTTCAGCGGCTGCTTCCTGGTGGTCAACGGCGCGCAGATGATGGTCTCGCGCCTGCTCGACCCGCGCAAGGTGTTCATGCTGGGCATCGCGCTGGCGCTGGGCCTGGCGCGGCTGTCGGACCCCGGCTATTTCCAGGCGGTGCCCGACTGGATCGAGCCGCTGGTGGGTTCGCCCATGGCGACGGCGGTCACCGTGGCGGTGCTGCTGAACGCCGTGTTCCGCATCGGCATCCACCGCCGCAGCCGCTTCTCCATCGACGCCGCCCGCCCGGAACCCGCCCGGCTGTGGGACTTCATGACGGCGCAGGGCCAGCTGTGGGGCGCCGGGCCGGCCGTCGTCTACCGCGCCTGCTACGCCGTGCAGGAGGTGGTGGAGACGCTGGCGGCCAACGGCATGGTGGCGGGCGGCGGCGCCTTGCCGGCCGAGGTGCGCACCCGCTTCGACGAGTTCCGCTTCACCGTCTCCGTCACCTACTACGGCGAGCTGCTGGAGCCCAGCGCGCTGCGCCCCACCGAGCACGACATCCTGGAACACCCGGAGGGGGCCGCCCTGCTGGCCCGCTTCATGATCGGCCGCGTCGCCGACCGCATAACGGCGGAGGCGAGGGACGGCCGCTGCGTGGTGACGATGGAATTCGATGCGTGATGTGGCGCGAGATATGGCGTGCCAGGGATCAGCAGCCGGACTTCGGCAGGGCCTCCAGCGTTTCCAGCACGGCGTTGACGGTGAAGTCGCCGTAGTCGATCTGCATCGATTCGGCCACGCCGTTCTGCAGCAGCGAGATGCTCATCTCGTATTCCGGCTGCGCGGCGTCGCTCTTCAGCGGGAAGAAGGCCATGCGCACCGGCCATGCCTTGCGGTCCCTGGTCAGGTCCGGCGTGCGCTCGCCCTTGGCCTTGGCGGCCGGGCCGACGACGGCGCTGATCTCCGTGGCGCCCTCGGCGTCGGCGCCGTCGAAGACGACGCGGTTGAAGAACACCTCGCCGGACCGGGCGCGGTCCAGCACGGCCACCGTGTGGGCGCTGGGGAACAGCGTGCCGGCGGGCAGCGGCATGTCGTTCTCCTCGGGCCGGACGAAGTGGGCGATGCCGCCGGTGCCGTCCTTCTCCATGGTGGCGTCGCCGCGCACCTCCTCGTCCACCTCGCCGTTCACGGTCTTGCGCACGTTGAAGCGATAGCGCAGGCCGTTCTTGGCTTCCCAGGTGGTGTAGTTGGTGGTCATGTTCATCTCGTCGCCTTCGGCGTAGACGAAGCGCAGCTGGAAGCGCTGCTCCGTCGTCCAGCCGTCGCAGGCGTCGGCCCATTCGAACATCATGCGGCCGCGCACGTCGGCCACCTTGCTCGACCCGCGCGCCTTCAGGAGCGACATCTTGTAGATGGCGCGGTGCGGCGCGATCTCGGCGGCCGCTTCCGCCGACCGCGCCGACACGGGGGAGAGCAGCAGCGCGGCGGCGACGGCGGCTGCGGTGACGCGGGCGGTGTGGCGGAGTGTGGACAAGGTGGCTTCCACGGGTGATTGAAACCGTTCACTCGGATAATGGGTGTTTTTCGCGCGGACCGAAAGGCCCGCCAAGCGCAATTCAACGAGAGGGGAGGAGCAACCGATGCAAACGAGCGACAGTCCGGCCCGTCCGGTGCTGCTGGTGACGCGCCGCCTGCCGGAGGCGGTGGAGGCCCGCGCGGCACGCACCTACGACGCGCGGCTGAACCCGGACGACGCGCCGCAGACCGCGCCGTCGCTGGTGGAGCGGGCCTCCGGCGCGGCCGGCATCCTCTGCTGCCCGGCCGAGAAGCTGACGGCCGACGTGATCGGCGCGCTGCCGGACAGTGTGCGGATCCTCGCCACCTTCTCCGTCGGGACCGACCACATCGACCTGGGCGCCGCGCGGGCGCGCGGCATCGTGGTCACCAACACCCCCGGCGTGCTGACCGACGCGACGGCCGACACGGCGCTCCTGCTGATCCTGGGCGCCGCCCGGCGGGCGTCGGAGGGCGAATCGCTGGTGCGAACGGGCGGCTGGACCGGCTGGACGCCGACCCAGCTGATGGGCACGCACCTGGGCGGAAAGCGTCTGGGCGTCTTCGGCATGGGGCGAATCGGCCAGGCGGTGGCGCGCCGCGCGCGGGCCTTCGGCATGAGCGTGCACTACTCCAACCGCAGCCGCCTGCCGGCCGAGCTGGAGGAGGGCGCGGCCTTCCACGCCGATCCGGAAGCGATGCTGGCCGAGACCGACGTGCTGACCCTGCACTGCCCGGCCACGCCGCAGACGCACCACTGGCTGAACGCCGCCCGCATCGCCCGGCTGCCGCGCGGCGCCGTCGTCGTCAACACGGCGCGCGGCAGCGTGGTGGACGACGAGGCGCTGATCGCCGCGCTGAAGGACGGGCACGTCGCCGCCGCCGGGCTGGACGTCTTCGAAAACGAGCCGAACCTGCACCCCGGCTACCGCGGCCTGCCCAACACCTTCCTGTTGCCGCACCTGGGCAGCGCCACGGTGGAGACGCGCAACGCCATGGGCTTCAAGGCGCTCGACAACCTGGATGCCTTTTTTGCCGGGCAAGAGCCGCCCGACCGGGTGGCGTGAAGGGCAGGGGTGGGCTGCGGCGTGGGAAAGCTTTTCCCACGCCACGGCCCACCCGTTCACGCGCACCGGCGCGCTGGAACCCGCATGCCGGAAGGGCGCGCGGCATTTGGGTAAAATGTCACGAAAATGTCCGGCGAATTGTTGCCGCCCGGAATTTCCTGCCGGGCGGGACCGGGGAAGGGCGATTTCTGCCGGTGGGCAAAGTGGCGGAATCCAAGGAGTCCGGCTCTGGCACGCTCGTTGCTTCTGGCAAGGCGAAGCATTTCGCGCCAAGCGAGAGGAGCCGACCATGAACGCCTTCGCCGCCCTGGATACCGCCGCCGCACACAGCCTGGATGGTCTGGGCTGGACCCGCCTGCCGCACCCGCGCGGGCTCGGCATCGCGGTCGTCGAAGACACCGGCGAGCGCATCCTGGAGAGCGCGCTGGCGAAGCTGGCCGAGGCGCAGGACCTCATCAACCAGCAGCAGGAACGCATCGCCTACCTGGAAAGCCTGACCATGACGGACGAGCTGACCGGGCTGTTGAACCGCCGCGGCTTCTACGGCCACCTGCGGCGCGAGCTGGCGGCGGCCCGGCGCAACCCGGCGGCGGGGGGCGTGCTGGTGATGATCGACCTGGACGGCTTCAAGGCCATCAACGACACGCACGGCCACCTGGCCGGCGACTTCTACCTGCGGCAGGTGGCGCGCCTGCTCCAGCTCCACGTGCGGGCGGAGGACGTGGTCGCCCGCCTGGGCGGCGACGAGTTCGCCGTGTTGCTGACCAACACCGACGCCGCGACCGGCGTCGCCCGCGCAGCACAACTGGCCAAGGCGGCCAACCGGGAGACCGTTACCTGGAACGGCGCCACGCTGCCCATCCGCTTCTCCATCGGCACGCAGCCCTACGGCCCGGCCGACCACGAGGAGGAGGTGATCCGGAAGGCGGACGTGAAGATGTACGGCGACAAGGGCAAGCGCCGCCGCAAGCGCCGCGCCGCCTGAACGGCCCCGAGCTTTGTTGCCCGGCGCGGTGGATAGTGTACGAAAGTACTGGGTCAATTGGTTGTCACACCTATGGTAACGACAATTTAACCGTCGCCACCTAAGAAAAAAGGAGGTACACCGGGCCGTTGGCGCGCCGCGAATAGGGGCGGTTGCCACGACCAAATCGGGCCACATGGCCCGGAGGAGCGTGTTGATGTCTTCGCAGGCGAACGGCCCCGCGGGCGCGGCGGAGGCGGACAAGGCCCCCAAGCGGGTGCTCATTGTCGAGGACAATGAGCTCAACATGAAGCTCTTCCACGATCTTCTCGAGGCCCACGGCTATTCCACGTTGCAGACCCGCGACGGCATGGAGGCGCTGAAGCTGGCCCGGCTGCATCGCCCGGACCTCATCCTCATGGACATCCAGCTTCCCGAGGTGTCGGGCCTGGAGGTCACCAAATGGATCAAGGAGGACGAGGAGCTGAAGGCGATCCCCGTCATCGCCGTGACCGCCTTCGCCATGAAGGGTGACGAGGAAAAGATCCGCGAGGGCGGCTGCGAGGATTACATCGCCAAGCCGATCTCGGTGACCAAGTTCCTCGAATCCGTGCAGAAGTTCCTTTCATAAGCCGCCGCAGAAGCCACCGGAAAGCATAAAGCCCCATGTCCGCGCGCGTCCTCGTCGTCGACGATGTCCTGCCCAACGTGAAGCTGCTGGCGGCCAAGCTGACGCGCGAGTATTTCGACGTCATCACCGCCTACAACGGTCCCGAGGCGCTGGAACTGGTCAAGCGGGAGTCGCCGG
>Ga0196970_1000882_pt1 | contig 26318 bp, 26 predicted proteins | sample S1v_513CmetaG_FD_148672 | JGI IMG/M metagenome (GOLD analysis project Ga0196970, IMG submission 148672) | Soil microbial communities from Anza Borrego desert, Southern California, United States - S1+v_5-13C | ecosystem: Environmental > Terrestrial > Soil > Desert | place: USA: California... | reverse complement strand
TTGTGGGCGGACGGCGGCGTCCGCGGCCACGGTCCTGGAGGTGAGCGAACGGCAGGTCTGGCGCCTGCTGCGGCGCTACCGCAGCGGTGGCGCCGGCGCGCTGGCCCATCAGGCGCGTGGCCGCCCCTCCAACAACCGGCTTGGCGAGGGCGTGCGGGACCGCGCGCTGGAGCTGATCCGGACGCACTACCGGGATTTTTTACGCGTTTGCAACGATTCCGCAATGCCCTGCTCAAGGGTGCACTTTCGGCGTAGAGACGCTCTGCCCACCAGCGCTGGCCTGACCCTCGATTTCCACGTCCCAATCCATAGGAGCCACACGGTTTCGGCCGCTTGCCTTTGCCCGGTACAGCGCGTCGTCGGCCCGTTGGAGCAGGTGCTCAATAGAGATGTCCGTTCCCCGGCCAAGGGCAACACCGACACTCGCCGTAACGCGGATAGAGGCCCCCCCCGCGCTCGCCACAGCAACCTCCGCGATCCTCTGGCGCAGTCGCTCGGCCACTTCCATGGCTCCGGCCAGATCGGCTTCCGGCAGCACGGCGGCAAACTCCTCTCCACCGAGCCGCCCGAAAATGTCCTGCTCGCGCAAGCCATCGATGCAGACCTTGGCGACCCTGATCAGCACCGTGTCACCAGCCGCGTGCCCATACGTGTCGTTGACCCGCTTGAAATGGTCCACATCGAGCATCAGCACCGACAGAGGACGACGGTAGCGGGTTGCCCGCACCCATTCCTGGTTGGCAAGCCGCATGAACTCCCGCCGGTTCCAGACACCGGTCAGCGGATCCGACGTCGCTAGGCGGTTCAGTTCGTGTGTCATGCGCCGTTCCTCCAGCATCGAGCCGACCCATTGCCCGAGCAGGCGCATGAACTCCAAGTCACCCCCGTCGAAGTCCCGACCATAGGGGGTGGCTGAACTGAAACTGACGGTTCCGAAGATCTGGCCTCGCACCATGATCGGCACGCCGATGTAGGCTTCCAGCCCAAAGGCCCGGTAGCAGGGAAGTCCCGCGTGCGGGGACGTCTTCATGTGCGCGATCGCCACGACATCGTTGGCCTGAAGCGTGATGCAGCTGTACGCGTCGCCCAGAGGGAACGTCAGCCCGTTCTGCAGGTCGTGCCCTTCTGGCGCGCAGCAGTGCAGGACCGTGCATTGCTCGCCGCCCACATGGCTGATGATGCCCAACTCCAAACCAAGATGCCGGGCGCCGAGCCGGAGGGCCGAGACCAGCTTGTCCTCCGCGTTGGCGGATGGCAGCGCGGAGATCTCGGCCAGGGCGTGCAGGTTCCCGTAATGGCGGCGCAATTGGCCGTCAGCGCGTTCCTGACGCACAAGCAAGCGCGAGATCCATACAACCAGCCCGGCGAGTACGAGAACCAGCCCCACGGTTCCTATTGCCGTTGCGGTGGCCCAACGCCGCCACTCCGCCAGCACCAGGTCCTCGGTGGCCGTGACGTTGACCACCAGCGGGTATTCCTTCACCACACGCGGGGATACAATGCGCAATCTCCGATCCGTCTGGTCCGCGTGTCGCGGCTGCGACGTTACGACGGATCCTGCGTCCGCGTTCGTCAGTATGGATTGGAATGAGGTGGCATTGGCAAAGGATGTGCCCAGAAGGTGATCACGGGCTGGGTAGCGCGCCAGCAGCATGCCGTCTGAACGGAACAGCGATACGGCGCTGTTCGGGCCGATGCTGGTGGCCTGATAGAAGTCCTGAAAGAAGTTGCTTTCGACGCCGGCAATGGCAACGCCAATAATCTGGCCAGAATTCGTGCGGATTTTGCGTGCGAGATAGAACGTCCAGCGTCCCGAGCCGCGGCTTTGAACCGGAACGCTGACGAAAACCGGTAGGTCGGCATCCTTCATGTGCGCTTGAAAGTAGTCGCGGTCAGCCAGATTGATCTTGGCCGGCGGGAAACTTCGCGTGAAATTGACGATGTCACCATTCAAGGCGATGATGCTGACAACGTCAATCTGCGGAACGCTGGATGCGGCGCCCTGAATCATCTCGTAGACGGTGTAGGTGCCCATCGCCCACCGGAACACCTGATCGTTCTCGATCCCAATGTCCTGGACACGCTCGATGATGCCTTTCAGCACGAGGTCGGCCGCCCGCAAGGACTGAAGGGCGTGCTCGGAGAGCATCAGGGACTGGTTGCTCAGATTGCGTTGCCAGGCTGCCAGTTCGGCCTCCCTGGATTGCCAGATCGACGTTCCCATGCCGGCGAGCAGCACACAGGCAAGCACCGCCCCGCCGAGCAGCACGACGCGGCTCATTCGCAGGCAAGGGCGCACGGACGAGGCGGCGAGTGCAGCATCGCTCATTGAACCAACTTCTTTCTCGACTTCACCGCAATAGTCGGCGTATGCAACTGCCAAAAAGCAGCGCAGCCATTACGAATACGCGTCAGCAACCGCAGGGTCATACGCCCTTTGTTCTCATGCAAGAGCATAGTGCAGTGGTGGGGCGCATGGCTGGGTTTGCCGCGAAGCAGCGCAACGGTCGTCACGCCGCGGCGCCTGCACTTTCGGGTAGGATCCGGTTCCATGCTGCACCTGGATCCACGCCGCGCGTGAACTGCGCCAACTCGGCGTCGAGGCCGAAGCGACACCGCTCGTCCCCCGCAGCCGTGTGCGCCCCGCGCACCCCCGTGGAAACGCGCCGAGCGTGGTTGCTATCGTCCAGCCGGACGGCGCAACGGACAGCCGCTCCCCCGAGCCGCCCACCCTTCCCCCAACTCATCCACGCCACGGGCCAGTCTTGCACCGTGCACGCTTGCCCCCCGCACACCAGACGACGACGCCCCACTGGCCGCGGCCGCGTGGCCGCGGCTGACAGATGCAAGTGCGCGAGCCCCTGGGTCATCCATCGCCCTTGATGCCGGCGACGCGCCGGCGTGGCCGATTCCGGCGCCGCGCCTCAGCCGCCCGAGTCTGCGCGGCGGCCCGCTCGACGGCGCCGGGCGCAGCGGTGGGTCGCTCGGCGTCCGGCAGGCCCCAATAATCAAAGTTCCCGGTCAGCACCGCCACGACCCGGCGCATCTCGATCCGGATCCGATCGGCGGCACGGTGAGCGGCCTCCCCCTGGCCCGAGGGGCACACACCCGCCGCGGCGGCGCTGTCCAGCGCCCGCGCCATCCGGCCCACCGTCTGGCCGATGGTCCGCAGCTCGCGGAACACGTCGCGCAGGGCCTCGATCTCGGCCGGGGTCCACTCCGGCCGGCGCATCAGGTGCACCAGCGCCAGCGAGCGGACCCAGTTCGTCGGGCTGGTGCCGCGTGCCCGCGCCGCCTCCGACAGCGTGGCACGCTCGGTCTCCTTGAACCGCACACCAACCTGGCAGCCGGTCCCGGCACCTCGTGGGGCAGCCGGAGCGGTGCCCTCCACCGCCTCGGATATCAGCCGCCGCAACGCGGCGGAGGCGCTTCCGTCGGTCTGCCGCGCCCAGGCATCGAACCGCTCGGCCAGCGCCGCGTCGAGGTAGCCGCCGACCAGCTTCCGGCCCGGCCGTATCGGCATCACCGCCCCTCCCGTTTAAACCTGCTCCCGGCGAACATATCCTGCCCTCCCCTCGTCCTCCCTCTCATTGCGGTGGTGTCCGCCGCGCGCAAGCGGGGGCGGCGGGCCTGTAAGACGCGGCCCGCTGCCCGCCACTCGACACGGACGATCCGCAGCCCAGCGGCGTTCACCTCCGCAACACCGGTGGCGTCGGCCACCAGCACCATGCCCGCCCGCCCAGCCCGCCGGTCAATCACCAGGCAGCCCACCACCCCGTCGGCGCCCGCGACATGGAACACGGGGATCTGTATCGGGTCGGCCGCCGCTGGTCCCGAGACGGTTTCCGGCATCCCTTCGGCCACGCTCCTCCGATATCCCTTCAGCGTGTTGGGTTTTGCACAGTGCAAAACACGGCTGTCCGGACGGTTACCCGCTGGAGCGGCCGAGGGCACCGTGGCGGCTTCCCGGATCGGTTCCGGTGCCTCGGCGGCGAGCAACGGCTGGTCCAGAACGATGCTTCCGGTGGGCGTACCAGTGATGCCGCCGATGATCCGGCGCGCCTCGGTCACGGTGAGAAAGACGTCCGCCTACGGCAATCTTGTCCTCCAGGGTCGGCACGCCCAGGGGCCGCTGGCCACCATCGGCTTTCGGGATGAGGACCCGCCGGACCGGCTGGGGCCGGTAGCGGCCGGGGTGGATGCACACATGCCAATCAGCTTCGAATGTCCAGCCGGCATCGACGTCGAATTCCCAGCCACGCTTCTGGTTGCAGAACCCGTTGTCCAGGGAGTCCACGGGAGGGCCCCGCGCGCGCCGCGGAGTGCCCCCATGGCTGACGCAGCGGCGCGCGTGGGAGGGACCTGTGGGCCCCCTGGGCAACGCTCAGGAGCGGTTCTTGAACCGCCAGCTCTCGTTGCCGGTCTCCAGGATGTCGCAGTGCTGCGTGAGCCGGTCGAACAGGGCGGTGGTCATCTTGGCGTCGCCGGCGAACACCGCTGGCCATTCAGCAAAGCTCAAGTTCGTGGTGATCAACACTGAGGTCCGCGAGTACAGCTGGCTGAGCGCGTGGAACAGCAACTGGCCGCTACTCTGGGAGAACGGCAGGTAGTCGAGTTCGTCCAGCACCACGAGGTCAACGCGGGTCAGCTGGTCGGCGAGCTTGCCCGCCTGCCCGGCCCGGGCCTCGGCCTCCAGCCGGTTCACCAGGTCGATGACGGTGAAGAACCGGGCACGGCCGTTCCAGCTGCTACTGAAAGCCCGCCAGCTTCGGGAACGGCTGGTGCTGCCGTTCGTAGCGCGGCGCCGTCTCGCCCGAGCGCAGGTATTTCGTCACCGTCTCGCGCGACACCTTCAGCGACCGGGCAATCGCCCGGATGCTCTTCCCCTTCGCGTGCTCGTGCCGTATCCGTGCAATCGTCTCCACCGTCAGCATCCCTGTCCGCCACCACCATCGTCCGAACCCAGGGTGGTAGTCTGCCAGATCAGGGGCGGCTGGTTATTGGACGCCGATCACCCCTGAAACTGGCCCAGTGTTGCAAGCCGATGCGCCTTGCGCGCGCTCATCCTTGTCTTTCGTCGGAGGCAAGGACGCTTGGTGCAGCTCATGAAGCTCTGTTCGTCCAGCGTAAATGTTTCTCACATCGACGGCGTAGTCGATCTCCTCCTCCTTCAACCGTTCAAGAAACCATTGAACGATCTGCAACGCTCTCTCGGGGTTTCCCCTGGCGCGCGCCGATGAACATGTCATATAGCAGGTCACCTCATAGTCCATCGCGGCCTCCGACAATCGCTGCTCAACTGTTCGCCCTCGTGGCAGGATCAGACCGACCGCTAATGCCGGCGTCGCTGAGAGGACTGTCCAGCAAAAGCCGTTGTCCATCACCTGCGCGCTTCACTGGCTAGGCTTTGCGACTTTTATATAAATTGATCAGCCGCGCACGCCTCCCCCGTTCGAGTGACATGGGAGTCGATGTCATAGGCATATGACGGCGTCCGACAACGGCGAGGTCGCGTGGAAAGCGGTATGGGTGTTGGGCGACGCAACTGGCATGGATCGACGACATGGACGTGAGAAGGCCAACACCACCCCATAGGTGATGGCCCTCGGCAGGCATAGGGAGTTCTTCTTCGCGCCGCGGGCCACGTTTCCGTCACCGCATTCTGTTCCGGGATGTTCATGTCCGCGCTCGGCCTGCTCAGGGGACAGGTACGCGCCCATCACACATGTGCAACACCGGATCGGAGAGCAAATCGCGGATCAGGTCGCTCTGCCGCTTGGTCCCAGTTTTGGCAAAGACGAACTTCAACTGGGTTTTGACGGTGTGAAGGCTGATTCTGGCGCTGTCGGCATAGTCTTGTAGGGTGTGACCTGTCAGCAACGCCTCGGCAAGACGTGCCTCGGCCGGGGTCAGTCCGTACAACCGTATCAGGATGGCGGCGGGGATAGGCGTTCGGTTCTCGGGATCGCCGAGGAAGATCAGAGCCATCGGCCGAGGTACTTCGGCGCCCGATGTCTCGGGATGGAGAGGACAGACCAGCAGCGACAACGGCCTCAGTTCTCCTCTTGACACCGTCATCAATCCTCCGCTCCGCAGCGAGCGACCCAAGGGGGCTTGTGCGGCTTGCCGCACCAGTCTTTCCAAAGTGGTATCCTGGCCATGTCCAACGGCGTGCAACCGCCCTTGCTGGATCCGGATGCCTTGCCCGACGGTGAGAAGGTGGTCTGCCGCCGTGTTGGCGAACAGCAACGTGCAGTCAGTCCCGACGATGATCACGCCGGTGGGCAGCGCATTGAGACTGGCAAAAGCCATGTTCTGGGCATGCGATGCGGCGCGCAGCCGCCACAAGACCAGGATCCCCATTTCTAGGTGGGGCAGCAGCAATTCGAATGTGCGTTTATCCGCAACATCAAAGGCGCCTGCACGGCGGGACCGGTGAATGCCCAAGTAGGCGGTCGTACGGCCTTCGACCCGGAACCCGCCACCGACGATATGATGGATGTCCGCGTGCCGGAGCCAATCATTATAGAACTCGGTCCGGTGCAGGTCGGCTTCCGGCACGATTTCCTGCCCCAAGACGGGCTCGCTAACAAAACGTTTCGCATAACCACGGACCCAGACATCGGTGGAGTGGTAGTGCTCTTCATACGACCTTTGAATCTGACTGGCCATGTTGCCCGTATTGCCCAGCCATCGCACCATTCCGGTGGCAGGATCCTGGATCTGGAGGCCGCATCCTTGAGCGCCGAACAGGCCTGTGATTTCTGCGGCCAAATTATCCCAAGACTTGGCGCCGAGCGAGGTCGCATAAAGTGATTGGACGACTTTTGAGAAGCGTTCCAGATCCACTCCGCCCTCCAATATCAGGTGACAAGATTTGCTGAGCGAGCTGCTTGGACTCTCTCACATACGGAGGCATTCTCAATGGCGTCAAGTTTTCGTCAGGCGTATTGCCATTCGATGGAGCGCCCGATGTGTATATATCCGCAACTCAAAGCCCTTACTTTAGCATTAGCAAATCTGAATGGCCGCCGTATTCCTCGTAGTATCCAGCCTGTGGCAACGCCGGCGAGGGACTCTGGCGCACAAATCGGCATGACGACAGAGTCCACCGCGGGGCAGCGGTGATCAGGCGAGCTTGCGGGAGACCGGCATGCCCAAGCTGGTCATGATGTTCGTAAGCGGTGATCGCGCCGGATCAGTGAAGGGTGCGCTCGCACCGCTTACGAACGGGTTCCTCCCGCTGCGCATCATCGTCTCACCCCAGCCGCCGAAAGGGCTGGGTTTTATCCGATCTCCGATCGCGTCAAACTTTGCAACGGAACCGTCTCTGTTCCCGATTGGCCGGCACCCGGCCCTTGCTCAGGGACCGGCCGCTTTCCTGTCCCGCCGTGCGATGCTGGTGCCCCCGACGGCGTACTGGTCGCGGGCCATGTCGATGGCTTCGATGCGAACATCGCCGGGCTGGCAATCGACGGTACGGCAGAGCGCCTCTGTTACCGCGGCGAACATCGCCTCCTTTTGGTCTGGGGTTCGGCCTTCGAGCAGGCGTATCTGTACAAGCGGCATGGTGTCTCCCTTCTACGCGGGGGCCGGGGTTCCGGCCAGCCCCATCCAGGCGGCGACCCGCTCGTGCACGCGGGTGGCCGTCAGACCGTACTTGTCCTGAAGATACGGCACCGACCCGCATTCGATGAAGCGGTCGGGAATGCCGATCTTCAGCATGGGCCTGAGAATCTGCGCCTCCTGCAGAGCGTCAAGGACGAGGCTCGTCAACCCGCCGACCAGCACATGGTTCTCCGCGGTCACCAGCCGGGTGACCGAGCCGGCGAACTCCGCCACCGCGGCGGCGTCGAAGGGTTTGATGGTGCCGACATGCAGCACCGACGCACGCATGCCCTGCGTCTCCAGCTTGCGGGCGGCGTCCAGGCAGCGTTCCGTCATGAAGCCGGTGCTGATGAAGCCAATATCCCCGCCATCGCCGAAGCGGGTGGCCTTGCCAACCTCGAAGCGGTAAGTGGCGGGATCCAGCACCATCGGGACGTTGCCGCGCAGCAGCCGGCAATAGACGGTGCCAGGGATGTCTATGGCCTGCTCGGCGATCTGCTGCATCTCGGTCGCGTCGCAGGGGTCGATGACGGTCACGTCGGGGATGGCGCGCATCAGCGCCAGATCCTCGATGGCTTGGTGCGTGCCGCCATAGCCGGTGGTCAGGCCGGGGTTGCCGGCGAACATTTTCACATTGCCCTGCCCGTGGGCGCAGGCGATGGCCAGGAAGTCATGGGCGCGGCGCGTCGCAAAGGCGCCGTAGGTGGTGCAATAGGCGGTCCAGCCCGCCTTGGACAGGCCGGCGGCCACCGACACCAGCGCCTGCTCCGCCATGCCGACGTTGAAGAAGCGGTCGGGGTGGGCGTCGCGGAAGGGATGGACGTCGGTGTATTTGCCAAGGTCGGCAGTCAGCACCGCCAGCGTGTCGCAGCGCTTGGCGGCGGCCAGCGTGCCGGCGGCGAAGGGGGCGGTCCTAAAGGGGCGCTCCTCGATCCGTTCGAGTTCGCCCATGCCCAGCGTGCGGCCCTTAAGCATTCTCCGTCTCCAACTCCTTGGCGATGGCGTCCCATTCGTCGGCATCCACGCGGATGAAGTGCGCCTTTTCCCGCGCCTCCAGCCGGGCGATGCCCTTGCCGGGCTTGGTGCGCATGATCACGGCCTTGGGCCGGCCGCGCTCCATCCGTGCCCAGTGCATGGCGCCGACCACCTGATCCAGTGCGTTGCCGTCGATCTCGATCACGTCCCAGCCGAAGGCGCGCCACTTGTCCGCCACCGGCTCGATCGGCACGACCATGGCACCGTCAGCCTGGATGCCGTTGCAATCGACGAAGGCGACAAGGTTGTCGAGCGCAAAGGCGTTGGCGGCGGTCGCCGCCTCCCAAGTCGAGCCCTCCTGCAACTCGCCGTCCGAGACCTCCACGAAGACTCGGGCGTCCCGCCTGGACAGCCGATAGCCGAGCGCCGCACCCACGGCGATGCCAAGCCCATGGCCGAGCGAGCCGCCGGTCATCTCCACACCCGGCACCCGCCCTTCGATGGTGCTCATCTCCAGCGGGCTTTCGTCCGCGCCGTAGGCCGCCAACATCTCCTTCGGCACATAGCCGATGTCGGCCAACACCGCCCACAGCGCTATGGAGTAGTGGCCGGTGGACAGGAAGAAGCGGTCGCGATCCTCCCATTCCGGGTTGTCGCGGTCGTAGCGCAGCTCATAGTGGTAGAGGGTCGCCAGGAACTCGGCGAGGCCAAGCCCCTGCCCCAGATAACCCTGCCCCTTTCCGGCCGCCTGCACCAGCATCAGCCGGCGGAGCTGGAGCGCCTTCTCCTTCAGGAAGCTCAGATTCGGGGTGTCGCTGGGGTGGTTGGTCAACGCCATGCCCATCTCCAAATTGTATCACACATGATATATCCTATTGTCGCGATTGGGGTCGCGCGCTATGCCAGCCGTTAAGCCACCGTGCCCATGTCCAGCGTTTCGATGCGCCGCATCGCCTCGACGAGTGACGCGGCGTTGACCGGTACGGCAAGATTGGCGGTGTGCGGAGCCGTCATGGTCAGCCGGGCGATTTCCGCCATCTCGTCCGCGGTCGGGTCGGCCATGCCGAGGTCGCGCAGTCTGGCGGGCAGGCAGATGCTGCGGATAAAGCCGGCGATGTCGCGCAGTTCGGCGTCGTCCCGGCCCTCGGCCGCAAGCTGGACCAGCAGGCCGTAGGCCACCTGCTCGCCATGCGGCGCCGCGCTGGCCCCGCGCGCCAGCACCAGCCCCCGGGTCATCGAGTGAGCGATGGACAGGCCGCCGTTCTCGAAGCCCAGCCCGCTCATAAGCACCGCCGCCTCGACCACCGCCTCGACCTCGTCGGTCACCTCCCGGCGTTCGACAGCGGCCAGCGCCGTGACGGCGTGCGCGCGTAGCGTCCGGTAACAGGCCTCGGCGATGGCCCCGGCGGTCCGCAGCGGGCGCGTGCCGAAGGGGGTGACGCCGGTGCCGGCCGCGCAGCCGTCCGCCTCGAACTTCTTCGCCAGCGCGTCGCCGATGCCCCAGCGCAGGAAACGGACGGGAGCCTGCGCGATGACGGCGGTGTCGACCACCACCGCCTCCGGGTTCCGACGCATGCGGTCCACGGCGATCATCACATGCCGCTCGTCGTACACGGCGATGGCCCCGCTGGTCGGCGCGTCGTTGGACGAGATGGTCGGCACCGTGATTATGGGGCGGTCGAGCTGCACCGCCACCCCCTTGCCGGCGTCCAGCGCCTTGCCGCCGCCGATGGCGATGACGAGGTCGGGGTCGTGCGGGGCAGCCTCGGCCGTCAGGGCGGCGATGGCAGCGCGGGTGATCTCCCCCGCGAAGGGAAGCATGGGCACTGGCCCCTCGAACTGCGCCGCCAGCCGCTCGCCGAACAGGTCGAGCACCGCCCGGTCGGCGACGATCACGGTGCGCGGCCCGTAGCTGGCGGCGATGCGCGCCAACCTGTCCAGGGCGCCCGGTCCCTGTATGTAGCGCGACGGCGATCCGAAGACTCTGATCATGGGTGCTTCATTCCTTCGGGGCGCGGATCAGGCGACGGCGTAGCCGCCATCCACCGGAATCATCGCGCCGTTGACGTAGCGGGCCTCGTGCGACAGCAGGAAGCCGACCACGTCAGCCACTTCCGACGGGTCGCCCCAACGCGCCATCGGGATGCGGCTGAGGATCGGCCCGGAGCGGTCAGGATCGGTCATGGCGCGCACCGACATGCGGGTCTTCACCCAGCCGGGCGCCACCGCGTTGACGCGTACCCCCTGCCCGCCCCAGGCGACGGCCAGCGAGCGGGTCAACGCCTGCACCGCCCCCTTGCTGGCGGCATAGCCGGGGTTGCGGCCGGAGCCGAAGACCGACCACATGGATGCGAAGTTGACGACGGATCCGCGGCGGGCCAGCAGCGCGTCGCGCAACGCCAGGCACATGAACTGCGTGCCGTTGACGTTGACATCCATCACCCGCCGGAAGCCGTCGGGCGTGAACTCGGCGCCGTCATGGACGATGATGCCGGCGGCGTTGACCAGCGCATCGAGCCTGTCGAAACCGGCGGCGAAACCGGCGACGGCCGCGCGGTCGGTGACGTCGAGATCGCGGTAGGAGAAGTTGGGATCGGCGATCTCCTCCTCCACGTCGCGGCCCAGGGCGTGGACGCGGTACCCCAGCGCCAGCAGCCGCTTAGTACAGGCGAGCCCCAGACCCGTGGCGCCGCCGGTGACGATGGCGACGCGGTCCGCCGCCGGATGAATGTCGGACATGATGTCGGCCTTTCAGCAGCCTCCGGGCGGTCACAGGCCCAGGTAGGTCTCGCGCAGGTGGTCGTTGTTCAGAAGCGCCTCCCCCGTGCCGGACATGCTGATCTGGCCGTTTTCGAGCACATAGGCGGAATCGGCCATCTCCAGCACTTGGAAGACGTTCTGCTCGATGATCAGGATGGACAGGTTGCGCTGGCGGATCCGCGCGATGGATTCGAACAGCCGGTCCACCATGATGGGGGCGAGGCCGAGCGAAGGCTCGTCCAGCGCCAGCACGCGGGGCAGCGCCATCAACGCACGCCCCACCGCCAGCATCTGTTGCTGGCCGCCCGACAGAGCCGAGGCGGGGGAATGGCGGCGTTCGGCCAGGATGGGGAACAGCTCGAACACCTCCGCCAGCGTCTCCGCCCGGCGCGCTCGGGCACGGGGGGTGTGGGCGCCGACGATCAGGTTCTCCAGGATCGACATGCCGGTGAAGAGTTGCTTGCCCTCTGGCGACTGCACGAAGCCGGTTTCCACGACGCGGTGCGGGGGCAGCGTGTCGATGCGCTCCCCGCCCAGCTCGATGGTGCCGGCGGTCGGGCGCAGCAGGCCGGAGACGGTGCGCAGCAGCGTGGTCTTGCCGGCGCCGTTGGAACCGATCAGCGCCACTATGGCCCCAACCGGCAGTTCTAGGTCCACGCCGCGCAAAACGCGAACGTCGCCATAGCCGGCGTGGATGTTGGTGACCTTAAGCGCGGGACTGGACATAGCGCTCTCCGAAATAGGCCTTCAGCACCCGCGGCTCGGCGACGACGCGCTGGGGTTCGCCGTCGGCGATCAGCTCGCCGTAATCCAGCACCACCACGCGGTCGCTGAGCGACATGATGACCTTCATCACATGCTCGACGATCAGCACGCTGATGCCCATGCCGCGGATGCGGCGCACCAGCTCCACCATCTCGCTTGCCTCGCTGGGGGTGGCACCGGCCACCACCTCGTCCATCAGCAGAAGCCGCGGTTCGGTGCAGAGCGCCCGCCCCAGCTCCAGCTTGCGCCGGTCGAAGGCGGTCAGGTTGTTGGCCTCGGCCTCGCGCTGGCGTCCCATGCCCAGGAAGTCGGCCATCCACTCCGCCCGCTCGCGGATCTTCCCCCGGTCGCTGGTGCGGCAGAAACCGCCCACCATCAGGTTCTCGATCACGTTCAGGTCGCCGAAGGGCTTGGAGAGCTGGAAGGTGCGGGCGATGCCGGCCTTGCAGACGTCCCACGGCCGCTTGCCCGCGATGTTGATCCCGTCAAGCAGCACCGTGCCGGCGTCGGGGCGGAGAAAGCCTGCGATCATGTTGAAGGCGGTGGTCTTGCCGGCGCCGTTCGGCCCGAGCAGCCCGAGGATCTCTCCCTTGCCGACGGTGAAGGACAGGTCCTTCACCGCCTGCACGCCGCCGAAGCGCTTGCTGATGCCCCGGACCTCCAGGATGGGCGTGGTCATGGACGGCTCCCCCGGCGGTCGGTCAGCCGCCGGACGAGGCGGCCGAGCGGAGCAATGGCCCCTTTCGGGAAGTAGAGGACGCAGGCCATCAGCACGAGGCCGTACACCACCAGGTGCAGGCCCGGCAGGCCGCCGCCGAGGTGGCCGCGCGCCATCTCGCTGATCGGGGTGAGGATGAGCGCGCCCAGCAGCGGCCCGGCCACGGTGCCCTGCCCGCCGATGATGGTCATGACCGCCATGTCGATGGACAGTTCCAGCCCCATGTTCCGCTCCGGGTTGATGTAGCGGAAGAACTGGGCGTAGAAGCTGCCGCCCAGCGCCGTCATGAAGGCGCTGATGGCGAGGGCCGTCAGGGTGGACGGGGTGGGGTTGATGCCCAGCGCCTCCGCCGCGTCGCGGTCGCCGCGCACCGCCTTCAGGCAGTAGCCGAGCTTGGACCGCTCCATCAGTCGCGTCGCCAGCATCACCAAGACGAGCATCACCAGGATGATGTAGAAGTAGGGCGTCTTGGAGCTGAACTGGAAGGCCCATAGGCTGTCGCCGGCCGCCGGCACCACCAGCCCTTCCGCGCCCTTCAGCGGAACGCCGATGAAATCATTGGTGTTCTCCACCCAGATGCGGACGATCTCGGCGAAGGCGATGGTGGTCAGGGTGAAATACGGCCCCTTCAGACGGAAGGTCGGGTAGCCGATCAGCACTGACAGCGCCGCCGCCAGCAGCCCGCCGAACAGCATGCCGATCCACGGGCTGAGGCCGAGCTGGGTGAACATCAGCACGGAGACGTAGCCGCCGACGCCGCTGAACATGGCGTGGCCCAGCGAGAGCTGGCCGACATAGCCGCACAGGAAGTTCCAGGCCGACGCCATGTAGGCGAAGAACAGGACCATGATCAGCGAATGGATGAGAAAGGGATCATCCATCAGCAGCGGGATGAGGGCGACGCATCCGAAGCCGAGGCCGGCGGCCAGGGCACCCATCGGCAGGCCGGCGACGCTCCGCTGGGGCGCGGTGATGGAGCGTGTGTTCATGCTCTCCCCATGATGCCCTGCGGGCGCACGAGTAGGATGAGGATGAAGAGGCCAAGGGAGCCGATCGCGGCGGAGGTGGCGGTGATGTGCTGCGAGGCGACCGCCTCGAACACGCCGATGACCATGCCGCCGACGATGCAGCCGGGAATGCTGCCGAGCCCGCCCAGCACCACCACGATGAAGGACTTGATCCCGAACGCCACACCGATCGACGGCGAGATCGGCATAAACGGCGCGATCAGCGATCCGAAGAGCCCGAGCACGGCGCAGCCGATGCCGAAAGTCACGGCGTAGACGAAGGGCACGTTGATGCCCGACAGGGCGGCGGCGTCGCGGTTCTGGGCCGTGGCGCGGATGGCGCGGCCCATGTGGGAACGGCGCAGCCACCATGACAGTCCGAGCGCCACCAGCACCGCCGCCAGCGCGCCGATCAGGCGCTGCGGGTTCAGCGGGATCGACCCGAGCATCGGGCTCGGCAGGTAGTAGTCGGCCTGCACGGCCCGCACGTTCGGCCCAAAGGCCATCAGGGCGAGGTTGTCGAGCACCAGGAACACGCCGGCGGTCAACAGCAGCGCGCTCAACGGCTCGACCACCAGCGCGCGCTCGCGCCGGATAAGCGGCGAGATGATGACGCTTTGCACGAAATAGCCCAGCGCGAACATCGCCGGCACGGTGACGATCACGCTCAGGTAGGGATCGAGGCCCAGCAGGCTCCAGCACCAGAAGGCGATGTAGAGCGACAGCATCAGGAAGGAGCCGTGGGCGAAATTGACAACGCGGAGCACGCCGAAGATCAGGCTGAGCCCGAGCGCCACGCCGCCATAGATGCCGCCGAGCAGCACGCCGTTGACGACGGCAAAGGAGAGGATGAGCGGATCCATGGAGTGGGTCCTACGCGTGGAAGGTGGTCAGGGGGAGCGGCGCCGGTGGGGCCGCCCCCTCGTGGCCTGCGGTTCCCGCCTCAGGAGCCCTTGCGTTCGCTCCAGGCCGGAACCGGCCAGACCGGCTTGGTGTCGGGGGCGCGGTTCTCCGTCGGCCAGATGGTGCGGCGCTGGCCGTTCAGGTTCTGCGAGATCACGCCGTGGGCGTAGGTGTTCTGGCCCTGCTCGTCGAACTTGATGCGGCCGTATCCGGTGATCAGCGCCGGGCCGCTCAGGATGTCCGACCGGGCAATGGCGTCGCGCAGCTTCTCGCGGTCGGCCGAGCCGGACCGCTCCAGCGCATCGGCCAGCACATACATGGCCGACGCGCCCTGCGCGGCGTAGGCGCTCATGCCGTAGCCCAAAATTTCCTTGGTCCGGTCGGCGATGGCTCGGATGGTCTTGTCGTCCGTCTGCTGGAGCTTGTCGATCTGCCAGTCCTCCTGCACGAAGACATAATCAACGGCGCGCTGCGGCAAGCCTTTGTAGAAGGCCGGATCCTCGGTGCCGCCGCCCACGGAGTGGATGCCGAAGGGCACGTCGAGGCGCTGCTCCATGAGCTGGCGGCTGAACAACAAGTGGTCGGGGGTGTAGAGCGCCACGATGACCGCGTCCGGCCGCGCCCCGCGGATCTTCAGAAGCTGGTTGGAGAAATCGACCTGGTTGGGCGGGGCCGCCTCGTCCAGCACGATGTCGTAGCCGCGCTCCTTGGCGAAGCGCTTGACGTTGGAGGCGTGCGACCGCCCCCAATCCGATCCCTCGTAGAGCATGGCGACGGTCTTGGGCTTCTTGCCCGTCTCCTTGGCGAGGAGGTCGAGCGCGTCGAGCTGCTCGCGCGCGTCGTAGGTCGCCTTGTTGTTGATGCGGAACACGTATTTGTAGTTCCGCTCGGTGATCTCGTCCTTCACCGCACCGACGACGATCCACGGGGTCTTGTAGCGCTCGGCAACCTCGGTCGCCGGGAAGGTGACGGCGCTGTTGAAGGCGCCGCACAGGGCGACGACGTTCTCGCGCGTCACCAAGCGCTCGGTCTCGGTCACGCCGATGTCGGCCTTCGACTGGGTGTCACCGAACACGACCTCCAGCTTGGCGCCGTTCAGCGCCTTGATGCCGCCGGCGGCGTTGATCTGCTCGGCCGCGGCCAGCGCGCCGGCGCGGGTCTGGTTGCCGACCGTCGCCGATCCGCCGCTGAGCGGCAGCGCGCAGCCGATCTTGACCGCCCCCTGGGCCAGTACCGGCCCGGCGGCGAGCCCGCCGAAAAGCATGGTGGATGCCAAGAGGGCGATCCGGTTCCGTGAAGGCTTGGCCACGTGCTCCTCCCGTTTTTATGTGGTCTCATTTTATATGATATATCTTGTATCGATATCGCTCGACCGTCAATAATCCGTTAGTCGAACTATTGGCGGTCGAGCGTCACCCCGCGCCGCGGTCCAGAAGGGCGCGAAGCTCCGTCTTCAGAACCTTGCCCATGGGGTTTTTCGGCAGTTCGTCCAGGACGAGCCAGCGGCGGGGCCGTTCGTAGTCGGCCAGCCGACCCGCGCAGAAGGCGGCGATGTCCGATAGGTCGGGGCTGACGCCCGGAGGCGGGACGATGCAGGCGGCGACGTCCTCGCCCAGATCCCGGTGCGGCACCGCGACCACCGCCGCCTCCCGCACCGACGGATGCTGGTACAGCACGTGCTCGACGGCGACCGAGGCGATCTTCAGGCCACCGCGGTTGATGATGTCCTTCCGCCGGTCGGTGAAGAACAGATAGCCTTCGCCGTCGAGGTGGCCGACATCGCCAGTGCGGATCGCGCCGTCGACGAAGGCGGCGGCGGTCGCGTCGGGGTTGCGGAAATAGCCTGGCGAAACGCCGGGGCCGGCGATGGCGATCTCCCCCGTCTCGCCGGCACCGAGCGCGCGGCCCGTCTCGTCCAGGATGGCGATCCGACACCAGGGCATAGGAATGCCGATCGAGCCGTATTTGCGCCAGCGGTCCTCCGGCGGCAGCACCGTGCCGGCCGGGCCGCTCTCCGTCATGCCGTAGATCTGCACCAGCTCGACATGTGGCCAGCGCTCCCCGAGGCGCTGGATCACTTCCGCCGGCATGGCCGAGCCGCCGTAGCCGACGCGGCGCAGGCTGGAGACGTCGTAACGGCCGCGCGCGTACTCCTCGACGATGAAATGCACGACCGAGGGGACGCCGTGGTAGAAGGTGCTCCGCTCCGACGCGATCAGGCGCAGCCGCCCCGCGTTGTCCAGCGTGCCCTCGAAGACCAAGCCGGCCCCCGTCGTCCAGCTCGCCATGCAGCCGAGGTTGAGGCCGGAGCTGGTGAAGAAGGGCCAGCCGCCCTGGTACAGGTCCCCTGGACCCAGCCCCAGCGCGCTGCCGCAGCACAGGCCCGCCCCGATCATCGTGCGGTGGGTGTGCATCACCGCCTTCGACAGCGCGGTGGTGCCGGAGGTGAACAGCAGGCAGGTCAGCCGGTCGGGATCATCGGCGACCGGCGGCAACGCGCCGCCCGGCTCCTCCACCGGCTCGGGCCAAGGCACGGCATTGGCCGGGGCCGCGGTTCCGCCATCGACGAGGAGGAGCCGCGCCGCCGACCACAGCCCGGCGACCCGGGCCGCCGAGCCGGTCGTCGTCACCACGACGGCCGGCTCCACCAGTGCCAGCGCGTGGCTCAGTTCCTCGTTCGACGAGCGGGTGTTGAGCGGCGCCACCGCCGCGCCCAGCCGCAGGGCGCCCAGCGCGGTCAGGATGCATTCGCGCCCGGCGTCGTTGCCCAGCAGCACCCCGATGCGGTCGCCGGCGCGCAGCCCCACGCGGGCGAGGCCGCGCGCCGCGGCGTTCATCCGCTCCACCAACTGGGCGTAGCTCAGCCGGTCCCGCCAGCCGCCCTGGGACTGCGCCGACAGGGCGATCCGGTGCGGCGTCTCCGCGGCGCGGCGCTCCAGCAATCGCGGAACCGTGAGCAGGAGAAGGTCGGAAGGTGTATCGGGCATCGGTGGCCGGGGCATGGTTGGTTCGTCACACGAACCTTTTTGGCCGGATGCCCGTCCGCTTGCGAGAGGCTGGGTGGTCTTTTGTGCAGACCAATGTACGTCTTGCGCCGAATGGCCCGCGCCGGGACCTTTCGCCCGGCAAGAGAGCGGGAGGAAATGCGATGTTCAAGGCCCAGGAGGTGAGGATCCGCGCCTATGGCGGCCCGGAGGCCCTGGCGATCGAAGAGGTGACGGCCAGCACGCCGGAACCTGGGCAGGTCCTGGTCCGGCAGCACGCGGTCGGCGTCAATTTCATCGATGTCTACCACCGCAAGGGCGTGTTCCCCATCCCCACCCTGCCGGGCGCGGTCGGCGTGGAGGCGACCGGGATGGTCGAAGCGGTCGGCCCCGATGTTGGCCGGCTGGCTCCCGGCGACCGCGTCGCCTATGCCGGCCCGCCCATCGGCTCCTACGCCAGCGCCCGGCTGATGCCGGCCCGCAGCCTGGTCCGCATTCCCGACACCCTGCCCTTCGACCAGGCGGCGGCGATCATGCTGAAGGGCATGACCGTGCACATGCTGGTCACCCGCGTCCGGCCGCTGGCGGCCGGCGACACGGTGCTCGTCCACGCCGCTGCGGGCGGGCTGGGCAGCCTGCTGTGCCAGTGGGCGGCGGCGCTGGGCGCGCGCGTCCTCGGCACGGTGGGTTCGGAGGCCAAGATCGAGGCCGCCACGCGGTACGGCTGCGACGCGGTGATCATCCACCGGCGGCAGGATTTCGTGGCGGAGGCAAAGCGGCTGACCGACGGCGCCGGCGTCGACGTGGTCTATGAGGGAGTGGGCGGCGACGTGCTGACGCGATCGCTGGACTGCCTGAAGCCCTTCGGCACCGCGGTTAACCTGGGGCAGGCCGGGGAGCCGCTGGGCAGCGTCCCGCTGGGCGTTCTGGGGCCGCAGCGTTCGCTCTCCGTCTCCGTGCCCGGCGTCTTCGCCCACCTGCGCACCCTGCCCGACCTTCAGGCCGGTGCCGACAGCCTGTTCGCGATGGTCACCTCCGGCCGCATCCGGCCGGAGATCGGGACGCGGCTGCCGCTGGCCGACGCCGCCGAGGCGCACCGGCGGCTGGAGGCCGGGCAGACCACCGGGGCGCTGGTGCTTCTGCCCTGAGCCGGCAACGATTGGTCTGGTGGCGAAGCCAGACCGGCGCTTGCCGGGGCGGCGCACCTCCGACAAAGCTTCGTCCACGCACAGCCAGTTCCGGAACAGGTCATGGACTCCCTCTTCACCGACGACGAAAAGGCCTTCCGCCGCCATGTCCGGGCGTCCATCCGCGCGATGCTGCCCGCCGACCTCGCCGAGAAGACCCGGCGGGGCATCCACCTGTCGCGCGAGGACATGGCGCGCTGGAACCGGATCCTCGACGAGCGGGGCTGGGCGGCGCACCACTGGCCGGCGGCCCGCGGCGGCACCGGGTGGACGCCGATCCAGCGCTTCATCTTTGAGGCCGAATGCGCGGACGCCGACGCGCCGCCGCTCAGCGTGTTCGGCGTCTATCTGGTGGGGCCGACGCTCTACACCTTCGGGTCGGAGGCGCAGATGGCCCGCTATCTGCCGAAGATCCGCTCGGGCGAGGAATTCTGGTGCCAGGGCTATTCGGAACCGGACGCCGGTTCCGACCTCGCCTCTCTGCGCACCACGGCGCGCAAGGTGGACGGCGGTTGGATCATCCAGGGGCAGAAGGCGTGGACGACGGAGGGTCATTTCGCCGACCTGATGATCTGCCTCGCTCGCACCAACCCCTCGGTCAAGCCGCAGGCGGGCCTGTCCCTGTTCATCCTGGACATGACGGCGCCGGGCGTATCCATCCACCCGGTCATCACCATCGACGGGGCGCACAGCGTCAACACCGTCTTCCTCGACGAGGTGAGGGTGCCCGACGACGCGCTGGTCGGCGAGCTGGACAAGGGCTGGACCTACGCGAAGTTCCTGCTGGGGCACGAGCGGATCAACAACGCCCAGGTCCACCGCTCCCGCCGCGAGTTCAACCGGCTGAAGGCCCTGGCCGGACGCATCCCGGCGCGCGGCGGGGGCGTCATGGCGGACATGCCCGGCATCCGGCAGCGCGTCGCCGGGCTCGAGGTGGAGTTGACGGCGCTGGAGGCCACCATCCTGCGCATCCTCGCCGATCAGACCCAGGGCCGCGAGCCGGGACCGGAGGCATCCATCGTCAAGGTGATCGGCTCCCGTCTCCAGCAGTCGATCAGCGAACTGGCCATGGACGTGTTGGGGGAGGAGGGCATCTGCATTGCCGACGACGGCGCGGACCCGGACGCCGGGGAACGCCGCGGCTGGACGGAGCGGCACCTGTTCCGCCGGGTGGTGACCATCTACGCCGGCACCAACGAGATCCAGAAGACCATCATCGCCCGCACCGTGCTCGGGCTCTAGGGGATCACATCATGCGACGTTGCGACGAGACGCTCGCGGAGGACCGACTGCTGCGCGATGGAGCGCGGCGCTTTCTGCAGGAGCGGTATCCCTGGAAGGAACCCGCCGCCCGCCGCGGCACCGGCAACCCCGCCGCGGCCTGGCGGGAGATGGCCGACCTCGGCTGGTTCGCCATGGCCCTGCCGGAGGAACTGGGCGGGTTCGGCGCCGACGCCCACCGTTGCCTGCTGATCCTTCAGGAGGCCGGGCGGGTCCTGCTCGACACGCCGGTGATGACTACCCTGCTGATCGCCCCGCGGCTCGCCGCCGGGGCGTACGGCCCGGCGCTGCGGCCCCTCCTGGAAGGGGTCGCGGCGGGCGACGTTCGGTTCGCCCTGGTCACCGGGTCTGACCGCCGGGCACCGCTGCGCTTTGCGGCGGGCATGCTCGACGGCACCAGCGCGCTGGCCGTCGGCGCGGCCGACGCCACCCACTGGCTGGTCGCGGCCGATGGCGCCGTGCTGTGCCTGGATGCCGCCGCGATCCCCGCCGCGCGAGAGGACGCGCGGCTGATCGATGGGCGCATGGCGTCGGTCCTGCGTTTCGACGCGGTTGCCGTCCCGGACGCGGCGCTGGTCGCCACCGGCGGCGCCGCGGCGGTCCTGGCGGAAGAGGCGGCCGACCTCGCCGTCGCCGGCACCGTCGCCGACGCGCTGGGCGCGCTGTCGGCGGGGGTCGGGCTGACCACCGACTATCTGCGCAACCGCCGCCAGTTCGGCCAGCCGCTGGGATCCTTCCAGGCGGTGCAGCATCTGATGGCCGACAGCTACTGCGAGATGGAGGGGCTCGCCTCCCTCCTCCTGTGGCTGGGTGCGGCGATCGACGGCGATCCGTCGGAGCGCCGGCGTGCCGCCCGCGCCGCCAAGATCTTCCTGGGCCGCCAGGGCCTCGCCGCGGCGTCGCGCTGCATCCAGGTCACCGGCGGCATGGGCATGGCCGAGGAGTACCCGATCGGCCACGTCTTCAAGCGTCTCCAGACCGCCGCCGCCCTGTTCGGCACCGCCGACCACCACCTTCACCACCTCGCCGCGGGTTGACCGCCCGTCCAGCTGGAGCACCGGAATGCGCACCTTTCCCTTGGAAGAGCGGTATGAGACCCTGCGGATCGAACGGTCCGGCCGCCTTCTGACCATCGTGATGAACCGCCCGGCGGCCCTCAACGCGGCCGATGCACTGCTGCACGAGGAGCTGGCGCACGTCTTCTACGACGTGGCGTCCGACCCCGACAGCGACGTCATCGTGCTGACCGGCGCCGGCCGCGCCTTTTCGGCCGGCGGCGACATCCCCTGGATGCAGGACGCCATCGATGCGCCGGAGATGTTCGAGCAGACGGCGCGCGAGGCGAAACGGATCGTCTTCTCCATGCTGGATCTGGAAAAGCCGCTGATCGCCAAGGTGAACGGCCACGCCACCGGGCTGGGGGCGACGCTGGCCCTGTTCTGCGACGTGGTGTTCGCGTCCGAGGACGCCAGGATCGGCGACCCGCACGTGTCCATCGGCTTCGTCGCCGGCGACGGCGGCCCGGCCATCTGGCCCCAGCTCATCGGCTTCCACCGCGCCAAGGAGTATCTGATGACGGGCGAGCTTCTGCCCGCCCGCAAGGCGGCGGAGATCGGCCTGATCAACCACGCGGTGCCGGCGGCGGAGCTGGACGCGGCCGTCGACGCCTTTGCGGCCCGGTTGCTGACCGGCGCAACCAAGGCGATCCGCTGGTCGAAGACGGTCACCAACCTCGAGCTGAAGCGCATCGTCCACGCGATCATGGACGCCAGCGTGTCCTACGAGGCGCAGTCGAACCGCACGGCCGACCATCAGGAGGCGGTGAGCGCCTTCCGCGACAAGCGCAAGCCAGTGTTCCGCGGCCGGTGACGGGTCCGGCTCAGCGGCCGCTCACCGCCTGGTAGCGGTCGCGGAAGCCCTGGCAGTGGGCGCGCATGGCCCGCTCCGCCGCAGCGGGGTCGCGGGCCATGATGCCGTCAACGATGTCGGCGTGCTGATCCAGCAGAAGCGCGTCGCTCCCGCCGGCGATGGCGCGATTGCTCAGCGAGTAGTCGAAATAGGCCCTCACCGCCTGCCGCAGCACCTCGGTGACGTAGAGGTGCACGGCGCTGCCGGCGGCGCGGGCGATGGTGAGGTGCAGGCGCAGGTCCAGCTCGATCTTGCGCCGCGGGTCGGCGATCGGACGCCGCATCTCCGCCAGGATGCAGCGCAGGTCGGCGAGGTCGGCCGCCGAACCGCGTAGCGCTGCCCGCTTCGCCGCCCAGCCTTCCAGATGATGCCGGATCTCGCAGAGGTCGCGGAAGTTGGTCAGGCTTTCCGCGGCCAACGCGCCCAGCCGTTCGGCAAGACCCGTCCACTCCCCCTCCGGCCTTGCGCGGGTGCCGTTGCGCTCGTCAGCGGTGATCAGGCCCTGATCCTTCAGCGCCGCCAGCGCGTCACGCACCGACACGCGGCTGACCCCGAACAGGTCGGCCAGACGACGCTCGCTGAGCAGCCGGTCGCCGTCCTTGAGCTGGCCGCTGCCCACCAGCGCCGCGATTTCGCGCACCAGCCGGTCGCGGAGATGCTCCGGGTGCGGCTGGACGACGGCGAGGTCATTCAGGATGTCGTCCTCGCTGACCGCCGCCGGGGCGGCCGCGCCCGCCGCCTCAGCCCCGCCGGCCAGCCGCGCGTTCATCATCCGGATCGCCGCGCCGGTGTCGCGTGCTGCCAGGGCCTCGGCCAGCTCCCGGTTGGCCCGCCGTAGTCCCACGCCATGGTCCGGACGGCCGAAAACGCCAAAGACCACCGAAAAGTGGCTACCGAGGCTGCGCGCGAGGTGGTGCACCAGCACCTGCAACACCGGGCTCCGCGCCGTGTCCGCCAGCAGCAGGCGCAACAGCGTCTCATCCCGGGCGAAGCCGGCGGCCGATGAGGTGGACGCCGTATCGACCGCGCCGACGATGTCGGCGAGCCGCTTGTCCGACGCGGTTTCCAGTGCGCGGGTGACCAGCCAGCCGTCCAGGAACTCCCGGAATTCGGCGAGGTCCGCCAGGTTTTCCCGATTGGCCGCGCGCAGGTCGGACAGGGTCTCCACGTTCGGCACCACCCGCGTGCCCGAGCCCTGCACGGCCTCCAGATAGCCGTTGCCCTTCAGCCGGTCCAGCGCCGCGCGAACGCTAACCCGGCTCGCCCGGATGGCGTCGGCGATCCGCCGCTCAGGCGGCAGGCGAGCACCCGGCGCGAGCCGGCCCGAGGCGATGAAGGTCAGCAGGTTCACGGCCAGCCGGTCGGACAGGGCGGATCTGGTCTGCACCTGAAGGCGCAGGCGGTGCGGCCGGCCGATGTCCGTGAGATCGAGAGGGCACGGCGTCTCCCCGCGCAGCAGAGCGAGCCGCAGGTCCAGCAAGGCACCCGTCATAGTTTCCTCCCGCGTTCTTATTGTACGCGCCCGTTTTGTCGTGCGCGTCCGCCTCGTCGGCCCAACTGCCGCCGTTCAGGCACGCACCGCGGCGCGTCCCGCCCGTTCCACCTCCCACTCCCGGACCAGATCGACCATGATCCTGGCCCCGGCGACATCCCGCTGGATGGCCTCGCGCGTCGCTTGGCCGTCGCGGCGGCGCAGACCTTCCAGCACGTCGAAGTGACCATGGCCGTGGCGGGACAGATCCACCTTGGGCACGCGGGTCAGGAAGATGCGGATGATCCCGCCCATCTTCACCCAGAAGCTCTCCACCGTCGCCTGCAGCAGCGGCATCTCGGCGGCCTTCATCAGGGCGAAATGGAACTCGCGGTTCTTGAGACTGGTCCGATAGGGATCGTCCGCATAGGCGGTGATGAACTCGTCCTGGATGCGCGCCAGTTCCTCGATGCCCGCGGCGGTGATGCGTGCGGCGGCGCGTTCGGCCGCCGCTCCTTCGAGAAGGATGCGCATGGTGAGGATCTCGTCGATCTGGCCGGCATCCATGATGGGTACATAGACGGCGGTGGACGCCTTGATCTCCAGCGCCTGCTCGCTGACCAGCCGGAAGATCGCCTCGCGCACCGGGGTGATGCTGGTGCCGAGCGACTTGGCAAGTTCGGCGATGCGCAACCGCTCGCCCGGCTCCAACTGGCCGTCAAGAAGGGCGGTGCGCAGCCGCCGGTACACCTGAGCGGACAGGTTCTCGTGGCCGATCTGCTCCAGTTGCTGCATGGCGTTCTACCGGATGAACTGGTTGACGAAGCTTTCGCCGAGCCCGATCGCGCTGTAATGGCGCCGGCACAGGTCGATCTTCGTGAACACGTCCTCATATCCCATGGTGCAGCCTTCCGGATCGACATAAATCATGGCGCCATTCACCTGAAACAGAGTGATCATCTCCTCCACCCCGTCGTCCACCACCAGCGTGTGGGTCTGGCCCGGTGGCTCGTAGACATAGGCACCGGCAACCGCTTCCCAGTCATGTTCCAGGTAACGCCAGCGGCCCTTGATCACATAGGCGTGGACGGGCTGCGGGTGGCGGTGGCGCGAGAGCACGCCCGACTTACGCACGCGCAGAAGGTTGACCCAGTAGCCGCGGGTCGCGGACAGGCAGAGCGGGCGCAGCCAGACGTTGGGCTGCTGCGGGACCCACAGCCGTTCGTCCTCCGGCACCGCGAGCGGGATCACGAGATCCGGCGGGGATTCCGCCGGCTGCGGATGACGGTAGGCTTGGCGGGCCTCCTCGGCGGTTTCCGTTATCACGGGCCGGTTGATTTCATCCATGGTGTTCTCCCCCTTCAACAAGAGCCGATGGCGACGGCGTGGTCCGGTCAGGCCGCCATGGCTTTCCCGGCGGCGCCCTCGAACAGAAATCCGGCGAGCAGGCCGAGCTGGGCGGTCAGCATGTGTTCGCCCTCATGGATGGCGAGCCCGCGCGCTTGGGCCGCAACCAGCAGCGGCGTCACCGCCGGCTGCATCACCACCTCGGCCACGACGGCGCCCTCGTCGATGCGGGCGGGATCGACAGGCAGGGCGTCGGCCGGGTGCATCCCCAGCGACGTCGCGTTGACAACCAGATCGTACCCGGCGGGATCGGGCGGTGCCACTCGCAGGACCAACGACGGATGGGCGCGCCGCAGCACGTCCACCACCCGCTCAGCCTTCATTGCGCTGCGGTTGGCGATGGCCATCTCGGCGACCCCGGCCTCCGCAAGGGCGCCGGCGATGGCAGTCGCCGCCCCGCCCGCGCCTATAAGCAGCACCCGGCGGCCCTCCGGCTCGATGCCGCGTTGGCGCAACCCGGCGACGTAGCCGACTCCGTCGAACATGGCCCCGACCAGCCGGCCGTCCGCATCGCGGCGCACGACGTTGACCACCCGCAGATACTGCGCGTACCCGGTCAGTTCGTCGCACAGCTCGGCGACCGCCCCCTTGTGCGGGACGGTGACGATCAGACCCGCGATGCTGTCACCGTGCCGCAGCGCGCCCACGGTTTCGGCCAGATGCCGTGGCTCCACCTGCCAGGGGATGCACACGGCGTTCACGCCGAGCGCCGCGCACCGGCGGTTGAAGGCAGCCGGGGTTCGGAGATGGTCTGAGGGGTGGGCGAGCAGCGGAACGATCCGGGTGCGCCCGTCGATCTCCCGTGCCGGTACCGTGTCGGTCATGGCATACCGTGGTGATGGGCCGCCGCCAGAAGCGGCACCGCGCGAGAATGGCACATGATATATGATATTTGAAGCGGTAAAATGCGCTGAACAAACAATCTGCGGCATGAACGATAGCAGGAGAGCGGAAAAACGTGTGTTCGAAATCTGCCTCAGAGACCGTCGCAAACCTAGGGGTGGAATGGTAGTGCCGGCTCCTATGGCAGCGGTCCGGGGGCGTGTGGATCGGCGTGCAATGCAGGGCCAGGGACCGAGTTTCTCAACCTGCTGATTCCGCAGGGGTTTGGGCGGCGGGGTGGCCTTCTATCGGCGCCGACAGAAGGCCACCCAAGAAGGCAAATTCGTTAACAGGATCAATATCGTAACCATCGGCGAGCGGTGGCCTGGACTTGGGCGCCGTTCCACAGCCCCTGGCGTCGGGACGCTCGCCCCCGCAATCCACAGCGCCTCCCCGGACCCGCCCGCCGCCTGCTCGCTGGGGAAGCGCGGCGGGCGGGTCCGGGGCCCCTCCATGGATAGC
>Ga0196970_1000881_pt1 | contig 26360 bp, 23 predicted proteins | sample S1v_513CmetaG_FD_148672 | JGI IMG/M metagenome (GOLD analysis project Ga0196970, IMG submission 148672) | Soil microbial communities from Anza Borrego desert, Southern California, United States - S1+v_5-13C | ecosystem: Environmental > Terrestrial > Soil > Desert | place: USA: California... | reverse complement strand
AGAGCGCCAACATCCGCGCGCTGGTCGAGGCCGGTGTGCGCTCGTTCAAGATCGAGGGCCGCTACAAGGACATGGGCTATGTGAAAAACATCACTGCCTATTACCGCCAGCGCCTCGACGACGTGCTGGAAGACCGCCCGGACCTCGCCCGCGCATCCAGCGGCCGCACCGCGCACTTCTTCCTGCCCGATCCGGAAAAAACCTTCCACCGTGGCAGCACCGATTATTTCGTCACTGATCGCAAGATCGACATCGGCGCCTTCGACTCGCCGACCTTTACCGGTCTACCAGTCGGTACGGTCGAAAAAGTCGGCAAGCGTGACATGCAGGTGGTGACCCACGAGCCGCTGTCCAACGGTGACGGCCTCAACGTGCTGGTCAAACGCGAAGTGGTCGGTTTCCGCGCCAACATCGCCGAAGCCAAAGGCGAGTTCGAGGAAGACGGCGAGAAGCGCTACCGCTATCGCGTCGAGCCGAACGAAATGCCCGAAGGCCTGTTCAAGCTGCGCCCGAATCACCCGCTGAACCGCAACCTTGACCACAACTGGCAACAGGCGCTGCAAAAGACTTCTTCGGAACGTCGCGTGGCCCTGAGCTGGCTGGCGCGTCTGCGCGAGGAACAGCTGGAAATCACTGCCACCAGCGAAGAAGGCGTCAGCGCCAGCGTCACCTTGCCCGGTCCGTTCGGCGTGGCCAACAAGCCTGAGCAAGCGCTGGAACAGTTGCGCGATCTGCTCGGCCAACTCGGCACCACCCAGTATCACGCCACCGACGTCAAGCTCGATGCGCCGCAGGCATTCTTCATCCCCAACTCGCAGCTCAAAGCGCTGCGCCGTGAAGTGATCGAAGCCCTGACCGCTGCCCGCGTCGCCGCGCATCCACGTGGCAGTCGCAAGGCCGAAACCAGCCCGCCGCCGGTGTACCCGGATTCGCACCTGACCTTCCTCGCCAATGTCTACAACCAGAAGGCGCGCGACTTCTACCACCGTCACGGCGTCAAGCTGATCGACGCGGCGTACGAAGCCCACGAAGAGCCGGGCGAAGTGCCGGTGATGATCACCAAGCACTGCCTGCGCTTCTCCTTCAACCTGTGCCCGAAACAGGCCAAAGGCGTGACCGGCGTGCGCACCAAAGTCGCGCCGATGCAATTGATCCACGGCGATGAAGTGCTGACGCTGAAGTTCGACTGCAAGCCGTGCGAGATGCACATTATCGGCAAGATGAAGGGCCACATCCTCAACCTGCCGCAACCAGGCAGCGTGGTTGGCCACATCAGCCCTGAAGACCTGATGAAGACCATCCCGCGCGCACCGCACTGAGTGCCTGGCCTGCGCGGTGCTTCGGCGCCGCGCAGGCTGGCCTTGCTGTGCCTTGCCAAATCGCAGGCATAAAAAAACGCCAACTTCTTGCGAAGTTGGCGTTTTTTCGAATATGGCAGGGGCGGCTGGATTCGAACCAACGCATGGCAGGATCAAAACCTGCTGCCTTACCGCTTGGCGACGCCCCTACTGCGCTTTCCAGCGGCCCGTTGGGTTCGCTGTGAGAACGGGGCGCAATTTACCAACATTGTTTGGCTTTGGGAAGCCCGACGTGAAATATTTTTTGTTTTAAAACAGCGACTTAATTTTTTCATCGGTAAACAGCCCGGCGCCGGGCACCTTCAGCCACTGCGTATCACACTGTATACGTGCGCAACGACGATACATCGCCTTGCAACAAGGCCTCTTTCAGACACAGCCCGGATACGTCCATCCGCTCAAATGCACTCACGGTTTCAAGGTTTCACTCAGCCCCTTGACCAAGGCATGCACAGGAGACGTCCCCATGAAAAAGGCACTGCACACCCGTAAAACCGCACTCGGTTTGTCGATCCTGGCGCTGTCGCTGTTCGGCACTGTCGCCAGCGTTCAGGCGCAAACCGCCGAACCGGCTGCGATCAGCTATTCCGCGCCCTCGCCCTTCGGCCCGCTGAAACACGTGAAGGCCGGCGTGCTCGACGTCGCCTATGCCGAAACCGGCCCGGCCAACGGCCCGGTGGTGATCCTGTTGCACGGCTGGCCCTACGACATTCACAGCTTCGACGAGGTCGCGCCGCTGCTGGCCTCCAAGGGCTACCGGGTGCTGATGCCCTATGCGCGCGGTTACGGTGATACGCAATTCCTTTCCAAAGACACCCTGCGCAACGGCCAACCGGCGGCGCTGGCCAGTGACGTCATCGACTTCATGGACGCACTGAAGATCAAGCAAGCCGTGCTCGGCGGCTACGACTGGGGCGCGCGTTCAGCGGACATCGTCGCGGCGCTGTGGCCGGAACGCGTCAAGGCGCTGGTGGCGGTCAGCGGCTACCTGATCGGCAACCAGGCCGCCGGGCAAAACCCATTGCCACCGAAAGCCGAATTGCAATGGTGGTACCAGTTCTACTTTGCTACCGAGCGCGGTCGCGCCGGTTATGAAAAGAACACCCATGACTTCGCCAAACTGATCTGGCAACTCGCCTCACCGCAATGGAAATTCGACGACGCGACTTTCGATCGCAGCGCCAAGGCCTTGCAGAACCCCGATCACGTCGAGATCACCGTATTCAATTACCGCTGGCGCCTGGGTCTGGTACAGGGCGAAGCGCGATACGCGGCGCTGGAACAGAAACTCGCCACCGCGCCGTCGATTGGCGTGCCGACCATCACCCTCGAAGGCGACGCCAACGGCGCACCGCACCCGGCACCGGAGGATTATGCCAAGCGCTTCACCGGCAAATATCAGTTCCGCTTGATCAGCGGCGGCATCGGGCACAACTTGCCGCAGGAAGATCCGAAGGCGTTTGCCCAGGCTGTCATCGACGCTGATCACCTGTAGAAACACAAAAGCAGTCAGCCGCAACGGCTGACTGCTTGATTGGTTAAAGGTGGGCTTGAGGCTCGAGGGATGGTCAGGTTCAGTGTAAAAGCTTGCAGATTCATTGCCTGAACGGACGTTATCGCGAGCAGGCTCACTCCTACAGGGGAACGCATTTCAAAGGTAGGAGTGAGCCTGCTCGCGATGACGCCCGTTCAGACACCCTCAAGCCCGCCTAACGTGCGCAATCACTCGGTTGGCACCACAAAATCCAACGCCTTGTTCACCGCCAGCTCACCCAACATGACCACCTGCGCAATGCCCAGCAAGGTCTGACGGTGCGAGCCCTCCAATACCCCCGCAAAATTGCCAAGCATGACCGTCGCGGACGCCAGGGAACCGCTGGCATTGGTCAGCAACGTTTCGGTGTCCGATTGCGGGTTGACCATGAACAGCGGGCTGGGCGTATAGGGCGTGGCCATGATCGCGGCGGGCAACAGGTAATGGTCAAGCGCGCGCTCCGCCGCTTCGTGAAGCTTTCGCGAGTCGGGGGATGCGTACGGCGAGGCCGGGTCAGTGAGCGGTGCTTCGGGTGGCTTGGACATCAGCTGCAACTCCAGACAGGAACCTCTCGAGGCTCGTTAACGGATGATCGTCACTGCGACGGGTTGGGCAAGCGCTGATTATCCAGCACGCGGTTTACCGCCAGCTCGCTGAGCATGATCACCTGTCGCAGGATGAGCATTTTTTTGCGCTGGGAACTGTCAATCGAATCGGCGAGTTCACGAGCCATGTCACTGGCCGAGGACAGGGTTTCCGTCGCTTCGACGAGCAGCGTTTCGTTATCCACGGTGGGGTCGATGAGGTAGATCCTGCCGGAGTTGCGCGTGGGTATCGAAATCTTGTGCGCCCCGGGACTGAGGTAGAAGTTGATGGCGCGATCAGCAGCGTCTTTGATGTTTTGAGGTTCGAGCGCGGCGTCGTAAGGGATTGGATCGGTGTCTGGCGGGTTGGGCGTAACTTTGAACATAAAGGACTCTTTGTCTTGAGAAAATGAAAGAGCCGTCACTTTCGCTACCAAACGAAGGGTGGCGGCCACACGTGGGTTGGTAGACCGGTCAAGACAGAGAAAACCCGGCGCTCCCGAAGGAGCCCCACGCATGGCCACCATATAAAACCGAATCCCGGAAAGAGACTGGTTCTGGCGATGCCAAACGTTTGTCGAGAAACGGGCTACCAAACCCGATCACTGTTTTGCAGTGACAGGGAAACGATACAGCCCGCCTCAAGGCTCGTAAGCCGGCGGATTCTGGCGTACGCGTAGGCAACGGCGCAAGGAGTTGTAGCCGCTATGGCGTAACAGTTGGTGTGATTTAAACGTTGGCGCGCGGTGACGTTTAAGAGCCACCCTCACCCTCATCCCCTTGGAGAGGGAGCCGATTTGGATTGGCTTTGAAGTTTGCGTTCGACTCGATATTTCTTGTCGGCCAGTTCGCGCATCCACCACGGTCAGTTCCCTCTCCCTTTGGGAGAGGGCTAGGGTGAGGGGCTTTTGATCTTGCACTTTTTTTCTTCCTGCCGATGAGGCCGGCACGGCAAGATCAAGGGCACTCGAGCTGGCGCTCATTGTAAGAAGTGGTGAGCACAGCGCTTGGCTTGGTTTTGTGGTGGATTTGCCCCTCACCCCAGCCCTCTCCCCCTGGAGAGGGAGCCGATTTGGATTGGCTTTGAAGTTTGTGTTCGACTGGTATTTCTTGTCGGCGCAGCTCGCGCATTCACCACGGTCAGTCCCCTCTCTCCGGGAGAGGACGGGGTGTTTGGGCGAGGTACGCCGATTTGAGATACCGAGGTGAACTGGGAAAAGTAAAAGCGGCTGGTGCTATTTGACCAAGCGCTTCTCTTTGGAAGGCCGATACCCGAAATAGGCGCTGTAACACTTGCTGAAATGACTCGGCGAGACAAACCCGCAGGCCACCAGCACTTCCACTTGCGACAGTTCGGTGTGTTGCAGCAGGCGGCGGGCTTCGGTGATGCGCAGTTCCAGGTAGTAACGCTGCGGCGTAGTGCCGAGTTGTTCCTTGAACAGGCGCTCCAGTTGACGGCGGGAACGTCCGGCGTACACCGCCAGTTGTTCCAGTTCCAGCGGCTCCTCCAGGTTGGCATCCATCAGTTTGACCACTTCACGCAACGGTGCACTGACGCAGAGGTTTTCGTCCGGTTTGATCCGCCGGTAGCGCGACTCCTCGAACGCGAGAATGTCCTCGACACCCTCGACCAGCGCCTTGCCGTGCAGGCTCTTGATCCAGTCCAGCGCCATATGGAAAGCCCCCGACGGGCTCGACGCGGTGAGGCGGTCGCGATCGATCACATAAGGTTCGCTGCTGACATGGGTGGCCTTGGCGATTTCGGTCAGCGCCGGGCGATGTTCCGGGTGTATCGCGCAGCGGTAGCCGTCAAGCAGCCCGGCGCGGCCGAGAAACCACGAACCATTCCATAACCCGGCCAGACTGACGCCCCGCTCCGCCGCGAGCTTGAGCACATGCACAAACCCATCGCTCGCGCGCAGCTCGGTGCGATAACCGCCGCACACCACCAGCAGATCCAGATCTTCGAGCGCAGCTGCGTCAAGGCGTGCATCGGGACGGATCACCAGCCCCAGGTCGCTGATGACCTCGCCCTCGCCCAGCCCGAACGTGCGCGAAGTAAACAGCCCCGGGCGCAACAGATTGGTAGTTACCACGGCGTCCAGCGTCTGGGTAAAAGCCGGCAGTGAGAAGTGTTCGAGCAGCAGAAAACCGGTGCGCGTCAGCGGCGCGCTATCGCTTTGCTCATTCAGATAGCGGAGGTTTTTGCCCTTCATGCCTCCGCTGAATTGGCGTCGTTCGGTCAAGTTTCAGTCCATCGGTCATGTTGTTGTGCGCCGATAGTTGGCCGGAAGCGGTAAAGAGTCAATCGTGCGTGTGACGGGATGATCAGCCGCGCCTCAAACGAACGAGAACATCCCCGCGCCTGCTCGCCCCTCGAGTCGGCCACAAAGCACGTAATGCTGGTAACCGCTGCTGAAAGCCCCATTGGAAACCGCAACCCGGACATCGTCGTTCAGGCGCAGGTATTGCGCCTCGTCGAAGTTTTCCGCACTGACTTCGCCGGCACGCCCCAGCCGTTCGCTGTCCACGGGAAACCCGAGATTTTCGAGGCGTTCGAAATCGATGATGCGATTGACGGCGTGTTGTTCGAGCGCGCCCTGATTGGGAAATGTCGAGTAAATGTGCAGGCCTTTGTTCGCACAGCGGTTGCACATGTCGATGCAATTTTGCTGGGTCGATTTGCGCCGCGTCAGTTCGGCCAACGGCATATCGAGATACTTGCCGACCTGATACTCGGACTGATTGAAGATCGTGCAGCACAGTACGGTATTGCCATTGCAGTCGATCACCAGCCAGTTATCCTTCAACTGGCACGCTTGCTTTGGATATTGCTGCATGACGTTGACCAGGTCATCGTACGGCGGCAATGCAAGGCGTTTCAGGGTTTCGTAATCGGTAGCCGTAACAGAGGGGTCGCGCTCGACGATTGCCAGCGTCTTTTCCAAAGGCATCATCACCGAATAGCCAGTGGTAAACACAAATCCGAGACGCTCACTGAAGTCGCGCATCAGTGCTTCTTCGTCGATGTTGTCCAGGTAGCGGTGATAGTAGACATCGACACGGGTGCTCAAGCCCAGGCGTTGCTTGATCTCATGCAGGGCAATCATGTTCTGTTTGACGACTTCGATATCCCCGCCCACATGGCCCTTTTTGTAGGTTTCCTGATAGAAACCCGACAGCGATATGCGGAAGTAGCTCGGCTCGGCCAGCAAGGCCTTTTCCATGTTCTTGGCCAGATTCAGGTTGGTGCTGATACCGCTCGCCATGCCGGCGGCGTTGATGATCTCGATAAACTCGCCGATTTTCGGATGAACCAAAGGCTCGGTCCAGTTATAGAGGAAGATCGTCCGCACGCCCTCCGACCGGGCCTTTTCGACAATCTGCCGGAACATGTCCAGTTGCATGGCTTTTTTGAAATTGAGATTTTCCGAATTACCCATTGGGCATGACGGGCAGCTCAGATTGCAGGCGCCGACGATATCGATGTACATATTCATTATGAGCATTGCTCCTTGAGTCGAACGTGCGCATCTCATCATTGCTCGCGTTCGGGTCGGCGGGATCGTTGTTTTTTTGACGACATTGATTCGCGTAAAGCAATAAGCGCACCAGACCCGTCACGCCATTAACGCCACGATCCAGTCGATAAACACCCGTAACTTCAAGCTGACATGCCGGTTCGGCGGATACGCCAGGTAAAGCGGCATGCTTTCCAGCCGCCAGCCTTCGAACAATGGCACCAGTTCGCCGCGCGCAACATGCGCATCGGACATGTACGTCGGCAGCCAAAGCACCCCCATCCCGGCCAGACCCGCCGCCAGGTAGGCATTGCCGTCGTCGACCGCCAGAACATGGCGACCCTTGATTTGCAAATGTTCACGGCCGTTGTCCAAGGCGTATGGCACGGGTTTGCCCGTACGCGCCCAGAGAAACCCGACCACCCGATGGTGCGAGTCTTCCAGCTCCCGCGGATGCTCAGGCGTGCCAGCGCGAGCCAGATATTGCGGCGCGGCAAATACGCCCAATGGCAGATCGGCGACTTTGCGCGCCATCAACGACAGATCCAGCAGTTCGCCCCCGCGCACCACGCAATCGACGTTCTCATCGATGATGTCAACGATGCGGTCGCTGACGCCCATGTCGATTTGAATGTCCGGATATCGCGCATGGAACTCCGGCAGTGCCGGCACCAGAATATGCCGCGCGAACGGGCTCGGCACATCGATACGCAATCGCCCCGACGGCACTGCCGCAACGCCCGGCAGGCTGGTTTCCGCGTCGTCCAGCTCGGCCAGCAGCTTGACCACTCGCAGGTAATAAGCGGCGCCATCGGCGGTGACGTTGACCTTGCGTGTGGTGCGGTTGAGCAGTTTGACCCGCAAGCGCGCCTCCAGCTGTTGCACCAGCTGGGTCACAGTGGTCTTGCTCATGTGCAGGGTTTCGGCGGCTTTGGTGAAGCTCCCCGCCTCGACCACCCTGGCGAAGGCCTGCATTGCGTCAAAACGATCCACGGTGCGCGCCTCGATTGTTTGGAATTTACAAACAGTGAACGCCAAGCTTGCGCGTTTATCGGCCCGCTGCAAATACCTAAAGTGGCGCCATCACTCACTGATGGAGACACCTTTATGACTCAGCGCGACGTTGTTTTCCCGCCCACCCGCCGCACGCTGTACGAGCGCCACCGCTATTCACCGGCGATTCGCTCGAACGGTTTTCTGTTTGTGTCCGGGCAAGTCGGCAGCACCGAGGACGGCACGCCAGAACCGGATCTGAAAGATCAGGTACGCCAGGCTTTCCACAACCTCAACGCGATCCTCGATGAGGCCGGCGCCAGCTTCGAGGACGTGGTCGACGTGACGATCTTCATCGTCGACCCGCAATCGAAATTCGAGACGATCTGGAACGTCGTGCTGAGCGAATTCTGGGGCGATGCACCGCACCCGACGGTGACGGCGGTGGGCGTAACCTGGCTGTACGGGTTCGATTTCGAGATCAAGGTGATTGCCCGGTTGCCGGACGCTGCCTGATCGTCAGGTCGATTTGCAGCAGGGGCCGCGAGTCTTCAGACTGTCGGCCCCTGCTGCTTTCTGACCATCGACATGCCTGAAGCCTTGCTCAAACCCGCCCTGCCAGGCATTGCCCTGCGACGCTGGCGCCGGTTGCACCGGATCAAGCAGGACCATGCTGCGCAACTGTTCAACGTCACGCAGTCGACTATTTCGCGTTGGGAAAGCGGCGCTTTGCTGATGGATCCGGCGGCGCATCTGCAGCTGGAGCAACTGCTGGCCGCGCGCCTCGACACGGCTGCCGATCAAGCCCTTGCCCGGCTTATTTGCGACAGCGTGCGGCCAGTGCATCTTGTCTGCGACCTGACGCACCGGTTACTCGCCTGTTCCCCTGCCCGTGCCGCGCAGTTCGCCAGTCCGCTAAGCGAACTGCTCGGTCAGTCGCTCTGGCGTTTTGTCACGCCTGAAATCGCCCGCCATGAACGAGCACTCGATGCCCTGGGCTGGCGGGAAGTCCAGGCACCGCCGGCGCTGGAGTTCGCCACCGGCAGCAACGATTCCGAGCTCGTGCCGATTCGCCAGAGCCTGTGTCGCTGGACGCGCATCGCCTTGTCCGACGGCACTGCGGCACGGCTGGTCGAGACGCTCTGAACGCATATTTTATGCGTGGACGCTGCAGCCTCCCGGTCCTAGGCTTGCCTTTCGGTCAACCCCAAGGGCAGGTTTATGGATCTTGAAAAAATCAGCGGGCGTCTTGAATTTCTCCGCGAGGCTGAAAGACTCAAGAACGTGCTCAGAAGCGCACACACGTCCAGCGGTCGCCCCGAAAGCACCGCCGAACACAGCTGGCGCCTGTGCCTGATGGCAATGGTGTTCGCTGACGAATTGCCCGGGCTTGATCTGCTGGAAATGCTGAAAATGTGCGTCATTCATGATTTGGGCGAAGCGCTTAACGGTGATATCCCGGCCGTCGATCAAGCGGCATTCCCGGACAAGGGCGCGCAGGAGCGGAACGATTTGCTCTTGCTGATGCGCTCACTCGACGAACCGCTGAGAAACGAGATTCTGGCGCTCTGGGATGATTACGAAAACGCTGAGTCCGCCGAGGCAAGAGCGGTCAAGGCGCTGGATAAGTTGGAAACCCTGCTGCAACACACTCAGGGGCTCAATCCGGCAGATTTCGACTACCGCTTCAATCTCACCTACGGCCAGAAACACACCAGCGTCGCACCGGTTTTCGCTGCGTTGCGCACGCTTATCGACCGCGACACCGAAGGCAGAATCAGCGAGCGCATGCCGCGCCACGACCAGGACTAAATACCCGGACATAGCCGACCGGTTGCCAAGGCCAGCCGTGTCTGGTTGCATAGCCATCCTCAATCACGGGCTCACCTGAGGCATCTGATCGTTCCCACGCTCTGCGTGGGAATGCAGCCCGTGACGCTCCGCGTCACTGGACGCAGAGCGTCCCTTGAGGCATACCCACGCGGAGCATGGGAACGATCGCATCTTTTTATCTTCAACAAAAAGGCCCCGGAGCTTTCACTCCTGGGCAGAGCGCCTGACCAAGGCGCTGGCCTTTGTGCGTGTGAATACGTATAACCTCGCCGACTCGTCTACCCTGAGTGTGCGTCACACGTCGCGACTTCAGCCTTTTGGACGCTTACGAAACGGAGAATTTCATGCTCAAACGAACCCTGGCACTGACCGCCGGCCTGGTCCTGTCCGTGTCTGCGCTGATGGCGCAAGCCGCTGATGTGTTGCGCGTCAGCGCGATTCCGGACGAAGCGCCGACCGAACTGCTGCGCAAGTTCGAACCGCTGGGCGCGTATCTGGAACAGCAACTGGGCATGAAGGTGCAGTTCGTGCCGGTGGCCGATTATCCGGCCGTGGTTGAAGCCTTGGCTACCGATCGCCTCGACATGGCCTGGCTCGGTGGCTTCACTTTTGTTCAGGCACGTTTGAAGACCGAGGCGACGACGCCAGTAATTCCCTTGGTCCAGCGTGAGCAGGACGCGCAGTTCACCAGCAAATTCATCACGGCCGACCCGAACGTCAAAAGCCTCGCGGATCTCAAGGGCAAGACCTTCGCCTTCGGTTCGGTGTCGTCGACTTCCGGCAGCCTGATGCCGCGTTATTTCATGCTGAAAAACGACGGCATCAAGCCAGAAGCGTATTTCAGCCGTGTCGCCTATTCCGGCGCCCACGACGCCACCGTCGCCTGGGTGCAGGCCGGCAAGGTCGATGCCGGTGTATTGAACGCCAGCGTCTGGCAGAAACTGGTGGATGCTGGCAAGGTCGACACCAACAAGGTCAAGGTCTTCGCCACCACGCCTACCTACTTCGACTACAACTGGACCGTGCGCGGCACCCTTGATCCGGCGCTCGCGGCGAAAATCAAGAAAGCCTTCCTCGATCTCGACCCGGCCAAGCCTGAGCAGAAGAAGATCCTCGATCTGCAGGCCGCCAGCCGCTTCATCGACACCAAACCCGAGAATTACAAGGGCATCGAGGAAGCCGCCCGCGCCGCCGAATTGTTGAAATGACCCTACGCCTCAACCAGGGCAGCCTGCGCCATGCCAATGGCGTCGATGCCCTTCGCTCTGTCGATTTACAGATTGCCGCGGGCGAGCAGGTGGCGATCATCGGCCCGTCCGGCGCCGGCAAATCGAGCCTGCTCAACCTGCTGGCCACCGCACTGCGGCCCAGCAGCGGAGACATCGAAGTGCTTGGCGAGCGCGCCTGGCATTTGTCCGCCCGCCAGCGTCAACGCCTGCGGGCGCGTATCGGTCTGGTGCATCAGGCGCCGCCGCTGCCGCCGCGTCAGCGTGTGATTACAGCGGTGCTGGCCGGCAAGCTCGGCCAATGGAGTCTGGGCAAAAGTCTGCTGAACCTGTTGCATCCGCTGGATGTGTCCGGCGCGCGCACGGCGCTGGCGCGGCTGGATCTCGGTGACAAGTTGTTCGCGCATTGCCAGCAATTGTCCGGCGGCCAGTTGCAGCGTGTCGGCATCGCCCGGGTGCTGTATCAGGCGCCAGAAGTGCTGCTGGCCGACGAGCCGGTGTCGGCGATGGACCCGGTTATGGCCGGGCATACCTTGTCAGTGCTGTCGCGCCATGCTCGCGAGCATAACGTCACCCTGGTGGCGAGCCTGCACGCGGTGGACCTGGCGCTGTCGCACTTCCCGCGCATCATTGGTCTACGTGACGGACAGATCCTGTTCGACAGCCCTTCGGCGGACGTCAGTCAGGAAATGCTCGACGCGCTGTACGCCAACGAAAAACTGCAATCGCCGACTGCGGCGATGGCGCCGCTGACTGTGCAGATCCCACGATGCTGAAGGCCGATTCACGCGACCCGGCGGCCTGGCCGCGATTGCTTCTGACGCTGTTGGCGATTGCCGTGCTGTGGCCGGGCATTCATTTGAGCGAGCTGAATCTGGGCGTGTTACTGCCCGACAGTCAGAACGAGATGGGCCGCTTCGTCGCGCAGTTCTGGCCTCCGGCGCATGACGCCGCTTTCATGCAGATCCTCCTCACCGCTACCTTGCAAACCCTGGCAATTGCCACGGCCGGCATGGCCTTGGCGCTGCTGCTGGCGGTGCCGGCCAGCCTGCTCGCCAGCCGCGCGTTGTCGCTGTCGGCGGCGTCACGGGGCGGCCTGCCGAGTCACCTGGGACGGTTGCTGCGCTGGCCGGTGCGCGGCTTGCTGATTTTCTTGCGCAGCGTGCCGGAAATCGTCTGGGCGCTGCTGTTCGTGCGTGCGGTCGGCCTCGGCCCGGCGGCGGGTGTGCTGGCGATTGCCATCACTTACAGCGGCATGCTCGGGAAGGTGTACGCGGAGATTTACGAGTCCACCGACCAACGCCCGGCCCACGCCTTGATGCAGGCCGGCAGCGGTCGATTGGCGGCGTTCGCCTACGGCACCCTGCCCAATGTCGCGGCAGAACTGCTGTCCTACAGCGTGTATCGCTGGGAATGCGCGATCCGCGCTTCCGTGGTGATGGGCTTTGTCGGCGCCGGAGGTCTGGGCCAGCAGATCGACTTGTCGATCCGCATGTTCGCTGGCGGCGAAGTGGCGAGCATGCTGCTGATGTTTCTGCTGCTGGTGCTGCTGGCCGACCAGTTCAGCCGTTTGCTGCGCTGGAGGCTGGCATGAATCGCCTGATCAATCTGCTGCTGATCGCGGCGATCGGCGTCGCGGTCATTGCATCGTTCAGCTATCTGGGACTCAACCTCGGCGAACTGGGCAGCGCTGCCAGCCTCAAGCAGATGGGCGCTTATGTGCAGCGCTTTCTCAGCCCGGATCTGAGCGCGGGCTATCTCAAAGCGATTCTCCACGGTTCGCTGGAAACCCTGGCCATGTCGGCACTCGGCACGTTGCTCGCCGCGGTGTTCGGCATCGTTCTGGCGCTGCCCGCTGCCGGGCGTTTCGGCTGGCCGCTGCAAAGCCTTTCGCGCCTGCTGCTCAATGGTTTGCGGGCGATTCCGGAACTGGTCTGGGCGGCGCTGATGGTGTTGGCGGCCGGTCTTGGGCCCAACGCCGGCACCCTCGCCCTCGCCTTGCACACCACCGGCGTACTCGGTCGGCTGTTCGCCGAAGCGCTGGAAAACACCCCGCCACAGCCGGCCGAAGCGATCCGTTTGCAGGGCGGCAATCCGCTGCTCGCGTTCTGCTACGGCACCCTGCCGAACCTTGCGCCGCAACTGCTCGCATACATGCTGTATCGCTGGGAAAACAACATCCGCATGGCCAGCGTGCTGGGCTTTGTCGGCGCTGGCGGGCTGGGGCAGATGCTCTACGTCAGCCTGAGCCTGTTCCAGGAAGCCCAGGCCAGTACGGTGATTCTGGCGATGCTGGTGCTGGTGTTTCTGGTCGACTGGTTGAGTGCCTGGAGCCGCCAGCGCTGGGTCAAGGCCTAGGGTTTACAGGCAGCTCAGTGGATATCTGGCAAAAGCTGATTATGCTTGAGGAAACCTCGCCGCCCGGCGAGGCGGTCAGACTGTGCACGCGACACGCGACAGCAAGGGCGATATTTGCCACAAGGCCAGAGTGAACAAGCAGTAACGGGGGACTCCGGCCTACAACAATAAGCACAACGGAGAACACCCATGGCCTTAATCGACACAGCATCCACCGGCAGTCCACCGCGCAGCGGCGGCATCACCAAGGAAGAGCGCAAGGTTATCTTCGCTTCATCCCTGGGCACGGTTTTCGAGTGGTACGACTTTTACCTCTACGGCTCACTGGCGGCGATCATCGCTAAACACTTCTTTGCCGGCGTCAACGAAACCACCGCGTTCATCTTTGCCCTGCTCGCCTTTGCGGCGGGCTTTGCGGTGCGGCCGTTCGGCGCGATCGTGTTCGGCCGGCTCGGCGACATGATCGGGCGCAAACACACTTTTCTGATCACCATCGTGATCATGGGCGTGTCCACCGCCATTGTCGGCTTGTTGCCCGGTTACGCGACCATCGGCGTCGCCGCACCTATCATCCTGATCATCCTGCGTTTGCTCCAGGGGCTGGCGCTGGGCGGCGAATATGGCGGCGCCGCGACTTATGTGGCCGAGCACGCGCCGCGCAACCGGCGCGGCTTTTTCACCTCGTGGATTCAAACCACTGCCACGCTCGGGCTGTTTCTGTCGCTGCTGGTGATTCTGGCCTGCCGCACCGCGCTGGGCACGGAAGCGTTCGAAGCGTGGGGCTGGCGGATTCCTTTTCTGCTGTCGATCCTGCTGCTGATCGTCTCGGTGTACATCCGCCTGCAACTGAGCGAGTCGCCGGTGTTCCAGAAAATGAAGGCCGAAGGCAAGGCGTCGAAAGCGCCGCTGACCGAATCCTTCGCCCGCTGGGACAACCTCAAAGTGGTGATCATGTCGCTGCTCGGCGGCACGGCCGGACAAGCGGTGGTCTGGTACACCGGGCAGTTCTATGCGTTGTTCTTCCTGTTGCAGACGTTGAAGATCGATGCGCAGACCGCCAACCTGCTGATCGCCGGTTCGTTGATCATCGGCACGCCGTTCTTCGTGATCTTCGGCAGCCTCTCCGACCGCATCGGGCGCAAGCCGATCATCATGGTCGGTTGCATTCTGGCGGCGCTGACTTACTTCCCGATCTTTAACGCGCTGACCCAGTACGGCAATCCCGATGTGTTCGTTGCGCAGGATAAAAACCCGGTCAAGGTGATCGCCAATCCCGATCAGTGCTCGTTCCAGTTCGACCCGGTGGGCAAGGCCCGATTCACCAGTTCCTGCGATCTGGCGAAGACGCTGCTGGCGAAACGCGCGATCCCTTACGAAAACGTTAACGCCGAACCGGGCACCGTGGCGCAAGTGCGCATCGGCGACAAGGTCATCGAGAGCTTCGAAGGCAGCGCCCTGCCCGCCGCCGACTTCAAGGCGCGCAACGACGCCTTCACCGCCAACCTCGCCGCCGCGCTGAAGGAAGCCGGTTATCCGGAAAAAGCCGATCCGGCGAAGATCAACTACCCGATGGTGCTGCTGTTGCTGACCATCCTGGTGATCTACGTGACCATGGTTTACGGGCCGATTGCGGCATGGCTGGTCGAACTGTTCCCGACGCGCATCCGCTACACCTCGATGTCGCTGCCCTACCACATCGGCAACGGCTGGTTCGGCGGCTTCCTGCCGACGGTGGCCTTCGCCATGGTCGCGGCCACCGGGGATATCTATTACGGCCTGTGGTACCCGATTGTCATCGCCGTGATGACAGCGGTGCTCGGCACGTTCTTCCTTCCGGAAACCAAGGACCGCGACATTCTCAAGGACTGATCGGTGATCACGGCGCCCGCTTGCAATGGGTGGGCGCCATTCGCTGTCAGCCGGCTGAAAAAGATCGAACCCGCCGCTTTGTGATGCCTCCAATGGTTACACCAATGGAGGTCACCACCATGAACAGCAACGACAACGACAAAACCCCGAACGGCCCACCTACCGACACTTCCGGTAAACCGGTGAATGTGGTGGAGCGTGCGCTTGAAGATCGCGATGAAACCACCGAGGGCGTGGACAAGGTCATTACACCGTCGTCGACCCGGGTGAAGGAGCAGGACGCCGAAGAGCTGCAGCGCAAGGTGGATGAGATCGAGCGCAAGGTGGCGGATGGCAATTGAGGGGGTTTGGTCAGTGTGAGTTGGAATGTGCTCGGCGCTGGATGTTCTCCCTTCGGATTCGAGACCGCCTGCCCTCACCCTAGCCCTCTCCCGGAGGGAGAGGGGACTGACCGCGATGTCTTTCGTCATGCACCGACATGAAAGACCGAGTCGATATGGATTCAAAGCTGATCGTTCAGGTCGGTGCAGCTCTCGAACATACCCCAATCAGTCCCCTCTCCCTCTGGGAGAGGGCTAGGGTGAGGGCTGTTGCAGGCTCAACGCATTTCCCAGAGCAGCCCCACCCGCCGTGTTATCAAAAATGCACCAGGTCTCGACACCTTGCGCCGCCTCGGCCTGCAACCTCTTCCCAAGCACCCGAAGAAAATCCGCCGAATAATCGCTGAAATAAATCCGCGGCGATCCATGCAGCCGCCAATACCGCACCCCCGACCAACCTCGCGGTTCGCTGTCGGTACTGATGCGAGGAGGATCCACCGCTGCCTGAGCGATTCGATGACTGACCAGCATCGGCTCAGCCGCCACCCAGGATTCGTGACGCGGTTCCAGCACCACCGCGCCGTTGAAGCGCTCACGCAAAGCACGGAAAAAACCTTCCGCCCCAACCTCATCAAACACCAGCGAAGGCGGCAACTGCACCAGCAGACACCCCAATCGATCCCCCACCCCCCCGCACTGCGCAAGGAATTCATCAAGCAGCACTTCACAACCGAGCAAGCGCCGCTCATGGGTAATCTGTTTGGGCATTTTCACCGAAAAGCGAAAACCGTCCGCCACCGAGTCCGCCCAGCGTTCGTAGGTCTGGCGTCGATGCGGACGGTAGAACGAGCTGTTGATTTCCACCGCATTCAGCCGCGCCGCATAGCGCTGCAAATGCGTGCCGACCGAAGGAAATTGCGGCCAATACTCACGGCCCAGACTCCAGCCGGCACAGCCAATCAACAGCTTCGCTGCACGCTCATCGCTGTTCATTTCTTGCCTGGCAACACCGCGCCGAGGACTTGCTTGGCGGTTTGCACAATCACGCCGGCCTCGTCCGGGTCACCTTTGAGCAGCGTGGTGGCGAACTTTTTCGCCTGTTCCAGCTTGATGTGCGGCGGTAGCGGCGGCACGTTCGGGTCGGTCTTGAATTCGATCAGCACCGGCACATCCGACGCCAGCGCCTGCTCCCACGCGGCGGCAACATCCTCTTCGCGATCAACGTAAATACCCTTGAGCCCAATCGAGATGGCGAACAGGTGATACGGCACATCGGGAATGCTTTGCGAAGCCTCGAACTTCGGATCGCCCTCCATCACCCGCTGCTCCCAGGTCACCTGATTGAGGTCTTCGTTGTTGAACACCGCGCAGATCCATTTCGGGCTTGCCCACTGCCGCCAGTATTTGGCGACTGTGATCAGCTCGGCCATGTTGTTCATCTGCATCGCGCCGTCGCCAACCAGCGCGATGACCGAACGTTCGGGGTAGGCGAACTTGGCAGCAATCGCGTAGGGCACGGCGGCGCCCATCGAGGCAAGGCCGCCGGACAGCGAGCATTTCATGCCGCGACGGGTTTTCAGATCGCGTGCGTACCAGTTGGCGCACGAGCCGGAATCGCTGGTGATGATCGCCTGCTCGGGCAAGCGCGGTGACAGCTCATAGACCACGCGTTGCGGGTTGATCGGATTGGCTTTGGCCATGGCGCGTTTTTCCAGGGTCTTCTCCCAGGTACCGCGCCAGCCTTCGATTTTCTTGCGCCATTTGCCCGCGTCTTTTTTCTCAAGCAGCGGCAACAGCGCGGCGAGGGTTTCTGCCGCGTCGCCGACCAGGTTGACCTCCATTGGGTAGCGCAGGCTGAGCATGTCGGGTTGCAGATCGATCTGCACGCCACGGGCCTGGCCTTCCTTGGGCAGGAATTCCGAATAGGGGAAGCCTGAACCGATCATCAGCAAGGTATCGCACTCGCTCATCAGCTTGTAGCTCGGCTCGGTGCCAAGCAGGCCGATGCTGCCGGTGACCCACGGCAACTCGTCGGGCAACACGGCTTTGCCGAGCAACGCCTTGGCCACCCCGGCGCCGAGTTTTTCCGCCACGGCAATCACTTCATCGGTCGCCTGCAACGCCCCGGCGCCCACCAGAATGGCGACTTTCTGGCCGGCGTTGAGCACCTCGGCGGCGCGCTGCAGATCCGCCTCGTAAGGCAACACTTTCGGCTTGCTGTAGCCGACGCCTGAATGCGCCGTGCCATGGGCTCTGGCGGGCGCTTCGTAAGGTAGATCCTGCAAATCATTGGGCAGGATGATCGCCGTCACTCGCCGCTCACCGACAGCCGTCCGCACCGCACGATCGAGCAAATGGCGCACTTGCGCCGGCGCCGATGCCTGCTGCACGAACGCGCCGGCAACGTCCTTGAACATCGACACCAGATCGAGTTCCTGCTGGTAGTGACTGCCCAGCGCCGTGCGCGCCTGCTGGCCGACGATGGCCAGCACCGGCATGTGGTCCATCCGCGCATCGTATAACCCGGTGATCAAGTGCGACGCACCAGGACCGGAAGTGGCGATGCACACGCCGAGCTCACCGGTGAATTTGGCATGGGCCGAGGCCATGAACGCGGCCATTTCCTCATGCCGCGCCTGGACGAATTCGATCTTGCCCTGCGCCCGGCTCAGCGCCCCGAACACGCCATTGATGCCGTCGCCCGGGTAGCCAAAAATGCGCGTCACGCCCCACTCACTGAGCCGCTCGACCAGAAAATCTCCCACTGTCATCGTCATCTTGATCCTCGCCTTTCACCGTTTACAGGGTGCATTTGCGACGCGGCACGCGCCGGCAGGTGTATGGGTCTGGACCATCGACGGAACGGCGAAGTTTCGATGAATTTGCACTGGCGAGCGATTCGCCAGCGAGACTGGATGACGCATCGAAGAGCCTTTTGTCAGCCATTCGACGAATTTTTCTGAGGCGTTTGCCCTCCCCGGCGGTCGACTGCACAACGATCTCCGGAGGACGAACAATGACTGACGTAACCAGCTTTTTGCTCGAGCGTAACGACTGGGTACCGAACAATCCGCAATTGCCGGTGCTGGTGTATTCCAGCGCGATAGCCCTCGAAGGTGACGACCCGGCCGCGCTGTTCGAACAGACCTTTCGTGCCAACGGCTGGCCGCCGCAGTTTCGCTACCACGTTTACGATTTTCACCACTACCACACCCAGGGCCATGAGGTGCTGGGGGTCGCCCAGGGTCATGCGCGTCTGATGCTCGGCGGTCCCGGTGGGCGCGAGGTGCAAGTCAGTGCCGGTGATGTGTTGCTGCTGCCGGTCGGCACTGGCCATTGCAGCCTGGAATCCAGCCCCGACTTTCTCGTGGTCGGCGCGTATCCGCCGGGGCAGCAAGGCGATATTTGCACTGAAGCGCCGAATGCCGAGCAACTTCAGAATCTCGCCAATGTGAAATTTCCGCAGCAAGACCCCGTGCAGGGCGAGCACGGCGCGCTGTTGCAGCACTGGGCCAGATAGCGCTCAGCGATGCGGGTGCACGGTCAGCGCGACGAGTCTGCTCACCACTGGCCGAACCACCAGAATGCACAGAAAAGCCACCGGCATCGCCAGTTTGTAGGCGTGTAAGGCATTGCTCAGGTAATCGTTATCAATACCGGCGTTCGCCGCGGTGATCACCAGCGACATGAGAAAGGCCATGATCGTCGCCATGTACAACGCGAACACATACGGCGTGGCTCGCGGCGAGAGCTTGCGGCTGCTGGAGATGGCGGTTTCGGTGGCTTCACTCATAGGGCTTTTTTCCATTGGCGTTGACAGGGAGCCCGCACCTTAGCAACGCCGCCGGCACGCAACTAGACGGCTACCGGCAGGTACTTTATAAAGCAGAACTTACGAATCTGCGGTGCACGGCCCCTGAATGAATCTTCTCGCGGCGATTGCCAGTTTTATCAAAGTGGTGGAATCCGGCTCGATTGTCGGCGCCGCCAAATCGCTGGGGGTGAGCGCGGCGGCAGTGAGCCAGACGCTCAACCGTCTCGAAGCGCATCTGGGCGTACGCCTGCTGCAACGCACTACCCGGAGGATGGCGCTGACTGAGAACGGCGCGGTGTATTACGAAAAGGTCAGGCAGATTGCGGCGGATCTGGAATCTGCGCAGAGTTCGATCTGCGGCGATCAGGAAGAACTCAAAGGACGTCTGGTCATCGCGTCCACCGCCGCGTTCGGCCGGCACGTGCTCGCGGGCCTGATCGCCGGATTCGCCGCGCAACACCCAGGCCTGCTGATCGAGCTGTCGACCACCGACGGCAAGATCAACCATATTCAGGATGGCATCGACCTGAGCCTGCGCATCCGCCTGCAACTCGAAGACGGCATTGTCGCGCGCAAGCTGGTCTCGTTGCCCTTCATTTTTTGCGCCGCACCGGCCTATCTCGAGCGCGCCGGTTGGCCGCAATCGCCTGATGACTTGCAACACCACGCCTGCCTGGCCTTTCGTTACCCGCTGGACGGGCGCTTCCTGCGCTGGGGTTTTGTCCGCGACGGGCAGCGTTATGACGCGCCCATCCAGGCCAGCGCGATCAGCGACGATATCGACGCGCTGACGCAAATGGCCGTGCATGGCGCGGGTATCACCCGTCTGGCCGAGTTCGTCGCCGCGCCATATCTGGCCAGCGGCCAACTGCTGCCGTTGTTCGACAACCCGTACAGCGCAGTGACCGAGCCAATGGATATCTACGCCTGCGTGCAGGAACGCGCGGCGATGACGCCCAAAGTCCGCGCATTTCTGGCGTACCTGACGCAGCAACTGGCCGCACGCTGGCCGAAGGACGAGTCTGCTGCCAGCAACTAACTCTGGCACGCGCCGGAAATTTTCCTTACGGTGATCATCTACTGTCAGCCTGCCCACGATGAGGTCCGATTCATGAGCAATGCGCCTTACGTTCCGCCCAAAGTCTGGAAACACGAAGCCCCGTCCGGCGGCCACTTCGCCAGCATCAACCGCCCGATCGCCGGGCCGACTCACGACAAGACCCTGCCGGTTGGCAAACACCCCTTGCAGCTGTATTCGCTGGCCACGCCCAACGGCGTAAAAGTGACCATCCTGCTCGAGGAACTGCTGGCGCTGGGGCATGCCGGCGCCGAATACGACGCCTGGCTGATCCGCATCGGCGAGGGCGATCAGTTCTCCAGCGGCTTCGTCGAGATCAACCCGAACTCGAAGATTCCGGCGCTGCTGGACCGTAGCGTCGAACCACCGATCCGCGTGTTCGAGTCCGGCTCGATCCTGCTGTACCTGGCGGAAAAATTCGGCGCATTCCTGCCCAAAGACCCAGCTGGACGCACCGAAACACTCAACTGGCTGTTCTGGCAAATGGGCTCGGCGCCTTATCTGGGCGGTGGCTTCGGGCATTTCTACGCGTATGCCCCGGAAAAACTGGAATACCCGATCAACCGCTTCACCATGGAAGCCAAGCGGCAACTGGACGTGCTCAATCAGCGTCTCGCAGAAAACACTTACCTTGCCGGCGACGAGTACACCATCGCCGACATCGCGGTGTGGCCGTGGTATGGGCAACTGGTGCGCAACAACGTCTACTCCGCCGCCGAATTCCTCGCCGCGCACGAATACACCCATGTCCAGCGCTGGGCCGAAGACATCGCCAAACGCCCGGCGGTAATACGCGGCCAGCGGGTCAATCGCACCTGGGGCGACGAAGCCAGCCAAGTGCCGGAACGCCACAGCGCAGATGATCTGAACTGATACCGCCCTCGCCGGCACCTCCCACAGGATGACCGCGTTCTTTCAGTCGGAACGCGCTCAACCTGTGGGAGCTTGCATGCAAGCGATAGCGGTTGAACATTCAACATCGAATTGACTGAAAGAAAGCCATCGCCAGCAGGCTGGCTCCCACAGTTTGATCACCGGCGACGTTGAAGACTGAGGTTTGAAATCAGCCTGAAAATCAAAAGCCCCTCACCCTAGCCCTCTCCCGGAGGGAGAGGGGACTGACCGGGGTGGATGCGAAAGCTACGCCGAAGTGAAATACCGAGTCGCACACAGGTCTGGACAGCTCACAAATCGGCTCCCTCTCCTGGGGGAGAGGGCTGGGCGGGCGGCGTTCCGATGAGGGGCGAATACACCAAGATCCAAAGCCAACCACCCGCTTCTAACCACTCAACAATGAGCGTTAGCTCGAGTGCTTTTGATCTTGATTACCGGCGACGTTGGAAGCTGAGGCTTGAAATCAGCCTGAAAATCAAAAGCCCCTCACCCTAGCCCTCTCCCGGAGGGAGAGGGGACTGACCGTGTGGTTTGATAGAGATACGCCAACTGCAATACCGAGTCGAACTCAGATTCTGAAAATCCCAAAGATCGGCTCCCTCTCCCTCGGGAGAGGGCTGGGGTGAGGGGCAGCCAAACCACAAATCCCAAGCCAACCACCCGCTTCTAACCACTCAACAATGAGCGTTAGCTCGAGTGCTTTTGATCTTGACTCACCGGCGACGTCGGAAGGCTGAGTGGAGGGATGGATCCGGGGGTGGGAGCGCAGCGACCGTCTGGCGCAGCCAGACACAGCGGAAGTAGGTGCAGCGAAGCAAACCGTAGCCGCTGCGCCCGGATCGGTCCCGGAGCGAAGGGACCCGAGCCTGCGAGGGCCGAACGCAGGAGCAAGCGTTTTTTTGCTTACTTTTTTAGGCGTTTGTAAAAAAAGTGAGTCGCCGTAAGGGCGAAACCATAAGCCGCCGTTACCGCAGCAACGGATATGCACCCACATCCCCCCATATGAAAAATTCGTTACCCGTAGGGCGCCCCGGAACCGTCCGCAGCGCCCTGTTTTCTCTACCGACTATTAGTCATCAACCGCAATCCGCGATAGTCTCCCAGCGAATTCCTCAAGAAGCACCGCACCATGACCAACCCGGCATTTGCCCCCGACATCGAAGCCATCAACCGCATTGACGCGGTGCCGGTGATCCTGAGCATGGTCAAACACCTCACCGGCATGCGCTTCGCCGCGGTGGCGCGGGTTACCGAGCGCAACTGGGTAGCCTGCGCCGTAGACGACTCGATCGATTTCGGCCTGTTGCCCGGCGGCGAACTGGTGCTCGAATCGACCATTTGCCATGAAATCCGCCAACACCAGCAACCGGTGATCTTCGGCCACGCCAGTGCGCACCCGATCTTCTCCGTGCACCACACGCCGAAGACCTACGGGCTGGAAAGCTACATTTCGATCCCGATCATCCAGGCCAACGGCGACTTCTTCGGCACCCTCTGTGCGATCGACTCGGTGCCAGCAAACCTCGACGAACCGGCCATCGCCAAGACGCTCACGCTGTTCGCGCAACTGATTGCCATGAGCCTCGATACCCAGAATCGTCTGGAAGCGACCACCGCCGAACTGAGCAACGCCAACGAACTCGGGCGCCTGCGCGAGCAATTCATCGCCGTGCTGGGCCACGACCTGCGCACCCCGCTGAGCGCCGTGCGCATGAGCGCCGACCTGCTGCACAGCAGAACCGAGGACAAGCGCTCGCTGAACCTGATCGCGGCGATTCGCAACAGCTCAGTGCGCATGGGCGTACTGATCGAAAACATCCTCGACTTCGCTCGCGGTCGCCTGGGCAGTGGTATCCCGGTCCAGCGCAAGTTCGTGCACGACCTGGAGCAAGTCCTGCAACTAAGCGTTGCCGAAGCGCAGGCGGCTTATCCCCAGGCAACGTTTGTTCATGATCTGGATTTACCGTCGGGAGTCTACTGCGACGCCCTGCGCATCAGCCAATTGCTCTCCAACCTGCTGAGCAACGCCGCCACCCATGGCTTGAACAGCGCGCCGATTGTGCTCACGGCCTTTGCCGAAAACGACGAGATCGTCATCACCCTGACCAACCACGGCACCCCGATTCCGGCGCAACTGTTGCCACGCCTGTTCGAACCGTTCACCCGCGCCGAAGCCGAGCAAAGCCGCGAGGGTCTGGGCCTGGGCCTGTACATCGCCGCGCAGATAGCGACCGCGCACAACGGCACGCTGCACGTGACGTCAGACGCCGAATCGGGAACCTGCTTCACGACAAAATTCCCGGCCCGCCTCGCCCCCTCACCCTAGCCCTCTCCCGGAGGGAGAGGGAACTGACTGGGGTGGATGTGAGGGCTACGCCGACCTGAAATACCGAGACGTACGCAAACTCCGAAGCCAACCAAAATCGGCCCCCTCTCCCTCGGGAGAGGGCTGGGCGGGCGTCGTTCCGATGAGGGCATCCACACCACAAATCCAAAGCCGACCACCCGCTTCTAACCACTCAACAATGAGCGTTAGCTCGAGTGCACTTGATCTTGATCTTGCCTAACCAGCGACATCGGAAGGCTGAGTGGAGGGATCGATCCGGGCGTGGGAGCGTAGCGACCGTCTGGCGCAGCCAGACACAGCGGAAGTAGGTGCAGCGAAGCAAACCGTAGCCGCTGCGCCCGGATCGATTCCGCAGCGAAGGGACCCGAGCCTGCGAGGGCCGAACGTAGGAGCAAGCCTTTTCGGTTACCTTTTTGGCGTTTGAAAAAGGTGACCCGCCGTCAGGGCGGAACCCTAAGCCGCCGTTACCGCAGCAACGGATATGTACCCCAAACCAAAAAAAACCAGCGCCTGAAAGAAAGCCATCGCCAGCAGGCTGGCTCCCACAGTTGGACCAGGTACATCAAACGCAAAAAAAAAGCGGCGACCCAAAGGCCGCCGCTCTTCCCACAGCTTTCAGATCTTACAAAGGACGACCAATCGCGTTGCAAACGCTAGCGTTGTTGATGTCCAGGTTGTTGCCCGACGAGTTGGTGATGAAGTTGGCAGTCACAGCGGTTTTCCAGGCGCTAGGCACGGCGACAAACTTGTGCGCCTGAACCGCAGCGTTGTTGCCCGGAACACTGTAGTGAGTGGTGAGGAACGCTTTCACATCCGCGGCCACGGCTGCATCCTTGTAGCACTGGCCGAAGATGAAGTTGGTGTAGGCAGCCAGTTTGTAACCCGAAGCCGGGTTAGCCACTACTGGCGACCAGTTGGCCGGGTTTGCAGCCTGAGCGGCAGTCGAAGGCGCAGCGACCGACGACAACGCCAGAGTCACGTTCACCGACGTCGGCTGTACACCGTTGACGCGAGCAACAACAGCATTGCTGGTAGCGTCGACACCGTCCGGACCGACATAACCGAGCGAACCGTCAACTGCGTTCACGGTAGTGGCGACTTCGGCAGTGCTGGCAACGCCTACCCAGTTCGAAGGCAGCGTCGAACCGGCTGGCAGACGAGCGTTGGTGAACGTCGAGTTGGTGGCGAACTGCGTCGGGCAGACCGAGTTCAAGTGGCGGCTGAGGATTTCGGTGGTGCCGCTGGATACGTTGCGATAAACGATGCGGATCGGCGTGGTGTCGGCAGTGCCCAGCAGCGCGCCCCAAGTGGTTTTGGCGCCGGAGAAGGCATCGCACAACTGGGCACTGGTCAGGTTCAGCGCGGTCTGGCCGGCCTTTTTGTAAGGGATGGCAACCGAAGTGGCCACCGATGGCAACTGGATCAGCGGGCCGTAAGCGCTGCGGAAGTTGGTGTTATAGGTGCTGATTTCCGAAGCGCTGAGGATCGAGTCGCTACCGGCGAAGTGCACGGTGCCGGTGGTGTTGAAGCCAGCCGGGTTGTTGGTCAGGAAAGCGGTCTTGCCACCGCCGCTGCCGATGGCTGCGTAGCTGAAGTTGGCCGGCAGGATGCTGTCGGCAGAACCTTTGTACAGAGCGGCAGGCAGAGTAGCACCACCACCGGTGACGGCCATGGCTTGTGCGGAAGCCAGAGCGGCGACGGTCAGGGATGCGGCGATCAGAGTGCGCTTGAACATGAAGAATCTCCTTTTCAACTCGGTTGAGAACACAGGTTTTCGGATGACTTGCATGACGCTTTTATGAGGACTCACCGGGCCCTCGCTGGCTGGCCTGGGTTAAGTCGCACTGAGAAATTCGCAGTTTCCGGTGACAGATAAAGGAAAAAACCTCGGGAGCTGAACGCTGTTTTCAGAGGGTTTTTCTCGGGTGTTTGCAGGGTTTGGCGCAGTGTCTGGCTCGCGGTTTTGGCGCAATCGGGCTGGAGCCGTTGGCGGGTGGTTGCAGATGACAGAAAGGAGAACCCGAGGACGGGGAAAGCGAGGGTCGGGTGGTGCTCAGACCTGGTGTAAAAAGTTTTGCTGATTTTTTTGCCTGAGCCGACGTCATCGCGAGCAGGCTCACTCCTACAGGGGAACGCATTCCAATTTGTAGGAGTGAGCCCGCTCGCGATGAGGCCGGCCGACACACCGGCAAAACACCAGGCACACCGCTATTGGACCAACTGATTGATCTCAATGATCGGCAACAACACCGCCATCACAATTACCAGCACCACCCCACCCATCACCACAATCATCAGCGGCTCCAGCAGTGCGGTCATGCCCATCGCCCGGCGTTCGATATCCCGCGACAAGGTCTGCGCCGCGCGCTCGAGCATGGGCGGCAACGAGCCGGTTTTTTCGCCGCTGGCGATCAGGTGAATCAGCACCGGCGGAAACATATTTTCGATGCGCAACGCCGCCGCCAGATTCGCGCCCTCGCGCACTTTCGCGGTCGCCTCGCTGACGCTCAGACTCAAGCGATCATTGGACAACGTCTGACGCGCCGCCTCCAGCGCGCGCAACAACGGCACCCCGGCGCCGCCGAGAATCGCCAGCGTCGAAGCGAACCGCGCGGTGTTCAAGCCCAGAAT
>Ga0196970_1000880_pt1 | contig 26467 bp, 26 predicted proteins | sample S1v_513CmetaG_FD_148672 | JGI IMG/M metagenome (GOLD analysis project Ga0196970, IMG submission 148672) | Soil microbial communities from Anza Borrego desert, Southern California, United States - S1+v_5-13C | ecosystem: Environmental > Terrestrial > Soil > Desert | place: USA: California... | reverse complement strand
CGAGCTCGCTCGAGTCGGTCCCGATCCAGGCCAGCTGCCTCGACCCCGAGTCCGGGCTACCGACCCTGGAGTACCTGGCCGTACGGCTTGGTGAGACCTACGGCGCCGCCCGCAAGCACGCGCACCACGCGTTCGTCACGCACTGCCTCGTGCTCGTGGACGTCGCGACCGGCGAGCTGCCCCCCTGGCGGCGCATGGCACGGTCGGCGGCGATGGGCCGTGCCCTCACGTCGGCCCTCGCGCCCGGCCACCCGATGGCGGCGCTCGGCGGCGGCGCGTTCGCCGTCCTCGCGACCCGTGACTTCGACCTCGGCGAGACCGTGCGCCAGATGCGTGAGCAGGTGAACAAGCACGCGGAGGCGCTGCACATCACCGACCTCGTGCGCACGCCGCCCCGCATCTGGATCGAGCCCCTGCCCGAGACCCACGACGCCGCCGTCGACCTGCTCAACCACCTGCGGCGGTAGCCCTACCCACGAACTCAGCATCCCCCCACCTCGAGGGCGCGGCCGCACCGGCCGCGCCCTCGGTGGTTGTGCGGGGGTAGCCCGCGGCAGGGTGCCCCGCGGCCTGGGCAGCTCAGGCTGCGGGCCTGGCCCGCAGCGCGCTCACGAGCGCCACGAGGTTCGCCACGGCGCCGATGGCGCCTCCCACGATCGCGACCCACAGGGCGATCCGGACGACCGTGGGCCAGAGGCTGCCGTCGGGGAACGTGAACGGGAACACCTGAAGCACGGGGATGGCCGCGACGACGCCGGCGACCGCCGTCAACAGGTCGCCGAGCGCGCGCAGCCACACCGGGTCGTACGCCAGCCAGACCAGGTTCACAAGGATGGACAGGGCGATCGAGACGGTGACGAGGGGCAGGACGTCGGCCGTGTCCTCGGTGAGGAACGACGCCGCCTCCCAGCCCGGGTTCACGTGGATGACGACGAGCAGCGCGACGTTCAGGGCCAGGGCGACGAGGTAGCCGAAGCGACGGGTCGCGGGCGAGGGGCGCTTCGCCTGCCGGGCGGTGCGGGCGGTGCGCGCCGGGCGGGCCGGACGGGCGGAGGCCGCCAGTGCGGTGTCGCTGGTCATCTCGGTTCCCTCCCAGGGTGCGCACGCGGTGTCGTCGAGGACGACGTGGGCGCTCGGGCCGTGCACGCGCCCTCGCGTCGGCCCGACGATAGACCGCCCGCCCCGCCTCAGGTGGGCGCTTCGCGCACCGGGCACCAGCGGGTCGGACGTGACGCCCTCAGGGGCGGGGCGGCCGCCACACGACGAGCGCGCCGCTCGCGCTCACACGCGCCGGACGATGGCCGCGCGGCACCGCGACGACCTCGCCCTGCGGGCCTGCGGCGAAGACGCGGCGCCCGGGGTCCGCGAGCGTGCGGAGCGCCTCGACCTGCTGGCTCAGGCGCTCGACCTGGGCCTCCAGCGCGAGGATCCGCTTGATCCCGGCGAGGTTGATGCCCTCCTCCTGCGAGAGCCGCTGGACCTCGCGCAGGGTCGCGATGTCCCGCAAGGAGTACCGGCGCCCGCGGCCGGGGGCGCGGCCGGGTGAGACGAGGCCGAGCCGGTCGTACTGGCGCAGCGTCTGCGGGTGCATCCCGGCCAGCTCGGCCGCGACCGAGATCACGTAGAGAGGGGTGTCAGGGGAGACCATGGCTGCTCACCTCGCACCGTTCGCCCGGGCGGCCGACGCGCCGCTCACTGCGCGGCTCACTGGGCGGCTCACCGCGCGGCTCACTGGGCGGCCCTCGCGCGCAGGTCGGCCCGGACGTCGCCGTCGGCCGTCGCGGCGTCGAACGCCTCGACCGCGGCCCGCGCCTTGTCCGACAGCTTCTGCGGCACCGCGACCTGGACCGTCACCAGGAGGTCGCCGGTCCCCTGCGGGGACTCGATGCCGTGGCCCTTCACCCGCAGGGTGCGGCCCGACGGCGTCCCGGCGGGCACCTTCAGCCGCACCGTCCGGCCGTCGAGGGTCGGCACGTCGATCTGCGCGCCGAGGGCCGCCTCCGCGAACGAGACCGGGACGGTCATGCGCAGGTCCCGGCCGTCCAGGCTGAACACGGGGTGCGGCTCGACGTGCACTGCGATGACGAGGTCGCCCGCCGGTCCGCCCGCGTCCCCGGGGCGGCCCTTGCCGCGCAGCCGGATGCGCTGGCCGTCGCGCACCCCGGCCGGGATCCGCGCCGTGACCTTGCGACCCTCCACGCCGAGGGTGACGGTCGAGCCCTCCACCGCCTGCCGGAAGGGCAGCGTCGTCGTCGCCTCGATGTCCTGACCGCGCTGCGGGCCGCGGGCTCCCCGGAACGCCCCGGCGCCACCGCCGAAGAGGCCACCCAGGATGTCCTCGAAGCCGCCGCCGCCCCCCGCCGTGCTGTAGCGGACCCGCGGCCCACCGGCCTCGGGACCGAACAGGCCGCCGAAGATGTCCTCGAACCCGGCCGTCCCGCCCGCACCGCCGGGACCGGCCGAGAACCGTGCGCCGCCCCCCGCCATCGCGCGGACGGCGTCGTACTGCTTGCGCTGCTCGGGGTCCGAGAGCACCGCGTACGCCTCGCCGACGTCCTTGAACCGCGACTCCGCCGCCGTGTCACCCGGGTTGTGGTCGGGGTGCAGGGTGCGGGCGAGCTTGCGGTAGGCCTTCTTGATCTCCGCGGCGTCCGCGTTCTTGGGGACGCCGAGGGTCGCGTAGAAGTCCTTCTCGAACCAGTCCTGGCCCGTCATCGCACCTCCCTCACCCTCTCGATCCTGCCGTGCCCGACGCCGCCGCGTCCGGTGGGGGCCTGGGAGGTCCTCGGACGGATCCGTCCGCGCGCCCCCCGGGCCCCGACCTGACCGGCTACTCGGGTGCGGTCACCGCCACCCGGGCGGCGCGCACGATGCGCTCGCCCACCCGGTGCCCGGGCTGGAGCACCTGCGTCACGGTCGGCTCGGTGACCTCGGCGGACTCGGCGTGCATGAGCGCCTCGTGGACCGCCGGGTCGAACGGCTCGCCCGCAGCCCCGAACCGCTCCCAGCCGAACCGGGCCAGCGTCGCCTCGAGCTTCTCGGCGATCGACGCGAACGGCCCACCCTCGAGCTCGCCGTGCTGGCGGGCCAGCTCGACGTCGTCGAGCACGGGCAGGAGCGCCTCGACCATGCCGAGCACGGCGAGCTCGGCGGAGACGGCCCGGTCACGGTCCACCCGCCGGCGGTAGTTCACGTACTCGGCCTGGAGCCGCTGGAGGTCGTCGAGCCGTTCGGCCGCCACGGCCTCGGCGGCCGCGAGGGCGTCCGCGCCCGCCGTCGTGTCGGCCGACGCCGGGCCGCCGCCCGTCGCGGTGGCCGTCGCGCCGGCGAGCGGGTCGCCGTGCGGCGGAGCGACGTCGTCGGGCGCCGGGTGGGCGCGGACCTGACCCGTGGCGGGGTCGATCCGGCGCTTGTCGGTGAACCGGACCTCGTGCTCCTCGCCGTGCCCGCTGCTGTCCGCCGGACCCGCGGAGTGGCGTGCGCGTTCCGTCACTTCTCGTCCTCGTCCACGATCTCGGCGTCCACGACGTCGTCGTCGGACGCGCTGGAACCCGTCGCGCCTGCGGCGTCGCCCGCGCCGGCCCCGGCGGCAGCACCCGCCGGACCCGCCGACGCCGCGGCGTCGGACGCGTAGATCGCCTCACCGATCTTCTGGGCGACGGCCGACAGCGCGGCCTGCTTGGCCTTGACCTGCTCGATGTCGGTGCCCTCGAGCGCCGTCTTCAGCTCGGCGACGGCCGACTGGACCTGGGTCTTGACGTCCTCCGGGACCTTGTCGCCGTTGTCCGCCAGGACCTTCTCCGTCGAGTAGACGAGGGTCTCCGCCTGGTTGCGGGTCTCGGCCTCCTCGCGCCGCTTCTTGTCCTCGGCGGCGTGCGCCTCGGCCTCCTTCACCATGCGGTCGATGTCCTCCTTGGGGAGGGCCGAGCCGCCGGTGATGGTCATCGACTGCTCCTTGCCGGTGCCGCGGTCCTTCGCGGACACGTGCACGATGCCGTTGGCGTCGATGTCGAACGTGACCTCGATCTGCGGGATGCCGCGGGGCGCCGGTGCGATGCCCGTGAGCTCGAACGTGCCGAGCGGCTTGTTGTCGCGCGCGAACTCCCGCTCGCCCTGGAACACCTGGATGAGCACGGACGGCTGGTTGTCCTCGGCCGTGGAGAAGATCTCGCTGCGCTTGGTCGGGATGGCCGTGTTCCGCTCGATGAGCTTGGTCATCACGCCGCCCTTGGTCTCGATGCCGAGGCTCAGCGGGGTGACGTCGATGAGCAGCACGTCCTTGCGCTCGCCCTTCATGACGCCGGCCTGGAGGGCCGCGCCGACGGCGACGACCTCGTCCGGGTTCACGCCCTTGTTGGGCTCCTTGCCGCCCGTGAGCTCGCGGACGACGTCGGCGACGGCCGGCATGCGGGTGGAGCCGCCGACGAGCACGACGTGGTCGATCTGGCTCAGCTGGATGCCGCCGTCGCGGATGACGGCGTTGAACGGCGCCTTGGTCCGCTCGAGGAGGTCGGCGGTCATCTGCTCGAACTGCGCCCGGGTGAGCTTCGTGTCGAGGTGGATGGGGCCGTTCTCGCTCATCGACAGGTACTGCATCGAGATCGTCGTGCTCGTCGCGGACGAGAGCTCCTTCTTGGCCTGCTCGGCGGCCTCCCGGAGACGCTGGAGCGCGATCTTGTCCTTGGACAGGTCGACGCCGGAGGAGTTCTTGACCTCCTTGATCAGGTGCTCGACGATCCGCATGTCCCAGTCGTCGCCGCCGAGGTGGTTGTCGCCGGACGTCGCGCGCACCTGGATGGTCGAGAAGCCGTCCTCGTCCTTGCCGACCTCGAGCAGGGAGACGTCGAACGTGCCGCCGCCCAGGTCGAAGACGAGGATCAACTCGTCCTCCTTGCCCTTGTCGAGGCCGTACGCGAGCGCGGCCGCGGTCGGCTCGTTGATGATGCGCAGCACGTTGAGGCCGGCGATCTGGCCGGCGTCCTTGGTCGCCTGGCGCTGGGCGTCGTTGAAGTAGGCGGGGACGGTGACGACGGCGTCGGTGACGGTCTCGCCGAGGTACTGCTCGGCGTCGCGCTTGAGCTTGCCGAGGACCCGGGCGGAGATCTCCTGGGCGCCGTAGCGCTTGTCGTCGATCTCGACGTGCCAGTCGGTGCCCATGTGGCGCTTGACGCTGGTGATGGTGCGGTCGACGTTGGTGACGGCCTGCCGCTTGGCGATCTCGCCGACTAGCACCTCGCCGGACTTGGAGAACGCGACGACGGACGGCGTCGTGCGCGCGCCCTCCGCGTTGGCGATGACGGTGGGCTCGCCGCCCTCCAGGACCGCCACCACCGAGTTGGTGGTGCCGAGGTCGATGCCGACTGCTCGTGCCATGTCTGCCTTCTTCCATGTCATACGTGTGTTGAGCCTGCTGCGCTCAAGTCTGCGTCCGAGGCGCGTGGGATGCAAGCGCACGGTCACAAAGTTGAGCCTCAGCCGCTCAAGGTCATCCGACGGCGCGCGCGCCACATCGGTGGATAGATGCCAGGAAGGGACTTTCGTCCCGCCTCGTCGTGCGCGTCTGCGTGTCGGGGGCCACACTCGACCATCGAGCGGGTGAGAGTTGACCCAGCCCGGCGAGTCTCACTCAAGGTCGGGCCTCTGAGGTCGATTCTGAATGTGAACGTACGACAAACGCCGTCGCCGCCTCTTCTGAGGTAGGGACGCCGAGCAGGAGGAGGTGGGACGGATGGCCGCACTGACCGTGGCCGAGCTGGTCACTCCCCTGCCTACCGGCCTCCCCGTGCAGCCGCCGGCCCAGCCGCCCGCCACCCACATCGCCCGGCCCGACGCCGTCGTGCTGCGCCTGCGCCCCCGCCGCCGGGAGACGACGCAGGTGCCCAACCAGCACGGCCCCGCCCCCGTCGAGATGCTCGGCGTCCCGTGCGCGGCCCGGCCGTCCACCGGCTTCCGGCACTACGAGGGCCCGTGCCAGTGCTTCTTCGGCGGCCCCGCCCCCGTCTTCCCGCCGGCGTACGACCCGACTCGCGGCTGACCGACGCCGCCGCGCGGCTCCCGACGTAGGGTGCCGCATGGGTGATGACCACTCACCGACCGTCGGCGAGCTCCAGGAGATGTGCGCCCAGTTCGCTGCCGCCTTCCCCGACCTGCGGCTCTACCGCGCCCTGAGCGAGGGCGCGGCCGGCGACGCGGACGTCGCGGGCCTCCTGCTGGCCGCCCGACCCGGCCAGGCGCGCCCGATCCTCCTCCTCGCCGCCCTGCACGACCTCGTCCTCGCCCACCCCGAGCTGCCCGCGGCCCGCTGGTACCCCAGCGTCACGGGCGCGCCGGTGCCCGACGGCGACCCGTGGCCCGACGTCCGTGCCGCCGCCCTCGCGCACGCCGACCGCCTGCGGGAGGTGATCGCCACGCGGGCGACGCAGACGAACGAGGTGAACCGCGCCGTCTACCTGGGCGCCCTGCTCGCGCGCGCTGCGGCGGACGTCCCTGACACTCCCGTGGTGCTCCTCGAGATGGGCGCCAGCGCGGGACTGCTGCTCGACCTCGACAGGTACCGCATCGAGGTCGGCGTGCCCGGAACGCCGGGCGCGGTGGTGCTCGGCGACCCGTCGTCCCGGGTCGTCTGCCGCGGCGAGCTCCTGCGCGGCTCGGCCGAGGGTCTGGCTCTGCCGCGCATCGTCGAGCGCGTGGGTCTGGACCTCGACCCCGTGGACGCCGACGATGCTGCGGAGCTGCGCTGGCTCGAGGCCTGCCTGTGGCCGGACCAGCCGGAGCGCCTCGAGCGCTTCCGGCGCGCCGTCGCCGCCCTGCGCACCGCCCGGCCCCGCCTCGTCCGCGGCGACATGATCGGCGACCTCGCGGACACCGCACGCGGCGCCGTCCACCGCGCGGAAAGCCCGTTGCGGGGTATACAGCCTGAGGCGGGCGGCGCGCGGTCCGCGCACCTCGTCGTCGTGAGCTCCTGGGCGCTGACGTACACGCCCGCGGAGCGCCGGCCCGACGTCGCCGCGGCCCTGGCCGCCCTCGCCCGGGACGGGCGGCCCGTCTCGTGGCTCACGGCCGAACCGCCCGGGTGCGCGCCCGGGCTTCCCGAGGTCGACCTCGGCTCCCGGGGGGCCGAGGCGGCGAACCCCGAGACGGTGCTGGGCGCGCGCCGGTGGCGCGACGGCCGCGAGCTGCCGGCCGAGATCGTGGGCTGGGGGCACCCGCACGGGGCCTGGCTGCACCTCACCTCGGGGACGTCGCCGCACTGACGCGTCCGCGGTTCCCTGTGTCGGTGCTCCGCGCGACGATGGACCATGCCCGACGCACCGCCCGACGCGACCGCACCGCCCGACGGGAGCACAGCGCCGCCCCTGCCCGACGACCGCCCGGTGATCCTCGTGCCCGATGCGGCCGCCTGGCACGAGTGGCTCGCCGAGAACCACGCGACGTCCGACGGCGTGTGGCTCGTGCTGCACAAGAAGGGCGGCACCGTCACCACGCTCACCTACGAGGACGCGCTCCTGGAGTGCCTCTGCTTCGGCTGGATCGACGGCCAGGCGCGTCGCCGCGACGACGGGAGCTCCTACCAGCGCATGACTCCGCGGCGGCCCCGGAGCGTGTGGTCGCTGCGCAACGTCGAGCGCATCGCCCGCCTGGAGCAGGAGGGTCGCCTCCAGGACGCCGGGCGCGCCCAGGTCGAGGCCGCGAAGGCGGACGGGCGGTGGGCGGCCGCGTACGGCGCGGAGGCTGCGGACCCGCCGGAGGACCTCGCGGCCGCCATCGCCGCGAACCCCGACGCCCAGGCGTGGTTCGACGTGCTCACCACCTCGAACAAGGTCGCGGTCATCTTCAGCGTGCTCGACGCCAAGCGCCCCGAGACCCGCGCCCGCCGGATCGCCGACCACGTGGCGAAGCTGGCCCGCGGCGAGCCACCCTTCCCGCAGAAGCGCCGCCCCGGCGACGCCTGAGCGCGCCCGCGGCTCCTGGACCCGCCCACCCGGCGCCGGCTGCGCCCCGAGAAATCCGTCGCGCACGTCGGCGGTGACGCCGCACAGTTGGAGGCATGCCGTCCTGGACCGTCCTGACCGCCCCCCTGCCCGAGTCGCTTGACTCGCCCGAGGCGTGGGCGCTGCACGGCGCTGCCCGCGTCACCCACGCCTGCGAGATGGCTTCGTGGGGGTACGCCGACCTGATGTACCCGGCGTGGTACCTGATCGCCGACCTCAAGGAACAGCCGTACTCCCTGCGGCGCGTCCTCGTCGCCGTGCCCGACGGCGTGCGCGAGCCCACTGCCGACGACGTCGTCGGCATGGCGAAGATCACCCTGCCGCTCGCCGACAACACGCACATGGCCGACATCGAGGTCTACGTCGACCCGGCCCACACCCAGCAGGGTGTCGGGTCCGCGCTGCTCGCCGAGCTCGAGAAGATGGCGACCGACGACGGCCGCACCACCCTGATCGCCTGGAGCGAGCACGTCGGTGAGCCCCCGGCGGACCTGCCCGAGGTGCTCGAGCCGCCGACCGGCTCCGGTCGCATCCGGCAGGACGACGCCGGAGCCCGGTTCGCCCGTCGGCACGGGTACGTGCTCGAGCAGGCCGAGCGGTACAGCATGCTGCGGCTTCCCGTCGACGCCGACCTGCTCGAGCGCCTGCACGCCGACGCCGCCGCCAAGGCCGGCCCGGAGTACCGCGTCCATGTCTGGCGGGACGCCGTTCCCGACGAGTGGGTGGACCAGGTGGCCGTCCTGGAGAGCCGCATGAGCACCGACGCCCCGAGCGGCGACCTCGACTTCGGGCAGACGGCCTGGGACGCCGCTCGTGTGCGCACCTGGGAGAGCCAGGTCCTCGACGGCGGTCACGGGTTCCTGATGGCCGCGGCCGAGCACGTGCCGACGCACACGCTCGCCGCCTTCACGGTGCTGCGCTTCCCGGTCGACTTCGAGGAGATCGTCTTCCAGGACGACACCCTGGTGCTGCCGGAGTTCCGCGGCCGGAGCCTCGGGATGCTCGTCAAGGCGGCGAACCTCCAGGCGCTGCGCGACAGCCGGCCCGGCGGCCGACGGGTGCACACGTGGAACGCCGAGGAGAACCAGTACATGCTCGCGATCAACGTGGCGCTCGGCTTCCGGCCCACGGGCGTCTGCGGCGCCTGGCAGAAGCGCCTCGCGTGACGGCCGCCGCCGGCGAGGTCCGCTGATGGGGACGGGCGTCCCGTCCGGGTTCGCGTTCACGGTTCGGGGCTCCGAGGTGCTGATCACGCACCACGGAGCCCGGGCCGCGACGCTGCGGGGGGCTGCGGCGAAGCGGTTCCTCGACGACGTCGGCGGCGAGGACGCCCAGCCGCTCATGGCCCGGGTGACCGGCAACTACCGCCGCGGCAACGAGCGAGTGGCGAAGGACCACCCGCGCAACGGCAGGTCAGGCCGCACACGTCGCTAGGACCTCCGGCCTTGGCGATTCGCACACTGCGGGTGTGTGATTGCACACATGGACAGTTCGGAGCGCGCGGCCGCCATCATGGCCGAGGTCAACCGCACCGGGCGGGTGCAGGTCGCCGACCTGGCGGAACGCTTCGGGACGTCGGAGATGACCATCCGCCGCGACCTCGAGGCGCTCGACGAGCACGACTGCCTGCGTCGGGTCCGCGGCGGGGCGGTGGCCATCGCAGGCCGGGGCGACGCCCTGCCGTTCGCGACGCGGCGCCGTCAGGGCTGGGCCGTCAAGCAGCGGCTGGCCGCCCGGGTCGCCGCGCTCGTCGGCGACCAGGAGACGGTCATCCTCGACAACGGCACGACGTGCCTGGCGGTCGCCGAGGAGCTCGCCGGCCGCCCTCTCACGGTGATCCCCCTGTCCCTGCACGCCGCTGCCGCCCTCGGGGCACGTGCGGGCGTACGGCTGGTGCTCCCGGGGGGCGACGTCGAGTCGGTGGAGCTGGGTTTCCGCGGCAGCCGCGCCGTCGAGTCGGTCCGGGCGCTGCACGTGGACGTGGCGATCCTCAGCGGGTGCGCCGCCGACCCGGCGCACGGCATCACGTCCACCAGCACCGACGACGCCGACCTCAAACGCGCCGCGATCGAGGCCGCCGCACGCACCATCCTGGTCGTCGAGGCGACCAAGCTCACCAGGACCGCAGCCTTCGGCGTCGCGCCGGCGGCCGCGGTCGACACCCTCGTGACCACCGCGGACGCCGACCCGGCAGCCCTGGCCACCTACCGCGCCGGAGGCGTCGATGTCGTCCTTGTCTGAACCCGGCACGGTCGCCCGCGCGCTGGGCGCCCCGGGGACCGTGCGCCGCGCCGTCGTCGGGGTGCTGGTGGCCTTCGCGCTCAACGGGCTCCTCGTCGGCGTCTTCGGCGGCTCGCTGCCGGGACTGCAGGACCGCTGGCAGGTCACCCACCCGGCGATCTCCCTGCTCCTCGTGACGGCCGGCGTCGTCGCGGTCACCACCATGCAGCTCGGTGGCCGGTGGGCGGACCGGGTGGGGGCACGGCTGCCGACGCTCATCGGCCCGCCCGTCATGGCGGTCGGCCTGACCGTCCTCGCGCTCGCCCCGTCCCACACGGTCGGCCTCGTCGGGGCGGCGGTCTTCGGCGCCGGCAACGGCTGCATGGACGTCGCCATGAACACCCTGGCGGTCGACGTCGAGCGCCGCCGCGGCCGCCCGGTGATGAGCCGGTTCCACGCCTTCTTCTCGATCGGGTCCACGCTGGGCGCGGGCGCCGCCTGGCTGGTCGCGCAGCTCGTCGCGGACGAGACCCGGCACGTGCTGGTCACGATCGTCACGGTGACCGTGCTCGGGCTGGCCACGCTCGCGGTCGTCCGGCCGTCGATGCCGCAGAGCGTGCCCGTGGTGCACGACGCCGAAGGGCCGCGCGGCCCCCTGCCGCGGGCCACGTGGCTGCTGGGCGCGATGGCGGTGTGCTTCGGGCTGACGGAGGGCACGGGCTTCGACTGGTCGTCGATCCACGTGACCGACGTCGCCGACGTCGACCCGGGCACCGGGGCGCTCGGCCTCGTCTTCGTGAGCGTGTTCATGGTCGCGATCCGGCTGGTCGGCGACCACGCCGTCGAGCGCTTCGGGCATCGCCGCGTGGTCGGCGTCGGTTCCGGCATCGCCGTCGCCGGCTACGTGTTCGCGGTGCTCGCCACCGCGCTGCCCGTGGTGCTGGTCGGCTGGTCCCTCGTGGGCCTCGGCGTCGGCATGATCGCTCCGCAGATCTACGGCACCGCGGGGCGCCTCGGCGGCGGCCGCGTCATGGGCGTCGTCGTCGGCTTCGGGTACACCGCGTTCCTCTCGGGACCAGCGCTGATCGGCACCGTCTCGCACCAGGTGGGCATCGCCCGCGCGATGCTCGTCCCGCTCGCGACCGGCGTCGCGCTCGTCCTCATGTCCCGGTGGATGCCCAGCGCGGAGCACCGCACCGACGTCGGCGACGTGCCGCGGCCGGTTCTCCCCGAGACGGAGGCCTGAGGGGCGGCGCGCGAGCGCTCAACCGCCGGACGTGCGCCGTCGGGGCGCGCCATGATCGCCTCATGTCGAGCTTCGCCGAGCTGCAGCAGACGTTCCGCCGCGTCAACCCGCACGTCCTACGCATGTGGCGCTGGCACGTCGGGTGGCTCATGAGCGCCGTCCCGCCCGTGACCGGCAAGACGCTCGTGGTAACGCACACCGGCCGGAAGTCGGGCCTGCGCCGCCGGACCCCCGCGAACTACGCGGTCATCGACGGCGACGTCTGGTGCACCACGAACGCGCGGGCCGACTGGCTGCGCAACATCGAGGCCGACCCTGAGGTCGAGGTGTGGCTCCCGCTGCGGCGGCCCCGCTCCGCGGTCGCGGAGGTTCTCCCCGTCGACGCCGCGCACGTGCCGCAGTACCGCGCCGTGCTCATCGCCAGCGGGTTCGCCGCCGCACGGTTCGCAGGTATCCGGCCCCGGCGCGCGACGGCGGAGCAGCTGCTGGCGAACGGCGCCGAGTCGCGCCTCCTGCGCATCACCCGCGGCGCCGTCGTCCCGCGCTCCGCGCGCCGCTGAGCGGCGATCACTCCGGAACGACGGCGATCGCGGCCGCATCGGGCGTGAGGCGCACCTCGTCGCCCGGTGCCGGCAGCGCCGCCGACGCCGCGTGGAACGCGCCGCTCGGTTGCACGACGGTCAGGCGCCCGACGCCGGCGACGTCCACCTCGGTCTCGACGACCCCGCGTCGGAACCCGCTGCTGACCACCCGACCGGGCAGCGGCCCGTCCGCGTCCGCGAGCAGCGACCCGGGTCCCAGCGCGAGCACCCCCTCCGCGGCGCCGACGGCGTCGGCCACGGGTGCCGGCGCGGTCGCCACGGGCACGAAGGCCTCGTAGCCGAGGAACTCCGCGACCCGCCGGGTCGCGGGCCGGTGCCAGAGCTCGGCGGGTGCGGCGATCTGCAGCAGCCGCCCGGCGTCCATGACGGCGATCCGGTCGGCGACGGCGAACGCCTCGTCGTGGTCGTGCGTGACGAAGACGGCGGTCGTCGCCGTCGCCACGAGAGCGGCCCGGACCTCGCCCGCCAGCCGCTCCCGCAGCGCGCGGTCGAGCGCCGACAGCGGCTCGTCGAGGAGCAGGAGCCGCGGGCGCGGGGCGAGCGAGCGGGCGAGGGCGACGCGCTGCCGCTCCCCGCCGGACAACGCCGACACCTCCCGGTGGGCGAAGCCCGCCAGGCCGACGAGCGCGAGGAGCTCGTGGACCCGCGCCTTCCGCGCCGCCCGGTCGGCACCGGCCATCGCGAGCCCGAAGGCCACGTTGCCGCCGACGTCCCGGTGCGGGAACAGCTGCCCGTCCTGGAACATCAGCCCGAAGCCGCGCCGGTGCACCGGCACACCCGCGAGGTCCACGCCGTCCCACAGCACCCGACCGGCGGAGAGCGGCTCGAGGCCCGCGACCGCGCGCAGCAGCGTCGACTTGCCGGAGCCCGACGGCCCGAGCAGCGCCACCACCTCCCCCGGGGCCACGTCGAGACTCAGCTCGTCGACGGCCGTCGCGACGGTCCCGTCGTCGTCCCGGTAGTGCACGACGACGTCGCGCACCGCCAGGCCCGCGCCGGCACCGGGGGCCGTGGTCGCCTGCACGGCGGGCGCGCCGCCGTCGTCGGTCATCAGAACTCCCCTGCCGCGCCGGACCGCAGCCTCTCGGCGACGGCCATCACGAGCGCCGTCACCGCCCCGAGCAGCACGCACGCGGCGAACGCCATGCCGAGGTTCTCGGCGCCGGGCCGGCCGATCAGCCGGAAGATCACCACGGGCAGCGTGGGCCGGTCGGGCCGCGCGAGGAACGACGTCGCGCCGAACTCGCCCAGGCTCACCGCGAACGCCAGCCCGACGGCGAGCCCCAGCGAGCGCGCGGCGACCGGCCAGTCGACGTGCGCGAGGACCCGTGCCGGGCCGGCCCCGAGCACGGCCGCGGCCTCGTGCAACCGGGTGTCGATGGCGCGCAGCACGGGCAGCACGGTACGCACCACCAGCGGCACCGCCACCACGGCCTGGGCGATCGGGATCAGCAGGGTCGAGCCGCGCAGGTCGAGGTCGAGCCCGAACGGGTCGTGCATCGAGATCAGGAACCCGAACCCCACGGTCACGGCGGACACCCCGAGCGGGAGCATGAAGAGGGCGTCGAGCACGCGCACAGACCGCCGCGCCGCCCGGCTCCGCGGCCGCCGCGACACCACCAGGGCCACCAGCCCACCGACGACGACCGCCAGCATCGTCGCGTCCGCCGCGGTCCGGAGCGACGTGACGGCGGCCTGCCACACGGTGACGTCGAGGGCGTTCCGGCCGCCCGTCGTCGCGAGGTTGGCGTAGTTCGCCAGGCCCCATCCGCCGTCGGGCGCCCGCAACGACCGGACGAGGACCGTGCCCAGCGGGAGGCCCAGGAGCACGACCACGACGACGCCGGTCACGGCGGCCGCCAGCCGGTCGCTCCAGCGCGCACCCGGACCGCGCAGTGCCAGCGGGACGGCCCGCACCCGGTCCGGAGCGCCGAGGGCGAGCGCCCGTTCCCGCCGCGCCCGGGCACTCCCCGCCGCCCACAGCACGCCGGTGACGACGACGACCTGCACCACCGACAGCACGGCCGCGGCCCGCAGGTCGAGCATCTGCGTGGTCTGCACCCAGATCTCCGTCTCGACGGTGCCGTACTGCACCCCACCGAGCACGAGCACGACCCCGAAGGCCGTCGCGCAGAAGAGGAAGACGACGGCGGCTGCCGACGCGATGGCCGGCGTGAGCGCCGGCAGGGTGACGGCGAGGAAGGCCCGCCAGGGCGGGGCGCCCAGGGCACGGGCGGCCTGCTCGGTCCGTGGGTCGAGGTGCGCCCAGAACCCGCCGACGGTGCGGACGACCACCGCGTAGTTGAAGAAGACCAGGGCCGCCACGACGCCCGCGAACGTCCCGTCCCAGCCCAGGAACCCCAGGGGGCCGTGCGGCGCGAGGACCGAGCGGAACGCGACGCCGACCACGACCGTGGGCAGGACGAACGGCACGATGACGAACGCCCGCAGCAACCCCTGGCCGCGGAACGTCGTCCGGTACAGCAGGTACGCGCCCGGCACCCCCAGGACGACGGCGAGGACCGTGCCGAGGCTCGCCTGGGCCAGCGTGAGGCCGACGACACGCCAGGTGCGGTCCCGGCCGAACACGTCCCCGAAGCCGGAGAGGTCGAGCGCCCCATCCGTGACGAATCCTCGTCCCACCAGGCTGAGCACCGGGTACGCGAAGAACACCCCGAGGAACACGAGCGGCACGCCGGCGGCGACCCCCCAGGCCACCCACCGGAGCCACCGTGCCCGACCCCTCCGGTCCGACCCGGACCCGCCCCGCCCCCGCTCGCCCCGTCCCGGCTCGCCCCGCCCCGGCTCGCCCCGCCCCCACCGCAGGTCGCGGCGTCGTGCGCGGATCGCGGCGGTCGGAACGCCGCCATCGGCGGGTACGGCCGCACTGCCCGCGCGGGCCGGGACGGGGGCGGGGGGTGGGGTGGGGGGCGGGGCGGGGTGCCGCACGACCGTCAGCCGATCACCGTGTCGGTCCAGGTCTCGATCCAGGCGTCGCGGTTCTCCGACAGCTCGGCGGGGTCGACCTCCACCGGGCTCGGCGCCAACGGCGCGAACTGCGTCCACGACTCGGGCAGCGCCACGTCCGTCACCGGGTACATGTACATGTTCTCCGGGATCGCGGCCTGCACCTCCGGCGAGAGCAGCCAGTCGACGACGGCGCGCGCGCCCTCAGGGTTCGCGGCGCCCGCGATGACTCCGGCGTACTCGACCTGGCGGAAGCACGTGTCGAGCAGCGCGCCCGTCGGAGCCTCCGTGGCGCCCTCCGGCACCTCGTACGGGGGCGACGACGCGTAGCTGAGCACGAGCGGCCGGTCGCCCTCGCTGGACGGTCCGGAGAAGTCGACGTAGTACGCGTCCGACCAGCCCGCCGCGACCTTGACGCCGTTCTCGCGCAGCGCCGCCCAGTAGTCGACCCAGCCGTCCTCGCCGAACGCGCCGACGGTCGCCGCCAGGAACGCGAGCCCGGGCGACGACGTCGCGGGGTTCGTGACGACGAGCAGGTCCTTGTAGGCGGGGTCCGTGAGGTCCGCCAGCGAGGTGGGCTCGGGGATGCCGGCCTCCGCGAACCACTCGTGGTCCACGTTGATGCACACGTCGCCCATGTCGACGGCGGTGAGGTACCCCTCGTCGTCGATCGCGTACTCGGCGACGGCGCCGTCGGGCGTGTAGGGCTCGAGCACCCCCTCGTCGATCGCTCGCGTCGCGAACGAGTTGTCGATGCCGTAGACGACGTCGCCGAGCGGTGCGTCCTTGGTGAGGATCAGCTGGTTGACCAGCGCGCCGCCGTCGCCCGGCGCACGCTGCTCGAGGGTCAGGCCGGTGTCGGCCTCGAACTGGGCGACGAGCTCGTCGGGCAGCGCGAACGAGTCGTGCGTCACCAGCACGACCGTGCCGCTCGCCGTCCCGGCGGTGGCGGTCCCGCCGGGCGCCGGGGCGTCGTCGTCGGCGGCGTCCTCGGCCGCCGTGCAGCCCGCGAGCGCGAGCATCGCGGCGGTGACCAGCGCCGTCGTCGTGGGTACCGCGCGTCGGGCGCGGCGGGGGATGTGGCGTGTCATGCGTCCTCCTGGACCTCCGGAGGGGTCGGGCACCGCGCCGCCCGTTGCGGCCGGTCCCTGAGAATCCCGACTCCCTACGCCGGTATCACCCGGATCAGGTTCGAGGGTCTGCGGTGTCCCGCACTCTCAGCGTCTGTGACGCTCCCCTGTCGTTCGAGCCGACCTTACCGCTGGTTCGGGTGACGCGCGGATACGCTCGAGATGCAGCAGCGGCCCGCCCGCGCGGCCGCCTGGCGATGCATCGGGAGGTCACCATGGCAGTGCTTGCGCAGGTGTTCACCGGGACCCACACCGACGCGGTCGCCCGCGCCGACGCGCTGGACGCCGGCCGCCCGCCGGGAGTCGGGCCGCACGTCGACCTGGGGGTGGCGCCCGAGGACCTCGAGGAGCTGGGCCGGATCGCGGCGCGGGTGGTGCGCTTCGGGTCCGGCGACCTGGAGCCCGTCGAGATCGACCTCGAGCACGACCGGCTGTACGAGCTGCCGCGCTTCTGGTGCGAGGTGATGGCCGAGCTCACCGTCACGGACGAGCCGGACGCCGTCGACGACGTCGCCCAGGCGTGGGGCGAGACCGAGGAGATGTCCGACGTCGGCGACCTGGCTCCGCTGGTGCGCGAGCTCGCGGGCCTCGCCGCGGAGGCGCGCCAGGCCGACGTCGGCCTCTACCTGTGGACGGCCGGCGCCTGAGGGAGGAGCGCAGGCGCCCGACGAGAGGGCGGGCGTGCTGGTGGACGGCTAGCGTGGGGCCAGCCGGACCGTGAGGAGGAGGACGCGCGTGCGCGAGGCCGAGAAGCAGTCCATGATCAGCAAGCTCGTCGGCGTGGGCGGCGCGCTGGCCGCCGCCTGGCTGGCCCAGCAGCTCATCAACACCGTGTGGACCAGGGCCCTCGGCCACAAGCCCCCGAAGCCGGAGGACCCGGGCGACGCCCGGTTCGGCGAGATCGCTGCGGCCGCGGCGATCACGGGCGCCGTCATCGCGCTCTCCCGGGTGCTCGCCACCCGCGGCACCGCCAAGTTCCTGCGCTGACCGACGACGCCGGGCGCGGCGGCTCAGTCCCCGCGGGGGGCGCCGTCATCGTCGACGACGTCGCCCTCGAGCAGGTCGATCCCGGCCGCCATCGCGAGGTCGCGGGTGAGCTCGTCGACGACGAGCCGCTCGCTGTCCACCTTGCCGGTCCGGTAGCCGGCACGCGCGACCATGTGCGCGGCCACGGGCGCCGTCATGAGCTGCAGCAGCGCCACGAGGACGAGCATCCAGACGACGCTGCCCGCGCGCAGCCGGAGCGCGAGCGCCAGGAGCATGAGCAGCAGGCCGAGCACCTGCGGCTTGGCGGCCGTGTGCATGCGGGACAGCAGGTCCGGGAAGCGGACCAGGCCGACGCCCGCCCCGAGGGCGAGCACGGCGCCGCCGAGCATCAGGGCGCCGGCGAGGACGTCGAGGACGACGGTCATCCGCGCACCTCCCCGGGCGCCGGTCCGCCGTGGTGCTCGTCGTCGTCCGAGCCCGACGCCTCCTCGTCCTCCTGCTCGGCCCGGCGTTGCGCCTCGAGCAGCGCAACCTCCTCGCGCGTGAGCACGCGCCCCTCGCCCTCCGGCTCGACGGCGGCGAAGCGCGCGATCGTCACCGAGCCGACGAAGCCCACGAGCGCGAGCGCCAGGAGCACCGGCACGGTGTCGGTGCGGCGCGTCCAGGCCGCGTGCAGGGCGACGCCTGAGACGAGGACCGACGTGAGGACGTCGAGCGCCACGGTCCGGTCCAGCATGCTGGGGCCACGCTCGGCCCGGACGAGCGTGAGCACGGCTCCCGCGGTCAGGAGAGCCGCAGCCAGCACGACGACGACGGTCACCGCTCCTCCTCCCGCGTACGGCCGGGGATCACCGTCACGACCCGCTGCGGTGGCGGGTGCTTCGGGTTGCGCGCGAGTCCCGCGGCGCGGAGCTCGGCGTCCGAGGCCAGCGCGCGCAGGATGCGGGCCTCGTTGTCGAGGACGTGCGCACGGGCGGCCGCGAGGCCGCGTGTGATCCCCACGTCGAGGACGTGCACGTAGACCATGCCGGTGGTGCGGTGCGCCTCCACGACGATGGAGCCCGGCACGAGCGAGGTCAGCTCGGCCGTCAGCGTCATGTAGAGGTCGACGGGGCTGCGCAGCTGCACGGCGATCACCGCGCTGTGCGGGAGCCGGTCGAGCTGGAACGCCAGCCGCACCACCTGGACGCTCGCGACCGTGAGGTCCCACAGGAACATGACCACCAGGTACAGCAGCGGCCCCACGTGGACGCGACCCGCGAAGTGCACGGACGGCATGCGCAGGGTCAGGCCCACGACCAGCGCCACGGCGATCCCGGCGAGCACGTTGGCGACGCTCAGGTCGCCCCACAGCAGGACCCACACGGCAGTCAGCCAGCCCGTGGCGGCCACCGAGTACCGCAGGCCGCGGCCCTTGCGCGCGGCGGTCACGGCGGTCATGGCGTCCCACCCCCCGGTGCGAGCCCGGCCTCGCCGGCCTCCTCGATGACCTCCTCGGTGACGTCCTCCGACTCCCCGGACCCGCGGGCGCCGTCGGGCAGGACGGCGTCGACGTAGGCGCCGGGGTCCCGCAACGTGCGGGCCGCGCGTTCGGTGTAGTCGTAGAGCGGCCCCGCGACCACGGTGATGGCCAGCCCGACGCCGACGAGCGCCCCGGCAGTCCCGACCATCCCCCGGGGCAGCCGGACGTCGGGCAGCTCGGCGGGCGCCGTCTGCCAGAACGCCTTGTTCCACGCCTTGACGATCGCGTAGAGGGTGAGCAGCGACGTGAGCACCGCCCCCGCCACCAGGGCGTACGCCAGCGGCGTCCCCGAGTCCACGCCGGCCTGCAGGAGCCCGGCCTTGCCGAGGAAGCCCGACAGCGGCGGGATGCCGGCCAGGCTCATGGCGGGCACGAAGAACAGGACCGCCAGCATCGGCGCGACCTTGGCCAGCCCGCCCAGCCGGTCGAGCGACGTCGACCCGCCCCGGCGCTCCATGAGGCCCACCACGAGGAACAGCGTGGTCTGCACGGTGATGTGGTGCCCGACGTAGAAGATGGCGGCCGCCAGCCCGGCCTCGCTCGCCAGGGAGATGCCGAAGATCATGTAGCCGATGTGGCTGACGAGGGTGAAGGACAGCAGCCGCTTGATGTCCTTCTGCGCGACGGCGCCGAGGATCCCGATGACCATCGTCGCCAGGGCCGCGACCATGAGCGCGGTGTCCGCCGCGCCGTCGGGGAACAGCAAGGTCTGCGTCCGGATGATCGCGTAGACGCCGACCTTGGTGAGCAGCCCGGCGAAGACCGCGGTGACCGGCGCCGGCGCCGTCGGGTAGGAGTCGGGCAGCCAGGCGGACAGCGGGAAGATCGCCGCCTTGATGCCGAAGGCGAGGAGCAGGAGCAGCTGGAGCGCCGCCTGGACCCCCGGGTCGACGTCGGGCAGGCGCTGCGCGAGCTGCGCGAGGTTGACGGTCCCGGTGGCCGCGTAGACGAGTGCGAGCGCCGTGAGGAACACCAGCGAGGAGACCAATGAGACGACGACGTAGATGGTTCCCGCGCGGATCCGCTCACCCGTGCCACCGAGCGTGATGAGCACGTACGACGCCGCGAGCAGGATCTCGAAGCCGACGTACAGGTTGAACAGGTCGCCCGACAGGAAGGCGTTCGAGACGCCCGCGGCGAGCACCAGGTAGGTGGGGTGGAAGATCGCGACCGGCGTCTCGTCGTCGCCGTACTGGGTGCCCTGCCCGAGCGAGTAGACGAGGACGGCGAGCATCACGACCGCCGAGATCGTGAGCATGAGCGCCGAGAGGCGGTCGGCGACCAGCGGGATGCCGACCGGTGCCGACCACCCGCCGACGTCGAGCACGAGCGGGCCGTCGTCGGCGGCCACCAGCAGCGTGATGGCGGTGACGAGGACACCGCTCAGGGCGACGACGCTGATGACACCCTGAGCGCGGGCGTGCCGCCAGAGCGCGAGCGCGAGGCCGGCGGCGGAGAGCGGCAGCAGGACGGGCAGCGGCACCGCCCAGGAGAGGTCACCCACGGCGCGCACCCCCGTCACCGGTCTCGTCGCGGACCTCCGCGGCCTCGCTCTCGAGCGTCATGTCACTGGTCGCGTCGACGTCCTCGAACGCGGCCAGGTCGAGGGCCGCGCGCTCGGCGACGCGGCGGTCCTCGAGGTCGTCCTGCACCTCGTCGTGACGGGTCAGCTGCCAGGACCGGTAGGCCATCGTGACCAGGAACGCGGTCATGCCGAGGGTGATGACGATGGCGGTGAGGACCATGGCCTGCGGCAGCGGGTCGCTCATCTCGTCCTCGGGGGTGCGCCCGATGATCGGTGACCCGCCGGCCCGGCCTCCGGCGACGAGGAAGAGCAGGTTGATCCCGTTGCCGATCATGACGATGCCGAGCAGCACGCGGGTGAGACTCCGCTCGAGCAGCAGGTACACGCCGACGGCGACGAGGACGACGATCACGGCGACGAGGGCGAGGTTCGGGGTCATCACCATCAGGCGTCACCGCCGTCCGCGGTGCCCTGGGTTTCGGCGTCGGTCCGGCTCAGGGGCGTGCCCGCACGGACCGTGGGCCGCGCCGGGGCACCGCTGCCCGCACCACCCTCCCCGGCCTCCTCGGCGTGGCGGTCGATCTCCGCGCCGAGCGAGCGGAGCACGTCGAGCACCAGCCCGACGACGACGAGCATCACCCCGACGTCGAAGAACAGGGACGTGACCAGCTTGACGTCGCCGAGCAGTGGCAGCGACCACTCGAGGATGACGCTCTGCAGCACGGCACCGCCCGCGAGCAGCGACACGAGGCCGACCCCGGCGGACAGGAAGAGCCCGGTGCCGAGCAGCAGGCCGGGGTGGACGGGCGCCGCCTCCCCCAGCTCGTACCGGCCCCCGGCGAGGTACCGCACGATGAGTGCGATGCCGACGACCAGACCTGCCGCGAAGCCGCCGCCCGGCGCGTTGTGACCGGCGAAGAGGAGGAACAGCGCGACGACGATCATCGAGTGGAACAGCAGGCGCACGATGATCTCGAAGATGATCGAGCGGCGTTGCGGGGCCAGCGTCCGGCCCCCGCTGAGCCACTCGCTGGACCGCCGCGGCGCGGGCCGGGTGGCGGCGTCGGCCCGGGTACGGGTTCCGCGACGCCGGAGCGACGCCATCGGGTCGCCCACCCCTCCCCACACGACGCCCTCGGCCTCGGCGTCACGGCTCCGCAGGATGTCGCCGGACCGCCGGCGCAGGAAGATCAGCGACGCGACGCCGGTGGCGGCCACCAGCAGTACGGAGATCTCGCCCACGGTGTCCCAGGCCCGGATGTCGACGAGGGTGACGTTCACGATGTTCTTGCCCCCGCCGTAGACGTACGCCTCCTCCGGGAAGTCCACGGAGACGCGCTCGGCGGTGCGGGCGAGCGGTGCCACCAGCGCCAGCGCACCCACGACGAGCCCGACGGCCGCGCCGATGGCGAGCCGCACCCAGCGGCTCGCGGCGAGCGGTCGCACCGAGAAGTACGGCGGCAGGCGGCGGAGCACGAGGACCAGGACCACGAGCGTGATCGTCTCGACGAGCACCTGCGTCAGGGCCAGGTCCGGGGCGCCGTGCAGCATGAAGAGGAGCGCGACGCCGTAGCCGCTGATCCCCGCCAGGATCACGGCCTTGAGGCGTCGCCGGGACCGGGCCGCCAGCACCGCGGCCGTCGCGGACAGCCCTCCGGCGACGAGCTGTGCGGGGGTGTCCCACGCCCGCACCTCGTCCGGCCCGGGCAGCAGGCCCGGATCGCTCGCGAGGGACGTCGTGACCATGGCCGTGAGCACCACGAGGATCGTGCCGAGGTAGAAGGGCAGGGAGCCGCGCTGGGTGACGGCCGTGACGTCCGCGGCCAGGTCGTCGAGGCGGCGCATCATCCGCCGGTAGAGCAGGTCGGCGTCGGCCCGGACGGGCAGGCGGTGCTGGGCACGCTCGACGCCGGCACGCCACCGGAAGAGCAGGCCGCCGACGCCGAGGATCACCACCGTGAGCAGCAACGGCAGGCCGAGGCCACCCCAGAGGGTCAGGTGTCCGGCCGGCCCGGGGTACGTGTCCGCGTGCGGGGCGAGGAGGTCCTCGCCCAGCTCGGGCACCAGGGCCGCCGCGAGACCGCCGACGGCGAGCAGGGCTGCGGGCGCCAGGAGGACGGCCGACGGGCGCTCGACCTCGGACGCGGTGACGACGTCGGCGTCGGGCGGCAGCGCGTCGGGCAGCGCCGGCCCGAACGCGCCCCACCAGAACCGCAGCCCGTAGGCGACGGTGAGGGCTGAGCCGACCACCATGGCGACGACGACCACGAGACCGACCCCTTCGGCGTCGTGCACCAGGGCCTCGAGGGCCGCCTCCTTGCCCACGTACCCGGCGAACGGGGGCAGCCCGATCATGGACGCGACGCCGAGCGCGCCCACGCCCGCCGTCACGGGCAGCGCGCGCCCCACGCTATCGAGCCGCCGCAGGTCCCGCGTCCCGGCCGCGGAGTCGATCACGCCGACGGTGAGGAACAGGGCCGCCTTGAACATCGCGTGCGCGCCGACCATCGCGAGCCCGGCGAGTGCCGCGGCACGCGTCCCCAGACCCACCAGGAGCACCAGGAGCCCGAGCTGGCTGACGGTCCCGAACGCGAGGACGAGCTTCAGGTCGTGCTGGCGCAGCGCCCGGTAGCCGCCGTGCACCAGGGTCCACGAACCAACGGCGACGACGATCCCGCGCCAGGCGCCCAGCTCCCCGAAGGCCGGCGCGAAGCGCGCCACCAGGTACACGCCGGCCTTCACCATCGCGGCGGCGTGCAGGTAGGCGGAGACCGGCGTCGGCGCAGCCATCGCCGACGGGAGCCAGAAGTGGAACGGGACGAGCGCCGACTTCGTGGCCGCACCGACCAGCAGCAGGACGACGGCGGTCGTGACCGCGGGTCCCGCCGGCGGGGCCGCGACGATCTCGGAGATCCGGTACGTGCCCGCGGCCTCACCGAGCAGCACGATGCCGACCAGCATCGCGAGGCCGCCGAAGGTCGTGACCACGATCGCCTGCATGGCCGCCCGGCGGGACGGCTTGCGTTCCGCGTAGTGGCCGATGAGCAGGTACGACGTGACGGTGGTCAGCTCCCAGAAGACGTACAGGAGCAGCAGGTTGTCGGTGGTGACGAGGCCGAGCATCGAGCCGGCGAAGCCCACGAGCACCCCGGCGAAGCGGCCGAGGCCCGCGGCGCGCGACGAGAAGTAGCCGGACGAGTAGACGAGCACCAGGGCACCGACCCCGCCCACCAGGAGCACCATGAGCCACGACAGGGCGTCCAGGCGGAAGGCGAGGTCCATCTCCAGCCGGGCCACCCACGGCCGGGACTCGACGGGACCGGCGTCGTTGCCGACGGCGGACGTCCACCGCAGCGCCCAGGCGACCGCGGCCGCGGGCACGAGTGCGAGGACCAGGAACGCCCGGCGCCCCAGCCACCGCACCAGCGCGGGCGCCACCAGGGCGGCGCCCAGGTGCGCGGCGAGGAGCAGCAGCATGTCCGGCTCCGTCCGAGGTCGGCGGTGGTCGGTGGGGAAGGCGTTCGGCCGGCCGGGCGCTGGGGCTCCGGGCGGCGTCGGTGTTGTCAACGGACGGGTACGCCCGGGCGGTGCCGACGGTCGCGGCACTGGGCGCGGGATGCGCCGATTCTACCGGGCGCCCCCGGAGGGCCGGTCTTTGGCCCCCGGTGCAAGGCCGGGCCGTGGTTGTATCGTCCCCGGCATCCTGCGCACCACGCGCACGGGCGGGCATAGGAGGGCGACGGCGATGGTCGGCTCGCAGTCCGCCATGCGGGAGGCGAACCGGGCGGCGGTGCTCACCGCCCTCCGCCGGCACGGCGGTCTGACGCAGGTCGAGCTCGCCACGGCCACCGGCCTGTCGGCCGCGACGGTGTCCAACATCGTGCACGAGTACTCCGATGCCGGCCTGGTCGACGTCCGCATGACGACCCGTTCGGGCCGTCGCGCGCAGCTCGTCACCCTGGCGCACCGGACCGGGGTCGCCGTCGGGGTGCACATCGGCCCGCGGCACATGCGCGTCGCGATCGCCGACGCGCGGCACGAGGTGCTCGCCGAGCAGACGATGCCACTGCCGAACGAGCACCGCGTCGACACGAGCCTCGACCGCGCCGCGCTGCTGCTCGTCGAGCTGCTCGACCGCATCGGGTCCTCCTACGACGAGGTGCTCGGCGTCGGGATCGGCCTGCCCGCGCCGGTCGACACCGCGACGGGGATGATCTCCGTCCCCGGCATCCTGCGTGGCTGGGACGACGTCGCCGTGACCCACGTGATGGAGAAGCGCCTCGGTCGGCCCGTCTTCGTGGACAACGACGCCAACCTCGGCGCGCTCGCGGAGAGCCGCCTCGGCGCGTCCCGCCCGTACCGGGACTCGGTCTACGTCCGGGTGTCCTACGGCGTCGGCAGCGGCATCGTGATCGCCGGCCGCGTGCACCAGGGCTTCGCCGGGACCGCGGGGGAGATCGGGCACGTGATGGTCGACCCGAGCGGCGACATCTGCCAGTGCGGCAGCCGGGGCTGCCTCAACACGGTGGTCGGGGTGCCCGCGCTGCTGGGGGCGCTGCGCGCGAGCCGCGGCATCCTCACGCTGCAGGACCTGGTCACCCTCGCGGTCGACGGTGACCCGGGCTGCCGCCAGGTGGTCGAGGACGCGGGCACCGTGATCGGCGGCGTCGTCGCGGGCCTCGCTGCCGGCATGAACCCGCAGTGCGTCGTCGTCGGGGGCGAGCTCGGCGGGACGGGAGAGGTGATCGTCGGGCCGATGCGCGAGGTGATCCGCCGGCGCGTCCTCCTCAACCACGTCGCGCCGCTCGAGGTGGTCGGCGCCGAGCTCGGCGTCCGCGCCGAGGTGATGGGCGCTGTCATGCTCGTGCTCGACAACACGGACCTGCCGACGGTGACGATCGAGCCCTCGACCTACGGCGACGGAGCGATCCATGCATAACGATCCGGTCAGTCTCTTGCCCCACGACTCCGGCGAGCGGATGGTGAGTCCGGTGAGCGCTTCCCCCGGCGCGGCAGCACCGATGCTGTCGATGCGCCAGATCAGCAAGCGGTTCGGTCCCGTCGAGGCACTCGCCGGGATCGACCTCGACGTGCGCCCGCGGGAGGTGGTCGCGCTCGTCGGCGACAACGGCGCAGGCAAGTCGACGCTCGCGAAGGTCATCGCCGGCGCCCTGCAGCCCGACGCCGGTCTCATCGAGGTGGACGGCACCCCGGTGTCGATCCCGTCGCCGTCCGCGGCGACCGCCCTCGGCATCGCGACGGTGTTCCAGGACCCTGCCCTCTGCGACAACCTCAGCGTGGTCGCGAACATCTTCCTGGGCCGCGAGCTGCGGGTGCGACCCGGCGGGCCGCTCGACGAGGAGCGCATGGTGCTCGAGGCGCGCGCGATCCTGGGTGACCTCACCTCCGGGGTGACGTCCGTGCGACGCCCGGTCGGCGAGCTGTCGACGGGTCAGCGGCAGGCCGTCGCGATCGCCCGGACGCTCACCAGCCGGCCGCGGATCGTGGTCCTGGACGAGCCGGCGTCGTCGTTGTCCGTGGTGCAGACCGCCGAGGTCCTGACGCTCATCGGTCGCCTGCGCGACATGGCCCTCGGCGTCGTCCTCATCAGCCACGACCTGTCCGACGTGCTCGCGGTCTCCGACCGCGTGGAGGTCCTGCGGCACGGGCGGAACAACGGCTCGTTCGACTCCGCGTGGGCGACCCAGGAGGAGATCGTGGCGGCGATCACCGGGGCCTCCCGCGTGGGCGAGGGCAACCGCCGCAACCGCTGACCTTGGCTTTGCTCGCTGACCTCAACACCGCCTGTGGCGCGTGTCACGTCACGGCGGCGTAACGATTCGCCCGGCTTGGCTTCAGCGGTTGACGCCAACGGCCTCGAATCTCTACGTTCGGCTCCGGGTCGGGCACCACCGCCGGCCGCCAGGTGCAGAGCCGCACGAGAGGTGAGCAAGGACATGACGGACGCCCACGTGCTCCTCGAGATGAGGAACATCGTCAAGACGTTCCCGGGGGTCCGAGCCCTCGACAACGTCAGCCTCAGCGTCCGACGGGGCGAGATCCACGCGATCTGCGGCGAGAACGGCGCGGGCAAGTCCACGCTGATGAAGGTGCTCTCCGGCGTCTACCCGCACGGCACCTACGACGGCGAGATCGTCTACGAGGGCGCCGAGGTCCGCTTCAACAACATCCGCTCGAGCGAGCACGCGGGCATCGTCATCATCCACCAGGAGCTCGCGCTCATCCCCGAGCTGTCGATCACCGAGAACATCTTCCT
>Ga0196970_1000879_pt1 | contig 26509 bp, 30 predicted proteins | sample S1v_513CmetaG_FD_148672 | JGI IMG/M metagenome (GOLD analysis project Ga0196970, IMG submission 148672) | Soil microbial communities from Anza Borrego desert, Southern California, United States - S1+v_5-13C | ecosystem: Environmental > Terrestrial > Soil > Desert | place: USA: California... | reverse complement strand
GCGGCTTCTCGAATTTCAGCGGAAGAGGCTGCGGTGGGATAAATGACGTCGTGATGCAGCAGCTTTCCCTGGCGATCCAAACACACCAGCTTGCATCCCGTGCGAAATCCGGGGTCGATGGCGAGCACGTTCTTGCGGCCGAGGGGCGGCGCGAGAAGCAATTCGCGAAGATTTTCCGAAAAGACTTTGATGGCAGCTGCATCGGCCCGCTTCTTGGCTTCGATGCGAACCTCCACCTCAATCGCGGAACCGAGGAGACGCTTGTAACTATCGTGGACCGCGAGCCGGACCTGTTCTGCGGCGGGGCCTTTGCCAGCCACGAAAATATTCTCCAGGATGCGCACCGCCGCCTCTTCAGGAGGCGCAATACGCATCATCAGGAAGCCCTCGGATTCGCCGCGGCGAATGGCGAGCAGACGATGGCTCGGGATTTTCGCGAGCGGCTCGCTCCAATCAAAGTAATCCTTGAACTTCGCCCCCGCCTCCTGCTTGTCGGAGATCACCTTCGATTTTACGACCGCCTGTTCCCAGAACAATTCCCGAAGCCGGGCGCGGGCGCGGGCATCATCGCTAATTCGTTCCGCCAGGATGTCGCGTGCTCCAGCCAGAGCGGCCTCGGCATCCGCCACACCTTTTTCGGTGCTGACGTATGAGACCGCTTCAGCGCCCGGATCGATCGCTGTGTTCTGTGTGAAGAGAAGGTCGGCAAGCGGTTCGAGGCCCTGCTCCCTGGCGATCGTGGCACGGGTGCGGCGCTTCGGCCGGTAAGGCTGATAGATATCCTCAAGCGCTGTGACGGTGTCGGCCCCGCCTATGGCTGTCTTCAGAACGTCGGTGAGCAGGTTGCGTTCTTCCAGTGATTTGAGAATCGAATCCCGGCGCTGATCCAACTCGGCGAGTGCGAGGAGGCGTTCGCGGATCGTGGTGATGGCAACTTCATCCAGCAAACCGGTGGCTTCCTTTCGATAGCGCGCGATGAACGGAACCGTGGCGCCTTCAGCGAACAATCGGGCGGTGGCGACCACCTGCCGCGGATGGACCTTTAGTTCACCCGCAATTTTGGAAATATGTGCTTCGTTCATTCAAAATCGGAGTCGAATGATTTAACGGAGCGCCGCAGGCAGGTAAATGGAAAAGCTTTCGAACGTAACACTGGCTGGTTTCTCCTGACGGCTCGGGCGGACTACGCTTGATCGTGATGATGACGCACCAAGAGTGAACCTTTGCGCGTCAACCGACAGTAACCGCTGTCCCGTGCCACTCGTCTTCGATTCAAGGTGAGGGCGGCGAGCCGACGAAATCATGCGTGGTCTTCAGTGAACCAGCTTCAACGAAGAGACGATATTCCGTTTTCGGCTGCAATGGACCAGCGATTGCTCCCTTCACCTTCGGCCGCATCCCACGGATCGGCATTCCATAAACAATGTCCTTAACTGGAACAGAATTGGATTCAGTGGTGAGTTCCCAAATCGGGTGCGGGAACCGATTGGTTTTGACGTCTTCGAGGGGAACCACCTTGACCGACGTGAGTTCCAGTTTTGCATCAAGAAGAAACACGAGCATGCGGCCAGAGGGATGTTGCCCACGGCGCGCAGCGCTGCCGCGCGGCTCAACCCAACGTTCGCCAATTTGAATAGATTCCGACCGAAAACGGTCTCTGTTCAGGTAAAGGCTGAGCCCGGCGAGCAGGACAACCGCGAGAATCAGAAGGATGTTCTTCTTTGTCATAGCCGTGTGTGCAGACGTGCGACAAAATCAGATTGTTCGAACAAAATGAAAGTTACCAAGACATTTTATCGGCTGCGAAGTATCAGCCGTTCCACTCCAGAGTATTTGCCACGGCGCGCCCAGCCGGGTTTCACGCTTATTGAGCTGCTGGTAGTGATCGCAATCATCGCCGTGCTCGCCAGCATGCTGTTGCCCGCGCTCAGCCGGGCCAAGGAAGCGGCGTATCGCGTCAAATGCACGAACAACCTGAAACAACTGGGAGTGTCCCTGCAAATTTATGCCGATGACAACAACGGGCTCCTGACGCCGCGCCGGAATGTCAATCGCTGGCCAACGCTGTTGCGCGACGGTTACCGAAACCTTGCCTTGCTTGTTTGCCCGACTGACGGCCTCAAGAAGGATCCTGCCACAGACACCAATGCGGAAGCCGATGCGGAAAAGTCCCCTCGCAGTTTTTTCATCAATGGCTGGAACGATTATTTTTATCGAACCCTCAGTGCAGGTGATTTTGCGCAGTACATGGCGGGAACCTATCCCAAGGCGTCCATTCGCGAAAACGCGATTGTGCGTTCCTCCGAGACCATTGTGCTTGGCGAGAAGCAATCGGACGCGACGGATTATTACATGGATTTCCGGGAGGGGCTTGGCGGCAACGACGCGGACAGGTCCGAGCACGGACGGCATGGCGGGGGTGCGAACAAGGGCAAGAGCAGCGGTTCGGTGTTCGCCTATGCTGACGGCAGTGCGCGCTACATGAAATACGGCACGGCCGTGTTTCCGGAAAACCAATGGGCGGTCAGGGATGAAGATCGCCTCGCTTACAGCTTCAAGCCGCCAGGTTTCTAAACCCGCGGCCGCACACGGCGGTGGAGTCCTTCAGGTGCAAATGGAAATCTGATGCTGTCGATGTAGCGGCGGTTTGGAAACGCGGCAACGACCTGCACGTCGAACAGGCACTCGGAATTGATGTGCTCGACGGCAGAAAGGCTCGGCGTGATCCAACAGCTGCCGGCCTGGAATCCCGCGATGCCGCAGATTGCGAAACCTGGCCTACGAGTGGGGGTGATTGCGTTTGTTGGGATGTTCACTAGGCTTCGTCCATTCACAAAAGGAAAGGCATTATGAAGATTGGCTTCGTTGGAGTCGGACGAATGGGCGCGAACATGGCGCGGCGATTAAAAGAGTGCGATTTTGAGGTGGCGGCGGTTTTTGACCGGAACACGGCGGTCGCAGACGCACTGGCGTTCGAGCTCGGCATCCAGGCAGCGGCGGCGTTATCGGACGTAACGCGTGCCTCGGATGTGATCATCACTGTCGTTACTGACGACCAAGCGATGAAGGATGTTTATCGTCAGGGCTTGCTCACCCGCTCGCGCGGCAAGCTCTTCATCAACTGCGCGACGGTTTCTCCTGAAATTCATTCCTGGGTGGAGGCGAAGGCTGAACGAGCCGGCGCGGAATCACTCGAGGCGTGCATGGCGTCGAGCATTCCCCAGGCGCGGGAGGGAACGCTTTACCTCATGTGCGGAGGCAAGCCCGAGACCTTCGAACGGGCGAGGCCAGTCCTCGAAAAGCTGGGTTCGGCGCGATACATCGGCTCTGCAGGAAAAGCTGCGCAATTGAAAGCTCTCGTGAACATGGTGATGAATATCAATACCGCCGCGCTCGCCGAGGGTCTGGCAGTTGCGGAGGCTGCGGGCCTGGACCTCGGTGTTGTGCGTGAAGTGTTTTCCCAGACGGGAGCCAACTCGCGCGTGCTTCAAACGGACGGCGAAGACATGCAAAACCGCGAGCATTCCTGCTTCTTTTCCGCCGCTCACGCGGCAAAGGACTCAGGGATCGCCTTGAAAGTGGGCAAGGGCCTGGGTCTCCAGCTTCCGCTCGCGACTGCCACGCTGAAACAATATCAACGCATGGTGAAGGAGGGGTTGGGGGAACTCGACAAGTCAGGGATTGCGGAACTTACTTTTCGCGGCCGTCATGGCGGGCAGAAAAATGGAAGCCCCCCGGACGTGATATAGTTCTTCTCGCCAATTGCATTCGAAACGTTCCTCATTATTTTGCAGCAGTGAACAACGAGTTTTCCACGGCAGATCATTGGCGGGGTGAGTTTGACGAAGCCGGCCTTCAGAAGTGGGCGGCGCATCTGCGCACGCGTTTGCCGGCTGAACGCGTCGACCTGGGACTCGTTTTCATGGCCCCGAGGTTTTTTCCCCGCGCGCAGCAGGTGCTCGAAATTCTTCGCGTGCACGCCAAAATTCCGCTGTTGATCGGCTGCTCAAGCCAGGGACTGATTTGCGGCGCCGAGGAATTGGAGCATAACCCGGGGGTTTCGCTCGGCCTTTATTCGCTGCCCGGTTCTGAACTGAGCGCATGCCACTTTGCGCAGGAACAGGTTGAAGAAGCAAACGGCCCGGGATATTGGCCCTTGGAAACAGGAGTGGAACGCGCCCAAACCAATGGATGGCTCGTGTTCATCGATCCGTTTCACCTCGATAGTGAATCCTGGCTTCGCGGCTGGAACGAAGCGTATGCCCCCGCGCCCGTGATGGGCGGCCTCGCAAGCGGCGACCTGCAGGAGCAGCGCACACAAGTGTACCTGAATGGCGACGTGTTCGAGGACGGCGGCGTGGCCCTGTCGGTCGGCGGCAATGTCAAACTGGCGAGTGTGATTTCCCAAGGTTGCACTCCTGTCGGCGACACCTGGACACTGACCAAGGTGGACGAGAATATTATCCACGAAATCGGGAACCGCCCAGCTTACGAAGTTCTCGCCGAAACGTTCAGCCAATTGACGCCGGCTGAGCAAAAGGTGGCTCGCGGGAATCTTTTCATTGGCCTGGTGGTCAACGAATACATGGAAGATTTTCATCGCGGCGATTTCCTCATCCGCAATCTCCTGGGTGCGGATCCCCAGTCTGGCAGCATAGCCGTGGGCGCCTTTCCGCGACTTGGCCAAACCGTACAATTTCAACGCCGATCGGCTGCCGCTGCGATGGAAGACATGTCTGAACTTCTGGAAAGGGCCGGCCAGAAACTCGAGGGAAAAACGGTGCTTGGCGGCTGTCTTTGCAGCTGCAATGGGCGCGGCGAAAACTTGTTTGGAAGACCAAACCACGATGCGAAAAGCGTGCAGGATCAATTCGGCCCCATCGGTCTCACTGGATTTTTCTGCAACGGCGAAATCGGGCCAGTGGGAGAAAAGAGCTTTCTCCACGGGTTCACGGCATCGCTCGCATTATTCGTGAGCCGCAAGGATTGACCGCTTCCTGGACTTCGCGCTGCCCTCATGCCGCACATTCACGAGAAGATCGATTTCACTGTCGCAATCTTCGTTGTCGATGATGCAAAGGTCCTCCTGGTGCACCATCGAAAACTCTGCAAGTGGCTTCCCCTCGGGGGCCACATCGAATTGGATGAGGATCCCGAGCAGGCGGCGTTGCGTGAAGCGCGCGAGGAGAGCGGCTTCGAGGTTGAACTGCTGGGCGACCGGCCTCCGACCACGGGTCCCGGAACGCGCGCCCTCATCGCCCCACGATTTCTCGACATTCATCGGATCAACGAGACGCATGAACATATCGGCATGATCTATTGGGCACGTCCACGAAGTGGCAGGCTTGCGCTCGCTGCAGAAGAGCATCATGACGTCCGTTGGTGTTCCGCAGCTGAGCTTGACGAATTGCAACCACCCATGTCCGCCGCTGTGAAATGGTATTGCTTGAAGGCTCTGGAAGAAGTGGGACAGACGTTGAAGGCCAAAAGCTCGTCCTGCTAAACATCAGCGGATCAACTAAAAGCGAGGTGCAATTAAGAATTTGTGGACGCGCCGCCCACAAATCCCAATTGCCAGTTTGTGATGCAAGCCACACGTTGTGCCCCGCATCTGGATGACACTGCGATGACGCGCGCTCAGCTCAAGTTCGGCTATTTCACACTGGAAGCGGTAAATAGCTTCGCAGCCACATACTACATCTACTACGTCGTCTTCCTGGCGCGCGATCACTTCGGGTTCACGAATCGAGGCAACCTCTTCCTCGCGGCCATTCACGGCTTCATCTACATCTTTGCCTCCTGGCAGGGCGGCCAGTTTGCGCAGCGTGTGGGCTACTTCAAGGCGTTGAAGTTGGGATATGCCGGGATGGCAGCGGGACTCGCGCTCGGCTTGGTCATTCCAGGCGTCATAGGGCAGATTATCGCGCTCGCCGCCTGGACCGTGCCGCTTTGCCTGATCTGGCCAACACTCGAAGCGCTTGTCACACAGGGAGAGGATTTCGATGGAACCGCGCGGATGGTGGGCATCTACAATGTTGTATGGTCGTCTGCAAGTGCCTTGGCGTTCTGCATGGGAGGGTGGTTGTGGCAACGATTTGGAGCGATTGGTCTCTATGGATTCCCAATCGTCCTGATGCTGCTCCAGTGGGCCCTGGTGTTCTGGCTGGAAAAGGAGGAGCGAAATCTGCCAGCCATCAAGCCGCAACTCCAAGCGCATCAGCCCGAGGTCGCCGCCCTGCATCAGCCGATTTCGCCACGCCGGTTCCTGCAAATGGCATGGTTCATCAGTCCCTTTGCGTATGTTGCCATCAACACCGTCGGCGCCGTTATTCCACAGTTGGCGAGCAAATTCGACCTGACACCCGCGCAATCCGGAGTCTTTAATTCACTGTGGTTTTACACCCGGTTCGCCGCGTTCATCCTGCTCTGGAAATGGACAGGCTGGCACTATCGTTTTCGCTGGCTCGTCACGTCGGCAGTTGCACTGGTCGCGGGGTTTTCCGCCATGTTGCTCGCTCCCGCCCTGTGGGTCGTCATCATCGCGCAGGTTATCTTCGGGTTCGCGATTGGCCTGATCTACTATTCCTCGCTTTTCTATTCGATGGATGCCGGGGACGAGAAAGGCGCGCACGGCGGATTGCACGAAGCTGCCATCGGCCTTGGAATCTTCGCGGGGCCTGCCCTGGGGGCGACGGCATTGACAATTTTTCCGGAAGTTCCCAACACTGGAATCCTCGCGGTGACTGGATTGCTGGTCATCGGGGTGGGCGGGCTCGTTGTGTTGCGGCTGCGGAAACCCGCCGCGCCTTGACGTAGTCCGAAGCGCGGAGCCCGAAGCTGCCCAGAAAACTTGATCAGGAACAGAATTGACGCCATTCTGCGCGAATCGGTAGTCAACGAAGCACAATTATGTCCTTACTCGCAGGCAAACTCGGGATCGTTTTCGGCGTGGCCAACCGTCGCTCCATTGCTTGGGCGATCGCCCAGGCGTGGGCAAACCAGGGGGCAAAACTCGCCTTCACTTACCAGGGCGAACGGCTGAAGGACAACGTGGAGGAGCTCGCGGGCACGTTCGGCGCAGACACCCTGATTTTGCCCTGCGACGTGACCAAGGACGACGATATCGCCCGCGTATTTAGCGAAGTGGGCGGCAAGTTCGGCAAGCTGGATCTCATGCTGCATTCCGTCGCTTTCGCACCCAAGGAGGCGCTCGAAGGTCACTTCGTTGATACCAGTCGCGAGGCGTTCCGTATTGCCCATGACGTCAGCGCGTATTCGCTGGTGGCGCTTTCCCGTGCCGCGGTGCCGCTGATGAAGGATGGGGGCAGCATCATGGCGATGAGCTACTACGGCGCAGAAAAGGTGGTGCCGCATTACAATGTCATGGGAGTAGCCAAAGCTTCACTGGAGGCTTGCACGCGCTATCTTGCCTACGATCTCGGTCCGAAAAAGATTCGGGTCAACTGCATCAGTGCTGGTCCCGTGAACACCCTTGCAGCGCGAGGCATCTCCGGGTTTAACGAGATGCTCAAGCACTATGCGGCTCACGCGCCCTTGAAGCGCAATGTCGTTCCAGAAGAACTCGGCGCAACGGGAGTTTTCCTGGCGAGTGACGGGGCCGCCGCCATTACAGGTCAGGTGATCTATGTGGATGGGGGTTACCAGATCATGGGAATGTAGGACAAGAGCCCTGCGGGTCCGGCCTGCGTGTTGCGGACCCGGTTCGAAGATTTTTCGACTTGCTTCAAGCTCGCGAATATTCGAACTTCCGGTCTCGCTTTGGCGGGGAAACGCTGCTTAAAAACGAGATTGTCGAGCAGTTTTTCGGAAAGGTTGCGCGGTTAGCTCAGTGGTAGAGCACTACCTTGACACGGTAGGGGTCACAGGTTCGAAACCTGTATCGCGCACCATCTTCATCCCCTCGGAATTCTGTGTATTTCCTCAGCAATTCCCACCGTTGGACCGTTTCTGTCCCTACCCATCTATAGAATCATTCGGCGTGATTGGGAATCAGTTGGCGGGTTTCCGTCGAAAAATGTGGCAACAAAATGGCAACACCTAAGGTCACCGTGCGGCCATGCAAAGTCCGCGGAAAAAAGATGTGGCGCGTTCGTCGGCGAGTGGCCGGAAAGCCGGAGCGCACATTCTTCAAAACGAAAGCCGAAGCTGATGCTGAAGCGGATCGACTCCGCGCCGAGCAAGCCGCAGGTGGTGACTTTTGGACGAAGCTTCCGGCGCATGAACGGACAGCGCTGATGAGCGCCTACTCAGAATCGAAGAACCGTGGCGTGGACATTCATCGGGCTTTGAATCACACACCGCCAGCGAACGCGCCTCAGCCGAACTTGCAGACCGTCATCAGCGAACTGCTCGGCGTAAAGGAGCGAGCCGGCCGCGCCAAAGGCTACACGAAAAACCTGAAGATCGTGCTCAATCAGTTTGCAAAGGGCAGAGAATCCCTGGCTATCGACCGCGTGACGTTCACTGACGTCGAAAAGTTCCTCGACGACTACTCGCTGGAATATCGGCCGACGCTGCGCTCTCGACTATCCACGCTGTTCAAGTTTACGATCCGCCGCATGTATCGGACTGACAATCCGTGCGACCGGCTGGAGGCTGTCACGGTTCCGCACAAGCCACCGGCGATCTTCACCCTGGAACAAGTGCAGCTCTGCATCTCACAGTTGCGCGAGTTCCGATCTCACGCCCTGCCGTGGTTCATCCTGACGACACTCTGCGGGCTCCGACCGGAAGAAGCCGAGAAGACGACGAAAGCCGATATTCACTTCAAGGAAGGATGGATCCGCGTCGAAGCGCAGACGACCAAGGTCCGACAGCGTCGCGTCGTGTATCCGATGCCTGAGGCTATGGAAGCTCTCAAGGCGGCGATGCAGGTCGGCAAGCTTCCCTTGAACCATGAAGCGCGTCGTCGCACGATCCGTTTCTTGCGCGCGAAGCTCGGCTGGAAAGCGTGGCCGAAAGATGTCACCAGGCACACTGCGGCCTCGTATTGGCTCGCGCACTCCGGGAGCGCGGCGACGGTTTCGGAAATGCTCGGCAACAGTGAAAACATCCTAAAGAAGAACTACAAGGCCTTGGTGACGAAGGAGCAGGCGAAGGAGTTTTGGACAACGACCGTTAAATGAAAAAGCCCGGCTCTCGCGAACCGGGCGCACCACTACGAAGGCTTGATTGAAAGTCGCGGGCCTGATTTTGTCAATCGCGCGAGCGCCGGTGATACATCAAGGTTCCCCTGACCCGTTCCGCGATTTGCGCGGACTCCACACCCGGCGCTCGCGTTAATCGATGACGTCAGCGAGGTTGAATAAATCCGTTGCGAGCTCGATCTCCTTGTTGAGCTTCAGGTCGGCGCACTTCACCAAGTATTTGCTTCCAGCGGGCGTGATGTTGTCATTGCGCTGCAAATAGACTCCTTCTGTCTCGCCGTTCACGATCTTGCCATCCTCGTCAGTCGTAATCGTTATGGTGCGGCCGGAAATCAGCCGCTCAGTCTTGCCTGGCTCGGCGAGAAGCAGGGTGAAGGAAATCTCAATCCCGGACGCGGGCTGATTGTCGATCGTTTCCAGATATCCATAGACGCAGCAGAGAGATTCATCATCGGGCGGGACCGGCACGGAAATCTCAGGAGTGAGCGGACGGCGATCGACGACATGCCACAGCGATGGAATGTGCTGCTGATCAACCGTGTCGTCGGCTGTTTTAAACGTGCATCGGTAGCCGCCTTTCACGTCGTTGAGCTCCGCTGACAACGTGAAGGAATACCATCCGTCAGCCAGCTCGGTTGCATCCTCTGCGGTAGCTACGTGTTCATTGTCGGGGTTGTAAACGTCTGCAGTGACGTCGAGCTCGGTCGCTCCGAGTTTGTTCCTGGTGAAATGAGCGTAAAAGGTGAGTGGGTTTCCGATTTGCTCGATCATAATTCATTGTGGAGCGGGCGGCTGAACCGTGATTGTGTCCGGCTCCGGCTCGATACTGGTTGTTGCGCGGTAGAATCCCTGTGGCTGATCCTTCGAGACATTCAGCGAGAAGTTCGTCACGGCGGTCCATGCACTGAGGTTTGTTGAGCCCAGCAGTTCGACATTGATCCGCAGCGTCGGCGCGGGCAGTCGCGTGATCGTCACCGGGTTCGAAAGGTCGCTGATGACTGCGTTCGTTTCTCCGATGACCCTGCGCGATGCTACTCGGATTTTATTTGTCCCGTATTCCAACGACTCAAGCGGAAGCCATGCGGACGAGTTCGTGTAGACGTAACCCCGCGAAAGATCATCACCGACGAACAGTATGAAGTTGGTTTCGGGTGAGTCCCAGCGGAGTGTGCTACCCCAATCAGCGCCCGCGCGCGCATGTGTCGCGATGGACAGTAACAGAAAAAGTGTCGGTATGCGCTTCACGGGGGACTTGCGAGAGCTGTTATTTCGTTTGTGGCCAAAGCCGTGTTGTATATACGCACGTCGTCTATCAGCCCGCGAAACCCGACAGTGCCATCAGTGCGGCCCCCAATTGTGGTGTGCGACGTGTCCCAGTTTGTGAGTGTGGCTACAACGTTGGTGCTCAGCATGCCGTTGACGAAAATCGCGATGTTCGTCCGGTCGTAAGTCGCTGCAATGTGCTGCCACCCGTTGTTCGTGAGGACGCTTGACGCGGTGCTTGCATCCATGCTTCCGCCAGCAGACACGGCCCCCGCAGTTGTGGTGAACATGCGAAACGCCGAGCGCCCAGATGTGATTCCGCGATTTTCCAGGACGATCTGGGTCGCACTCGCAATGTTCGTCGGAAATACCCACGCCGCGAGTGTGAACGAAGTTTGAAACACAGGCGTGCCAGCATCCGTAAAATTGAAAAGCCTGTTACCGACTGGCACGTTTTGGTGGAACAGGTTATCGCTTGCTATCCAGATGGTCCCGTTTGTGTCGAAGGCCAAATGTTCAATGGACGTCACTCCGGCAAAGTAGGAAATCGCGGCACCGTTTGTGTTGCACCTGTAAACCCGGTAGCCGACGCCATTCGTGCCAAAATCCACAGTTGTCCAGAGGATATTTGATCGGACGGTAATTCCGTCGATGGTCGGGTTGGGAATGTTGTTGGTGACGCTTTTCACCTGAGCCCCCCCCCCGCGTATACACTTTCAAGATCGGGCCCGACAAAGGAGACACCCAAATAGTATCCGTCTCCGTATCCACTGCGATGCCGTTCACTCCATTGCTCAGTGATGCCGCAAACCCTGTCAGCAAAGTGCCGTCGAGGGAAAAGCGGTGAACTTCATTGCTGCCAGCGGAAGCCGTCCAAAGCGTGTCGTCATCTGGGTCGAATGCGATGCCTTGAATACGCGAAAGAACGGAGTTCGTGATCGCCCCGAGAAACGCTCCAATGCGCGACACCTTCACGAGGCGGCTGTTGTCGAAATCGCCCACCCAAAACGCATCCGCGGTCGGGTCATAGGCCAATCCCGTGCATGTAAAATCCCCAGGCACGCGAACACCCCAAACGGGACCAGCCGCGACACTCTGCGCGCCCACAAAGCGCAGTGCTCCGCCGATCTTGCCACTCGTCCAAGTGGGTGCCGAATTAGAGAAATACCCAGTGTTGCCGTAGCCAGATGCGTCGAACGCCGTTGAACCAGACCCATCGTCCAACGCCCAGCGTGACACCAATCCCGGCACTGATTGAGAGAGTAGGGCCTGGCGCTTTCCATGGACCGCTTTCAGCCAAAGCATCTGCGCGATCGCATAGAACGGCACCAGAACGCAGGCGATCAAAACCAACACGTATTTGAATTTCATGCTGCGATTGTGCATAGGTCAGCGGAAATTCACGAGCGTGAGGTTGGTTTCAATCCCGTCGAGATCGACGTAAATGTATACCGACTGGCCGTTCGTGACGGTGATCGACTTCACCCCGTCAATCGCAGTCAGCGCCGGTCCGGAATATGTGACCGTCCGGTTTGCCCCTGAAGCGTTTCGAAATTTTACTCGCGCAGCTTTCCCGGCACCTACGTTCAGCAAGCCCGTAATCGTGAGGTCGGAAGCAATGTTCGTGTGCTGGTTAAGGCCAGCATCCATATCAATCGTCGTCGACCAAAAAGCGTTGGTCTGAAATGCACCCGTTACATTCAGCACTCCGTCAACAAGCTCCACGCCTGTGCCCATTTCGATAGATTGGACATTCCCACTCGCATCCGTCCCCAGAAGAGCAGACTGGTTTGTGAGGGTGAGGAGGCCGCCAATTGATGCGGAGTTCGTGACATTAAGGTGCGGAAAGTTTGTGCCAGAGTATGCGCTACCAGGTGGACCTTGTGGTCCTTGTTCACCTTGTGGCCCGGTTTCGCCAACAGCTCCACGCGGGATCGTGAAGTTAAGGATAACATCCAAAGGGGTTCCTATGTTTTCAACCGCCGCGTCGGTTCCGGGGTCCCCTGTCGTCACGGTGCCGATTGTTATGGTCGCACTGTTGCCATCGACTCCGTTTGTTCCCCCGTTCGTATTAACGCCAGACAGCGCGTTCGTGCGGGTCATGTGGAGAATCGCATCCACAGTCATCTGGAAATTCGTCCCAGCATTCGTGCTTCCAAGCAGAAGCGTGTCTGCGCGGTGTGGATTCGTTGCGAATGGATAATCTTTCCAAGCGGCTGCCGGGACGTAGCAAACGGCGGCCAGGAAGAACAGAGTGGTTACGATGTGGTTCATGGTGAGATTTCGTTGTCGTTAATGTCCGTGATGAGCTCTCCACCGATACCGCGCAGTCGCGGAGACTCAGCAGGAGGGTTGCCTTGGATTGGTGTTATTGGGTTTCCGTTGATGCCTTGGATGAATTCCCCGCCGATGCCAATTATGCCGCCAACTGGAACCGCCACAGCGACCGTTCGCCGCGAAAGCGTGAGTGCGGAAAGGCTTCGATGGAGAGGTAAAATCATATTCTCAGAGCACCTGCCATGCTGCGCCATCCCAGTAGCGCCGTTCCCACGGCCCATCAGCGACTTCGATCAGGTAGTTGGTCGGTGCGGTCGCGGGTTCGTCCGCATCGAGGATCACTGCAGGAGCGATTTGAATCCATGTCCCTGGCGTCCCGGCTGTTGTGCAGCGGAAGATGGCGCCGAGAGAATCGACCCAGAGTTCGCCCAGGTAGTGGGTTCCGGCGCTGGGCGCGCCCAAGTCTTCGGTTGGTTCGCCGTCGATCAGTGACGGCAGGAGCGCGAACGCCAAAGAGCGGTCGATTCTCTCCATGTTTGACTCTTGAATCGCAACGCGATCGGAGACGTTCAAAACTGACAACAGATGGTTCATACAACGGCGATGGTCCTTTCGACGGGTGTTGATTGAAGTGTGTGATCCTCGGATTCGGCGCCTATAGAGAGTGAAACAACGAACTCCGTTTCGGCACCGAGAAGGTCTGACATTTGCGCGGCAGAGAGCTCGAAGAACGCGGTCTGCACGTTCTCAGCAAATAGTGTTTCGCCTGCGGATATTTCAACCCGGGTGCTGTAGCGGTATTCGCCTTCTCCGTTCGGATTAATGAAGTCCGGCAGCGACCAGTCGAGTCGGAAGGTCGAGCCGGTCTGATGCGTTACTCCCCGCAGCTCACCGTTCACCCGAACGTTTGCCACGTCGCCAAGGAACCCTGCTCCGGTCACATCGAAGCTTTCAGCCTCCACCTCCGAGATGTCTTCAACAAGTCCGCTGTCTGCCAACGTCACCTTGAATGCGATGTTGTTCCCGGCCCGAAGGAACGGGTGCGACAGCATCACGAGGTTCCTGCGCTCGATGATCCAGACCCGCGAGTCTTCAGCATGCGTCTGCTTGGGCGACGAGAACCGAGCCCGGGCGACGTGAATCCGGTATGTGTTCAGCCCGACGAGCGAAAGCCCAGCAATCGACATGATCTCGTCACCGATGAACAGCAGCAGCTCGTCAGAGAGTGCGCCGAAGAGATCCTGCTCGTTCAGCTCTGGGTCGATGCTGGTGATCTCAACGAGCAACCCGAGCTGGGTGTCGATCGTGTTGGCATCGGACGGGTATTCCTCGAGCAGGATTCCGCGCTCGGCAAACCGTGTCCCCGCTGCGGCGAGCTGGTAGCGGTCTGCAGGCACTTCAACCTCGTCGATCGTGAACTCTCCCATCTCGTGTTCTTCAGGAGAGGAAATACTGCCTTCCGTTACCGTGGTTCCGCCGGTGTAAACCTGCTCGGTCCCGTCGGCAAACACGACTGTGCAGGTCCAGGCGGACGTCGACCATGAAACCCCGAAGTTGTCCCGTCCGAACAGCGTTACCACTGATCCCGTCCGCAATGTCACCCCCGCAGATGTTGCAAGCGCGACGAGGTCGAACTCCGTAAGGCCATTTCCAGCGCCTTCCGATTCATCGTATCGAATCGGGACGCCGTCGACGTAGATCGAGAGTGAATCATCGATTTCCTGATCGAGGACGAGGTCGCAGGAAACCACTTCGACAGTTGCAGGACCGTTTCCAATCCACGCCTGCCAGCCCGCAGACGTCGAGCTTGCCTTTGGCACAAGAAAAGCAACAGCGAGCTTCTCAGACAGTTTGAATGGAACCTCGATGATCCTCATGCGTAGACGTAGCTCCTGTCTGCCTTGAATTGGATTTCAAAGACTGGCCTCGCAGGATCCTGAACCGTGCGGGTGACAACGCGGAAAATCAGCTGATCGGTATTGCGTCCCGAATAATCGAGCGTAAACGGCTCGCCAGGCGTCAGAGCGTCAAACAGCTCTGAATCCATGCGCAACTTCAGTGTCCCGGTGAGCTGCGGCAGGGCCCCGGCACGTCCAGCAGAGCGTTGCAGAGCCTCTGCGGTCGCTCCATCCGTGATCCATGGGCGGTCAAGTGATTGCGACTTGGGCTCGCCTGTGATGTTCCGCAAGCCCGAGTCTGGACGTGAGACAGAATCCTCCTTGTAGTCCAGCGAACGATTCGTGAACCGCACCGTCGTTTCGTTGAAGGCTTCGCTCCAATCGTCAGGCTCAAAGGTCGGCTTCTCGACCAGATCGGTGTCAGTGACTTCCGGCAATGCTCCAACGGGCGGGCGCACCAGCTTAACGCCGAGCTTTCCGTCGGCTGTAAACGACAGGTAGCCGTCAAAGTATTCCAGCGCGGAGATGATCACCTGTCGCGTCTCCTGCTCGCGAGTTAGCAAGGGCGAGAACCCGAATCCTTCATCCGCGAGCGTCGCCGCGGTCTCCAGCATCGTCGCGGTGTCGATCTTCTCGTCCGGCAACCGCAGGCCAGCACGAGGCGATTGAAGGAGGTCAGCCACGAGCGAAATCAAACCGGTGTCTCCATTGATCTCTTCGGCTTCGAGCCAGTCGCGCTCCGGATATCGCCCAAGCACGAGCTCGATGTTCTGGACGTTCGTCTGATTGAAGCCCAGGTAGAGGCGATGGAAGACCGCGTAGCAGAGCCCGCGGTAAGCCGGATGATCGACGCCGGACGACAGGAGGTAATCGTCGGGCTCCTGTGTTTCGGTGCCCCAGTAGAGCCGCATCACGCCATAATCGGGAATCGTGATGTCGACGTAGTCAGGATTGTCTTCGTCTCGGAAGATCGGCGGCAGGACAACGCGCGCATAGATCTTGCCGTTGTTCGGAGCGGTCGCCGGACTCTGAGGAGTCCCGGTGATAGCAAACGTGAACTTGTTGTCAGCCGTGACAGTGATCACGAAAGTGCCGACGTATTCCTGCTGCGATGCCCCGACGATTACCACACTGTCGCCCGTCGTCAGATTGTGCTCATTGCGGGTCGTCGCTGTTGCTACGCCAGCGGCCGACGTGAGCAGGATGATGACGATGTTCGTCCGCTCGGTGTAAACCGGATCGCCATTCAGGAAGACCGCATGCAGGGCGTCAACTGGGCCAAAGCAGGCGAGAGCTGCGAAGGACGTGTAGTAGTTGGTCCCCTCTCGCGTTGAGCTCTTGCCGCCGCCGCCGACGTGCTGTGTCCGAGTGTCGAAGCAATCAGAGATGTAGGTCAGGGCGATTCGCTGGCGGCCCATCAGGTATGGCACCGGCCGGGCCGACTCCGAGCTCGATGCGCGATACGTCTGCACCCCCATTGCGTTCTGGAAGTTGCCGGGCTTCGCGCTCGTGCTGCCTGAAAAGAAGCTCATGCGAGTGGCCTGTAGATGGCCTTCAGCGCCCGGCGATAGGCGAAGTCCTGCAGGTTGGCGATCTCAACTGAGCGCCTCTCGAGAACGTGCACGAACTTGCCGCCTCCGATGGCAACGCCGACGTGATGCACGACGCGCTGGCGGAACTGCATGCAAAGCAGGTCACCGGCAACAACATCCTGAACCCGCTGAAAGCGGTTTGAATCGCGGATCCAGTCGAGGACATGAGACCGACCGGCATGCTTGCCACCCTGAATCGTGTAGTGCCCTGGCTCGAATGATTCGATCACTCCGCAGGCGATGTAGAGAGCCGCTGCAAGTTGGACACAATCGACGCCAGCGCCAGCGATGCGCGCATGTGCGACAAATGGAGTTCCGAACCAGTGCGCGACATTGGCGACGAGCCGCTGCTGCATCACAGGTGACTCAAAGAACGCGCTCACTTCTTCCCTCCTTGAGCGACGTTCGTATTCAAACCTTTCAGCGCGAGATTGCGCGGAGGGATCGCCGGGAACCCGCCAAAGTTCTCGAAGTTATCGAACTTCGCTTTGCAGGTCGCGGCGGCGCCGTCGCACCCGGGAATCAACTGCAGGTGGTCGCCGACCTGGGCGTGATGCAGCGGTGCATTGAGTTCCAGCGTGAGACGGTTGGGATCCGTGGTCAGCTCCGAGCTCAGGATCGTCCGCACCTCGAATTCAATCCCGAAGCCGACCTCAATGAAGCCATGCGCGAACCATCCCTCCGTCACCCAGTCGGAGAATTGCTCGAGTGTGTCATAAAGCAGATCGACCTGGATTGTCGGCGGGTAGCTCACGGAATCAATGGCGGCGATCTGCCCGGTAGTTTCATGCGCGGCGCGACTGGCCTTGCAGGTGAACCCGTCGAAGAGCTCATAGCCGCAATTGCTCCCGATGTGCATCCGCGGGACCTTGCGCGAGAGAATCCCAAGCCAGGAATCGCAGTGAGCGGTCAGCTTGTCGCCGCCGTCGTCGACCTTCCGCGCCACGCCAGAGAACAAAAGCTTGCGAGTGTCCAGTGCACCGTATTGGACCTGGTAGACGGAGACGTTCACAGGCCGATGCGGCGGCATCGGGAGAAACATTGAAAGCGGATGCTCGTCATCGAAAACCGCCGTGATTTCAAGTTGTTGCTGCTCTGCCCGGGCTCCGGTAGTCAGCGATCCGTGCGACATCGCGAACGGCGAGAAAAGCCTGTTCTCAGACACCACAGGCGCGGCAAAGGACGTGTAGCGCCAGACCTCAGTTGCCGGAGCGGCTGTTGTGAACTCGTAAAGGTAGATCGGTTGAAGGCCTGTCTGCAGCTCGGCGTATTCGGTCGGCAGTTCAATGGCGGTCAGGCTGAGCGAAAGAATGTTCTCTGTCAGGAATCGGCCGGTGATTCTGTCAGTCCCCAGCCGGACGTAATGCAGCCGCTTGATCACGGTTCCCGCAGGCGGCGTAACGGACAGTGCAGGCGAGATCGTCACGCGCTCATTGGCACCCGAAACCTCGACAGCGGTAATCTCTGCGGCGTGCCACGTTCCATTCGGAAGGACAAGCAGGACGTGACTGTCCGGACGATCTTCCCACACAGCGCTGAGTCCCTGATTCACGACGTCGAACTGCGTTGTCGAAACGCCCGCGACGAATTGCGCTGCTTCGAGTGGGCACGGCAGCCAGAATCCGTTCAGCATTCCAGCCAGATCGTTCTCGAAGTCTTCCCATTCAAGAATCTCAACCCCGCTCTTCAACACCAGTGAGAAGTCCCAGACGTTCACCGTGTGCAACTGTGTCGGCTGGAACACCTCAGCCCCGAAACCGAGCAGGAGCTCGCGCAGATCGAAGGTCACCGCCCTGGCGACGGCTTGCCCCCAATCGATCGGGAACTCAAGGACTGGTCTCGTCAGGTAGGTCACGGCGCGGGCAGTAGGTTGTTGCGGTTGAGCAGGTCATACCAGCGGCTGTAAGGGAAGATGCGGAACCTCAGGTCGTAACCAAAATCACCGGAGGAATCGATGACGATGCCGTTCGTTGTCTTGGCAACAGTCGTGATCACGCTGTTGCTGCCATTCAAGACCGTGAAGATGAAGAACCAGTCGTCATTATCGAGCGGAGAATCGAGTGTGATTTGCGTCCGCATTGAGTTGCCGCTGTAGTTCATCGCAACCGAGCAGCCGACGAGCTCAGACGCATTGTCCGGCCCGTCGTAATCAATCCGCCCGCTTGCAACCGGTGTAGGCTCGTCGGACACAAGCTCCTCTGCCGCTGCCGCAGACGCTGCCGCTTCTTCCGCCGCGGTAACGGCCTGCTGATACATGTGGAACATCGTCCGGATGAGCTCTTCGAATTGATCCTGCGTCGGCGTGTCGCCTGTCTGGAAATAGCTCAGCAGGTTGCTTTGGGTTTGAGGAACGGTGACGGGCATAACTATGCAGGTTGAAAAGTTGAACCGACGATCATTGTTCCGATGCCGGATCCAGCCGGAGGTGTCACGGAGCCGAGTTGCGCAGAACGCTCGGAAACGAGTTGCGAAACGTTGATCGCAACCGATTCGTGCCAGGATGTGAGGACTGGAAACTTTTCTGATTTCGGCTTCCCGAAGAACACCGGACGAACGATGAAGTCGGCTGGCCAGTCGTAATTCAGTGCTGTCTCCAGCGTGAGCGTGTCGCCATCAACCGAGGCAATCGCATGGCAATCGACCATCTGGTCGCCGTTCATCAGGACGATGTAATCACCGACTGCCCAACCCCATCCGCCAGGCGCCACTGCGATCTCGTCGTCAGTCTCGTCCGCATCGGCGGAAAGCGTGCAAGACCGGCCGAAGAATGGCACTGCTGCCAAGCCGCTCTTTGCCGCGGCATCCCAGCGAGCATCAAACCGAGCGCGCTCTTGAATAGTGGTTGCCGTGAACATGAATGACAGCGTCCGCCGACATTGAGCACGTAGCGCCTGCCGGATTTCCGAGCCTGGCAACGCCTCACTGATCTGCGTCTCCCATGCGCGCGCAGTCGTCGGCGGCGTCGCCCAGTCAGCGGCGTGTGGTATCAGCACGTGATTGTTAACGAGGACGATCATGTATTCATCCCGAGCTCGATGCGGGCACCTTTGACGATGTCAACGATCATCGCCTTGCCAGGGGCCGTCGCGAGAAACTGTTTGGCTTCAGATCGATCATTGAGGAATGCGACCGACATCTGATGGCCCTGAACGTTGACGCTTCCGCCTCCTACACCGCCGCCAGCCAGACCAGCTCGCACCGCAGCGCCCGACGGGCCGTTCTGAGATGTGATTGGAACAGGGATGTCCCCGATGACTCCGCGTGCGAGGCCCTCCGTGAATCGACGGCCGAACTGTTGAACGCGGCCGGCCGGGATTACAACCTCGCCACGATGCACAACTCCTGCAACCTGATCGCTCGGACCGTCGCCGGTGTAGCCACCTTCGCGATAGCCAGGCTGTGCCATGGCGATGGTTGCGATCTGGACGGCTGCAATGGCTGCTGCTGCCGCTGCGCGGATCGGGGCTGAATATGGATCGCCGCCGCCCAGCTGAAGCATTACCGCGCCTGCGCCGTTCACGACTGCTTGTGCGAGTGCGATTGCCTTCCACGCGACGAAACCCTCTTTGCCGAACATCTTCGCCATGTCAGCCGCGCTGCCGAGCAGGCTTCCCGTTGCTGTCACGTAATCCTGCTCGATCTGCAACTGCTTCTGCTTCTCAGACTTCTGGATTGCAGTGCGCGCTTTCTCGTTTTCCGCCCGCGCTTCGGTGATTTCGTTTTGTCGCCCTAGCTCGATGCTGGTGAACATGCGCTCGCCCTCGTCAGCCGAAATGCGCTTTGCCTCGATCAACTCTTGAATCTTCTGTTTCTCAGCGTCGTATCGGAGGTTGACCGCCGCGATTTCGCGCTCAAGGCCTGTGAGCGTCTGCAAATAAACCTGGTTGCGCAGCTTCTCGATCTCGGCAACACCTTGAAGCTCTTTCGTGCGTCGCTGCTCCATCTTTGAGGCGACTTGATCAAGCTTCTGGCGCTCCTGCTCAGCTTGGCGGGTAGCCTTTTCGCGATACTCCAACTCCTTCTTTGCAATCTCGTTCGCTTCGGCTTTGCGCGTCAACGCGATGGCATCCTCGGCTTCTGCCTTTTTCTTCTCGGTCAACAGCGTCCCTGCCAACGTCATGTTCGCCTGAATCGCCTCGCGCTCCTTCTCGTATTTGGCGGAGATCTCAGCCTTCTCTTTTTCGAGGCCTTCGAGAGCTTCGCGTCTCGCTTTATCCTGTTGCTCTTTGAGACCAGCCAAGGATTCGATTTGCGAATCGGCGATGTTACTGTCGCCGGTGCGCCCCAGCTTTAATGTCACCCAATCCTGGACCTCCTTTGGACTCGCCTGCTTGCGGTTGATTGTGACGTCGTCGAAGCCAGTTCGCGGAGGCCCACCCATCGTCGGTGTGTTGCCCCGCGGAACGCGGATGGTCTCTGATGATTCCCGGCTCAACTCCCCGGTGCCTGTTTTATAGAGCGGAATCTTGCCGGTCAGATAATCCCCGTATTGAGCAACAGCTTGGGGACTTAGCAGCCCAGCTTTGCTCAGTGTGTTGATCTCGCGTAAAACACCGGGCAGGCTTTTGAGTGCCTCGCCAAGCTCCTTCGTTGCCTTCTCTGCGTCGCGTTGTGACCGCGTCGCTTCGTTCCAAGCATATGCGAACGCACCAACCGCAAGGCCGACGGCCCCGACGATCGGGAGCAACGTCTTCAGGCTGACCCCCATGAAGGTCAAGGCCTGCAGCGCATCCGGAATCTGAACCGCGAGGGCGCGAATGGGGTCTCCTCCTGCGGCGATCTGGCTAGCGATGTTTGGGATCGCCGAGCCGAGCTGCATGTAAGCAATGCGCGTGTTCCCCAGCGTCTTGGTGACCGTGTTGCCAGCCTGTTCGATTCGGTTGAACCCGTTGACGACCGGCAACCCGGCATTGGCCATTGCCTGCGCCTGATTGGCGAGCTTCGTGTTCGCCTGCTGAAGCTTGCCTTCGAGCTGGGTGACCTTCTGAGCCGCCAGGGTAAAAGCATCCTGAAAGGGATTTGTGTTCCCTGTCAGGACGATCTGGTAGTTCAGATTCATTGAGGACGTCGCGTGCTCTTGTATGTCCGCTCAAGCCGCGCGCTCGCTGCCGATGTGAAAGCGCGCAGCTGACGGAACGTCATCTGCATCACCTCGGTCTGGGAGTATCCTTGCCAGACGAGGAAATCGACGATTGCAGCGAAGCTGTCGCTGTCGCCGGAAACCGAGAGCGGATCCGGCCGAGAATTGCGAAAAAATCCGGCCTCAAATTCTGCGCCAGCGCGGCGTCAATGAGGTCCAGCATTTGAGTTGTGGCGAGACCATCGATCCACTGCTGATCTTTTCCGGTCGTTTTGAGCACCAGCCATTCGCAAAGGTCCTGCGCTCCGGTGACGAGCTCGGTCAGAGCCGCGGGCGTCACTTGAAAGCTGTGGCCTGAGGCGAAGAGCTTGCCAGCGCGTTCGCTGATCCGGTGCGAGAGTTCAATTGCCTGAGGCCAGGCCAGTTCGCGGACGGTTACGACTTCACCATTGATTTTGAGCTCAGTCGCTCCGGGGATGATTTCTGATTGCATAGATTCATTCGATTTTGATTCTGAAAAATCCTTTGTCCTGCCAGTTGGTCGATGACAGATCGGCGCTGTATTGCAGCGTGAGCGTGCGCATCTGGGCCGGGGCATGCGGGATCTCGGTCGAGACCACGTTTGAGAAGTCGCTTTCCACTCCGAGAGCGTTGTAGGCCGTCGCGGTGAAGTGGTGAATGACGGGCTTCAAGCCATCAATGGCCGTAATGATGTTTGTCCCGACATTAACGCGAAGCGCAGCCGGGTTCGTCGCAACGAAGACCTGGTTGGTGAACGCGTAAACGTAATAGCCGGTGACACTCGGATCGGTTGATCGGTTCCACGTCAGTCGCACGGTGGCAGCGTGGCTGGACATGATGGCTAGCGAGACGATCAGAAAGGCGCGAATCATGGAGCAATTTGAAAGGCCGCGTTCGTCAATGTGGCCGATACTGAGAACATCCAGTTGTTAGACGGAACCAACTTAACCATGCCTGGCGTCGGTATAAAATCCGCCGCCACATAGTTGGTTGGGGTGGCGATGAAGTCCGATGATCCTGAGGTTGTGACGATCCGAACGTTGGCGGCACTGCCCGTCCCGACTTTCACCACTCCCCCAAGAGGCATATCGCAATTGATCAATCGGACCAAGGACGGTCCGCCTGCATTTCCCGGCATGGCAACATTTGTCGCACTCGCGCTGCCAAAATTCGTCAAACTAAAGGAACAGAATGTGAAAAAGTTCGTGTGACCAACGGTCCCCGTGACCGTTCGCACGTTGTATGCGTTCGTGTTGGCTGCGATGAACCGACAAGCAACAGCGTCGACGTAGTTCGAGCTGCCTTGGAACAACCAGTTGTGAGCTGAGCCTTGACTTCCAGCGATGCTGTTCGGCCCCACGGAAATGAAGTCTGAGTTTCTGGCGTAAATAGATGTGAAGTGTGCCAAGGAATTTGCGGTATCCCATCTCGAGCGCCATATACTGTTGTTGATTCGAAGCACCGATCCGTGGGCGTTGGGCCCGACAAGGACGACATCGGTGTTGGCATTCGTCGAAATCCAATTATCGAACAACACACCGCCTTGCGCCAACAGAACGACCGCTGCCTGATAGTTCGTATGGTCAGGTCCATACCCGAATGAAAATTCGCAATCCCGAAAAACAGCACCATTGGTCGCGATGAATGCGGCTCCTGCCGTTAGCGGCACATTGTTTGTGTCTCCCCAAAAGACTATCTTACTCTTCAACCCCGAACCAATTACCCCGGCCACAAGATGCCCTGAGTTTGTCACATGGAATATCCCGGGTCCGAGTTGAATGGGCAGCCGCGATGCGACAAGTCCCGCCGCGTCAATGTGCGCGTAGTTTGTTCCGCCGACACTCACAACGCCGTAAGGCATTGGGGTCGGCCCGAGTGCCTGCCGCATTGCCCCCAGGTTCACATTAAAGAAGTTGCCCCACGGATCGGAAACACTTCCGTCGGGATTCACCAGGAGTGACTTTGCCTGCGAAACGGGCGGCGATGGCGGCGATCCTCCGCTTGGCGCGTTCGTCGTCGGAGTCACGCCAACCGGGTTTCGAATACCCGGCAGGTTTGTCGTCGCAGCATGAACCGCAACGCACAGTAATAGACCGCAGATCGTGAAAAGCTTTTTCATTCTGATTTTGTTTCGGGTTTCGTTTCCTTCACCGTCCTGCGCTTCACCGTCTTCGGATCGACCTGCTTGGCAAAGTCTCCGACGACGCGCGCGCGAATGCCCGGAGCTTTCTTCGTGGGTTTGAAAACGATGGGTTCCATGTTATTCAGCGGTTCCGAGCGCCATCGTGTTGAGAGCGTTCTTGAAGACCTTGAACATGAATTCAGGCTTCACCAGCTCGCCGTTTCCGCCCTTCATGCCGCCACTGACTTTGATGCGGCCCCAGAGGTCGGCTGCAAGGATCAGCGTGGAATTGTGATCGTAGTTTTGAACCTTCAGCCATCCACGCGGAGGAACGCCCCCGAGCGGATTGAACTGATAGTCGCTGGCCGACAGTTCGCTTGCCGTGCGGAAGAACAGTCCGACCGCGAGCGCCGTGACAACGTTCGTGGTGAACTTGTATTGCAGCGCCTGCTTGACCGGGATGGAGTCCGCAAGGTCGAGCCGCCCAGTGGACGAGTCGTAAACATCCTGCTCTTCGTCGGCCAGGAGCGACGGCTCCCATGCTTCGATGCGCCCGATGGAGACCCAGCCGTCGTCATCAGCCCCCGGCACGTCATCGATACCAGCGGTTCCGGCTTCGGGTTCGGTGAATTCTTTGCCCTCGCGGAAAAACCAGGCTTGGGCTCCAACAGCTTTACTCTCTTCGATGATCATAACTTTTTGTGTTCCAGTTGTGGCTTACAGCGATCCGCCAATCCCGTCGCGCATACCGATGGCTGCGTGACGCGAATAAAGTTGAATGTTCTCTTCGACCTCGCCGCGGATGAGTCGACGAAGCACCAACCGAGATCCGCGTATGCCAATCTCTGCTTCCTTGCCTTTCAGCTTGTCGATTGGGAGCGTCGCGAGAACCTTCTGCAGGCTTACTAGCGTGATCGGTTGTTCGCTCTCAACGAGTCGATTGAGCTCGGCATATGCGGCCTCGAAAGCTGGTCGATATTGAGGGTTCGTAATCAGCGAAACCTCCGTCCCGAGGCTCGCGGCATCCTCTGCCAGCCATTGAATTTCAATCGCCTTCTCGGCTGGTGTCGCGTTCTTGTCGAAGACGGCGCAACCCAGCGCAGCAAGAAGCAAGCAGAGAGACGGGATGTATAACGGCCAGTAAGTGCGAAGTGTTTTCATGGAGTGGTTTTCTTTTGTTGTGCGTTGGCGAAATAAAATCCGATGACCATTCCGGCCAGGGTGTAGAGCGGTTCCTTCACGTCGCGGCCAATCACGCTCATCATGCAAACGGTTGCTGTGATCAGCAGGGCGATCCACCCGCGCAGGCTGATGTTCAGCACGCGGCTGTTCTGCGTGTGTTCTCGCGGCTGTGGGTCGGTGGTGGCGTTCATCGGAAAATCAGTTGTTTGGCTACGAAGAACACGGCGGTTGCGGTTGCGGAAATAACGGCAACGCGCACATCAAGTCTGCCAAGAGCCGCCCAGAGCTTGTTGATCGACTCCCCATGCTTCTCCTGCACGCGCAGGGTGTCATCGAGCTTGGTCTCAATTCGGCTCAACGTGGCGTCGATTGAATTGGGGTTGTAGTGGCTCATTGCAAAATGATCGTTGTGGCAAACCGAATAAGTCGGCTGTTCAGCCCGACGTCGGTCCAATCGACTTCAGGTTCGAGTCCGTCCGGAATCTGAAAAAAGTTGATGGGCTCAGAGCCGAACTGCAGGACCTTGGGAATGATCTTTGACTCGATCAGGCAAGGATCCCACTTTGCCACCCCGCTGACGGTCACCTTCGGGTTTGTGCGCACCCATACGGTTGACGCGTAAACCAGCGACGTCGCACCCTGCCCTTGGGAATTCACGCCAAGGCATTCGGGCGCCATGATCAAGATCGAGATTCCCTTGTCGGTGAGCGCGTTTTCGCTCTCGATGGCTTTGTTTCCATCGTCGATTACGACCTGCGACTGCACTGCTGACAGCTCAGTGACCAAGCGCACGATCGTGAGAAGATTGGATTGGATCTCGTGCAGCCTCATTTGATCAGCTTCGCTGCCGCCTCACCGAGCTTGCGCTCGAGGTAGGGCTTGATGTTTTCCGTTGTGGCTGCGAGTGCGCGCGCGATTGACGCCTGGCCTCGAGCGCGCCCCATGGCCTTTACGGCCTCATTTGACAGTTGCGAGAAGCCGCCCCACTTGAACGAAGCCGAGCCGTTTCCATCGTCATCAACGGCGAACGCAAACTCGCCGAGTTGAGGGCCGAAGCGGCTGACAGATTTCTCGATGCGATTGGACTGCAGTCGTTCGCCGCGGCTCATGTCCAGCGCGAGCTTGTCCGCGTGATGCAAGAAGCCCCGTCCGCTTTCGCGAAGATTAAGCTCACGCTGGACGGCGAGCGCCTGAAGATTCAGTTTCCTGCCGAAACGGTTTACGGATCCGCGCAAACCTTTTTTGGTGCGCATCTGCATGATGTTCGCTGCAAACGGAAGCGCGCCATGCTTCTCGGCAATCGCCTTGTAAACCGATGCCCTGACGTGAACGCCAAGTCCGGGCTGGATCTTGCGGCCGTTCACTTTTCCACGTCCTGCTTCCTTCAGGATTGCGAGACGCGACGCGCGGACGGCACCTTTCGCCGGCATCAACCCTTTCGCCTCCTTGGCGAGATTGCGGCCAAGCTCTTCCGACTGTTTAGCCAGGGCGAAGCCGATGCCGCGACCAGCAGCTTGCGTATACATCCGCAAGGCTGAGTTCAGCTTGTCGAGTTCGTGCTGGATGCGGGCTTCGCTCATGCCAAAGTGCAGTGGAATGCGACGGTCGCCAGATTCGGATCGTCGACCACTCGCTTGACGCGATAGGTCTTTGATGTCCCCTCTTGTTGAATCCGCGTGACCTCGCTAAGCGTGACGTTCATCAGCTCACGGCGTATCACGTGGACGACGTGCGTCGATTCATCCTCCCCGGTGTGCAGACGTCCCATTGGACAGTGACGATTATTTTTCACCAGTAATGCCAATTAAAAATCACCAGTGAGCCGGTAGCATTTGGCAGCGAGTTGGAGGCTGGCCGCAGGCCAGCCCTCCTCAACTCGGCAGCCAGATGATTACCCAACAACAATA
>Ga0196970_1000878_pt1 | contig 26540 bp, 31 predicted proteins | sample S1v_513CmetaG_FD_148672 | JGI IMG/M metagenome (GOLD analysis project Ga0196970, IMG submission 148672) | Soil microbial communities from Anza Borrego desert, Southern California, United States - S1+v_5-13C | ecosystem: Environmental > Terrestrial > Soil > Desert | place: USA: California... | reverse complement strand
TGATGATCTCCATCCGCTCCATCCGCCCGCCCTTCGCATTCGCACCGGTGCAAGCATCAGTGCTTGCTCCGGTGCGAACTACGGCACATCACGCGGTGATCCGGTAGGCGGTCCAGCCCGGAGGGCTACGATGCAACCGTATGCAGGACCTTGGCAGTTACGTCCTGTCGCCTAAGGGGGGCGACGGCTCCGGAGCCGCTGATGGTCCGCTTTGCGCCAACAGCGGCCGAAACAGGTGTTGTGAAAGGGGAACCGCCCCTGGGAACCGCGTCGGCATCCGGTTCTCGCCATGAGAAGACACAACCCAGCAGCAGAGTTCAGACTTAGCTTCAGGGGCTCGGCAATCGGTCGGAACGCTCTTTCCTACCACCCCGTGTCCCGCGCCAGCGCCAGGAACCCCGCGATGTGGTCCACCCCTTCTTCGCCACGGCGAATGCCGAGATTGATGCTTTTGCTGATTCCGTCGGGCCCGAGACGCACGGTACGGATGGGCAGGTCCGAGCCGTCTTCACGCACGAGCCAGTCCGGTAAGACGCTGCCCCCCGTCCGGCGGCGACCAGTTGCAGCATCAGATCGGTCGTCTCCGCCGTCCTGTGGCGGCGCGGCCGGCAATGGGCCGGCACGAGGAAGCGGGTGTAAACGTCGAGCCGTTCGAGGCTGAGCGGAACGGTGATCAGCTTGTCGCTGGCTGCCGTCTGCCCTGGCCCGTCCCTCGGCGGCAGGGCAGACGGCAGGGTTGCTCATGAGGGGCCAGGGGCAATCACATTGCCGGCACGATACCCGTGCCACCGCGCACGAAGTAAAGGGGCTTGCCCTTGTTCAAGACGACAGGGAAGCGCATCAGGGTGGGCTTGCCGGTTGCCTCGGAAGTGTAAGCCATATTGTCCGGTGCCACGTAAATGAATGCCCAAGCTGGCAGGCGAGCAGAGAGCTTTTGGAGCACTTCCATATCCGGGAACGTGGCTCGAATCATGCCACGGGACTCTCTCTGGTCGAAGAAGGTGGGTGGGATATCCGACAGGCCTTCATTGCGGATGTAAGCCCATGCCGGATAGCCTCCCAGGACGGCCGGTGCTGCACGTTCAACAGGACGCAGACCCAGACTTACATGATAGCGGCACAGCACCTTAGGCTCGCTGCATTCACCACCTCGGATAAACCAGATCGTCTGGGTGCTCTGGTAAGTAGTTAGCGAGAAATTATTGCCCGGGGGGGTGAGGGTCCATTGTCTCACCTGCTTGTCTAGGGAGTATCCCTTGGGTAAGGATGTTTCAGCCAACACGGCCGCAAGTTCATGCTGAACGAGGGTGTCCAGCTTCTGCCGCGCCTCCTCGGCGGTGGCAGCCTCAGAGCGCGGCATCCAGGCCAGCAGCGTGGAGGTCCGGGAGGCTTCTTCCGCCGACGGGCCGGTTAAGAAGAAGCTGGCGAAGCCGAGAGCGCCGGCGGCAACGCTCGTGAAGCCCGGCGGCGGGCTGAGGTAGTTCAGTGTACCAAAGGCGCCAGCCTTGATCAGCTCAGAGCTTCCGCTGGGAGCACTCGCATCCTTCGGGACGTCGGCATCCCGCAGGCCGAGCAGATTGGCTGCGTTAACGATCTGCAGCGCATGGGACTCCGTTGCCGTGCGCGGCTGGTAGGGCGGCATGGACTCTGGCCCAGTGGCGCAGGCTACGAGTGTGCCGACGGCCAGTAAAAGAGCGGTAGCGCGGAGGGAGCGAGAGACCGGGTTGTGCATGCGGCGAACTCCAGGTGTTGATGCGCTCTGAATAGCGGATCTGAGCGTCAGACCGCGACAATGAATGAGCACGACTTCAATCGTATTTTCAGGGAAAAGGCCGGCGTAGCATTGGGGACAGCGGCTCAGGCTGCCAAGGCGGCGTAGGCGGACAGGTCAGTTGCTGGCCTTCCGGGCTGGGGCGGAAATGCCGGTTAACGGTGCGGCGAAAACGGGGCGTGATCGCTCGTTAATGCGCTGGTAGTGGTTGTCTGCATCGGATATGTGCGCGCTGCGCTGCCGCTGCTGTCGGTCACCACGTGGATCTTGGTCGAGGAGCCGCCGCGGCTCAGGCCGAGCGGCTGGCACGCACGTGGTACTGTCCACACATCAGAAACTGCCGGTGATCACGCAAACGGCTGCCACCATGGGAGGCCGTCTGCGGCATCAAATCCGCGATCAGCTCCCATTGTGCCGAGCTGAACTCATGCCGCCGCATCCAGTGCCCTCCCGTCTGCTGATCGGCTGGAAACAGACGAGAACCACAGCCATCACAGGGCCGTCAGACAGAACCTGAGCGTGGGGATCCGCCACCCGCGTACCGTGACGCGGATGGCGGGGACGGCGCCGACCTAGTCCCTGAGCGCGTCAGGAAGCGAAGCGCCAGCCAGTGTCCAGGGCATCCTCCTTCCCTGTGCACACTGTGTGGATGGCCACGTTGCGCCCCGTCTCATCGGTCATGATGTTCGACAGCTGTCGCGAGAAGGACGGCTTCACGCCGTCCTGCCGGTACAGGCGGATCGTGGCACACCGCTGGGCTCCCTTCTCGAAGCGATCCTTCACACCAACGGTACCGAACACTTCGGACGTCAGCTCATACAGGCCATTACCTTTCGCGCTGGTCAGCGCGTCGTGAATGGCCTTGGCTACCAACGGCAACTCGGCTTCCTGGTAATAAGGGGCGAGCTTGGTCGCACGTACGTCAGAAGACAGCTGATCGTACTGACCTGCCGTCTGCTGCAACTTCGCGAAACGGGTCTGCCCGGTGGTTGTGAACCGAATGGTTTCCAGGAACGCGTATTGGTTCACGGTCGCGTCGAAAAACTGCTCGGGGCTCGCTGCGGGCGCGCGCTCCAGGACATTGATGCCAAGCTTATCGAAGGTGTCGCGGCGCTTGGTGGTATAGATCTCGGCCACGAACATCACATTCGACCGGTTCGGCGCCCAACAGACGTTCCACTGATATGTCCCGCCCTGACGGCCGCAATAGCTGGCGAACTCGCCGCGCACCGCCTCCAGCGATGTAAACGGCAGGACATATTCACCAAAGAATTCCTGATGGGTGGACGCCGATGTGCGTTTGGCCCGGCTGGCGTTCCACATCCGATCCAACAGACCGCCTTTTTCCGAGACGACGAGTTCAGCCAGATTGACGGCCGAGGTCGCCCGTTGGTGCATCGGCGCCTTCTCGTTCGCGGCGTCGACGGCGGTCGGCCCCGACCCCGTGGTCTGGCAGGCCGTCAATGACATTGCGGCGATTCCGAGCATGGTAAGCGTTCTGTGCATCACTGTTCCTTCAACGCCCCGTTGTGCAAAGTGGAAGGAGCAGTAGGAAAAAGGCCGCAAGAGTGCCACGGCGAGCGTTTGACTGCGACAAAGTGCCGCGGCGGTTGTATCACTACGCACGCCCTTCCGCGGAGGCTCGATCACGCTTGTCATGTTCTCGGGCGGCGCGTCAGAAACGGTTGTTGCTCGGCCAATCCGCGGGCGACGTCCGAAAGAGCTGGCGCCAGGAGAGCCGGGCGGTTCGTCACAGGTCGCCAGGATCGAAAGGTTATCGCGTTCGGTGGTTCGAGGACCGCTCCTTACAAAGAGCGCCGCCACCCTGCCGGATGTCGCTGGTTCGACCGCCTTCCAATCGCAGGCACACGACCACTCGGACCGACGCCAACAGGCTTTCCGGGCCACGGAGGGGCGCCAGCGTGCCCAGACCTGAGCCTCCTCAGGCCGTCAGACAGGACGTAGCCTTCCGCCTTGCTTCGGTCGCGTCGGCTTGACCGAGAACGGCCCTTCTGAAGATCCGCAATGGGGCAGCAGCCGACATAACGGTATTGCAGAAGGGGAAACGCTCACCTCAGGGCCGGCAGAACCCCACTTTCGCCAGGAGTGGCTGTCGGTGTGTGATCAACTACGAGGCCGTCCGAAGTCGACGGCAGTCGTGTTGCCGCCGCTGATCAGAACGCCAACCCGCTCGCCCGGCCACGGCCGGTAGTCGCCCGACAGCAGGGCGGCGAAAGCAGCGACCCCTCCTGGTTCCCCGACGACGCGCGCGCAAGCCCATAGCGCCTCCTGCGCCTGCTGGATCCCATCGTCGCTGACCAGCACGATCTCGGTCAGGTGGCGCCGGGCGATGGGGTAGACGAGGGTGCCGATCCGGCGCGGCGCTAGGGAGTCGGCGGCGATGCTGCCGGTCGGCGCGTCGGCTGGGCCACCCGCCTCGAAGGCGCGGGTCAGCGTCGGCGCGCCCTCGGGCTCGACGCCGACGACGCGGACACGGCTCCCATACCACGCCGCAACGCCGCTGATCAGCCCGCCGCCGCCCACCGGCACCAGCACCGTGTCGAGGTCGGGGACCTGCTCCTCCAACTCGAGGCCGAGGGTGCCCTGGCCGAGAAGGGTCTCCACTTGGTCGAAGGCGTGCACCGGCAGCGCGCCGGAGCGCTCGACCCACGCCTCGCTCGCCGCCAGCGCGTCGGCGTAGCGCTCGCCGCCGACCACCAGGTCGGCGCCGTAGCTGCGGATCCGCTCGACCTTGGCGGCCGAGGAGACGGTGGGCACAAAGATCTTCGCCAACACGCCCAGCCGCATGGCCGCGTAGGCGACGGCGGCCCCGTGATTGCCGCCGGACGCCGCGACGACCCCCGCGGCGGGCACCGGGCGGGTCAGCAGGTTGGCGAAGGCGCCGCGCGCCTTGAACGACCCGGAATGCTGGGTCAGTTCCAGCTTCAGGACGAGACGGAACAGACCCAGCCCGAGTTCCGCGCCGTCCATCTCCAGCACCGGGGTGCGGCGGATGTGCGGCCGGATCCGACGCTCGGTGGCGGCGATGTGGTCCGGGGTGACGAGGGGGGCGGTCATGCGGAGACACCTTGCGGGAGGGCGATGGCGAACTGGCGCGGCGTGATGCCGTAACAGCGCTTGAAATGGTGCGTGAGCGCCGGCTGATCGTAGAACCCGACCTCCGCCGCCACCTCGGCGATGGCGTCGCCACGACGCAGCCGGCGGCAGGCGGCGCTGAGCCGAACCTGCGTCAAATATCGGTGCGGCGGCAGCCCGACGGACCTGTTGAAGGCGCGGATGAGCTGGTGGGGCGTCAACCCGACCTCGGCGGCGAGGTCGGACAGCGTCGGGGCATCGGCGTAGCGCATGTGCAGGAGGCTGACCGCGGCCGCGACGGCGCCGTCAACGGGGGCATCGGGCATCGGTCCGGCCGGGTAGCGGTGGAACAGCGTCTCCAGCGCGGCGCGCATTGGCTCGAACCCACCCCCCGGCGTCGAGCGCCCGGTGCGCGGCCAGGAAGCGTCCGGCGAGGTCCGCATCCTCGATGAGCGGACCGCCGACGCGCGGCACCGCCGCCGGACCCGCCGCAGCCACCGTGGCGCCGAGAGCGCGCGGCGTCAGGTAGAAGGAGCGGAACCGCCAACCGCTGCCGTCCGGCATGCGGCTGGCGTGCGGCTCCGCCGGGTTGGTGACCAGCAGCGTTCCGGGACGGGCGTATGCCGTGGCCCCACCGCTCTCCACCTCGGCGCCGCCCGCCTCGGTGACGGCGATCACCAGCGCCTCGTGCGCGTGCCGGGCAAAGGCTTGGTTGGTGAGGTCGGCGCACATCAGGCTCAGCCCGGGAAGGCGGGGATCGCGCCAGAAGCGCGTGGCGTTGCGCCGGTCGATGCGTGCCATGGGCGGTCCCTCAGCCCAGTTTGCGCCGCGCGTGCGCCAGGAAGCGGTCCAGATCGACGACCATGCGCTGGTGGCGGCCCTCGCCGATGACCTCCACCGCGTCGCGGGCCAGCACGTGGAACCACAAGCGCCGTCCCTCCACCGCCTCCAGCGTCACCTCGGCGCTGACCCGCAAGCCGGCCGGCGTGGCGGCGATGTGGCTGACGTCCATGTGGGTGCCCACCGTGCGCTGGTGCGCCGGCAGGTGCGGGGCCAGCGCCTCGATGCAGGCCCGCTCCAGGAAGCCGATCAGGAAGGCGGTGGCGAACACCGGCGGCATCGCGCGGAACAGCGGGTCGGACGGGAAGACCGCTGGCACCAGCACCCGGCCGTCCACCGTCATGGTTAGCGTGTGGCGAAGCCCGACCGGCACGTCCATCATCCGTCCCTCCCTTGTCCTGGTGGAGGAAAGCGTATCGACTGCAGCGCCATAAATGAAATACATTGCATCGATCCATTCGATAACTTCTTGGATATGGAATGAAGCTGCGTCAGGTGGAGCTGTTCCTGGCGGTCGTCGATCACGGCGGCTTCATCGCGGCGGCCGAACGGCTGGGCATCGCGCAGCCGGCGGTCAGCGCTGCGGTGCGCCGGCTGGAGGAGGAGCTGGGCGGGCCGCTACTGGTGCGCGGGGGGCGCGGCGTCGTGCTGACGCCGGAAGGTGATACCGAAGGCGTCTGATGGCTCCCATCAGACGCCTTCGGTTCAAACCCGACAGCACATTGCAAAGCAATGTGCGAGAGGGGCATACGGCCAGCCGGTCATGGAACCATTCATGCGCCGGCCGTATGAGGTGTTCCTGCGGCACGGTCGGGCGCTGCTGGCCCAGGTCGCGGCGACGCGGCGGGAGGTCGCGGCGGTGCGTTCGCTGGAGGCGGGCGAGCTGCTGCTGGGTGCGCCGGGCATGGTGGCCGGGCATCTGCTGCCGCCGGTGCTCGACGCCTTCCTGGAGGGGCGGCCGGGCCTGCGCCTGCGCGTCGTCCAGGCCGGCGCCGAAGAGATCGGCGAGCGCGTGCTGCGCGGCGACCTCGACCTCGGCATCGTGGCGGACTGGCGGACTCCGGAGGGGCTGGCCACCACGCTGCTGGCCGAGCACCCGATGGTCGCCTGCATCGCCGAGGGCTCGTCGCTGGCCGGGCGCAGCCGGCTGGACTGGGGGGAACTGTTGGCGCAGCCGCTGCTGTCCTTCCCCCGCGGCTACCACCAGCGCACCCGCCTGGACGAGGCGGCGCGGCGCCTCGGCGTGGCGCCGCACGTGCTGGTGGAGGCGGAGTCGGTGCCGCTGATCCTCGAGTTGGTGCGTCGGGGCCGCGGCACGGCGACCCTGCTGGCTTGCGCGGCCGAGCGGCAGCCGGGCGTGCGCGCCGTTCCGTTGCCGGACGACGCGGTGGTCCCCATCGCGCTGTGCCGCCGGGCGCGGGCGCCGGTGAGCGCGCTGGCCGAGGCGTTCCAGGACCACCTCGCCTCCCATCTTGGCGTCTGAGGTCAATTTCCGCCAATACCCCGCCCGCCGGCTCCCCCGACACTCCGCTGACCACACACGGCAGGGGAGACACGGGCATGCTGAATGAAGGGCAGCGGATGGTGCGGGAAACCGCGCGGCAGTTCGCCCGGCGGGAACTGGCGCCGGGCGCCGCCGCGCGCGACCGCGAGCACCGGTTCCCGCGCGAGGCTATCGCCGCGCCCGGAGAGCTCGGCCTGATGGGCATGATGGTGCCGGAGGAGTTCGGCGGCGCCGGCGTGGACGCCGTGGCCTACGCACTCGCCGTCGCCGAGATCGCCGCCGCCGCCGGCGCCGCCTCGACCATCATGGCGGTGCACAACGGGCTGGTCTGCATGCCCCTCGCCAAGGCGGGCACGGCGGAGCAGAAGGACCGTTTCCTGGCGCCGCTGGCGGCCGGGCGGCACCTGGGCTGCTTTTGCCTGACCGAGCCCGAGGCCGGCTCCGACGCCGCGGCGATCCGCACCCGCGCCCGGCGCGACGGCGACCGCTACATCCTCGACGGATCCAAGCAGCTCATCACCTCCGGCGGCAGCGCCAATACCGCGCTGGTTTTCGCGGGACCGATCCGGCGGCGGGCAAGAAGGGGCTGTCAGCCTTCCTCGTGCCGACCGCCACGCCCGGCTACCGCGTCGCCAGGGTAGAGGAGACCATGGGGCAGCGCGGCTCCGACCACTGCCACATCGTCTTCGAGGAGTGCGTGGTACCCGCGGGCCAACGCCTGGGCGCCGAGGGGGAGGGCCTCGCCATTGCGCTCTCGCACCTGGAGGGCGGGCGCATCGGCGTCGCCGCGCAGGCCTTCGGCATGGCGCGCGCCGCCTACGATGCGGCGCTGGCCTATGCGAAGGAGCGGCGCACGTTCGGCAAGCCGATCATCGAACACCAGGCGGTCGCCTTCCGGTTGGCGGACATGGCGACGAAGCTCCAGGCGGTCGAGCTGATGCTGCTGCGCGCAGCGTCGCTGCGCGCCGCCGGGGCGCCGTGCCTGAAGGAGGCGTCGATGGCCAAGCTCTTCGCCTCCGAGATCGCCGAATGGGTGTGCTCGGGTGCGCTGCAGGTCCTGGGCGGCTACGGCTATCTCAGCGACTTTCCAGTGGAGCGCATCTATCGCGACGTGCGCGTCTGCCAGATCTACGAGGGCACCTCGGAGATCCAGCGCTTGGTCATTGGCCAGCGCATCGCCGCCGAAACCGGCTTCGAAGGAGTGCAATGAGATGATCGTGCGCATCTGGCGCGGCAGCGCCACCGCGGAGAACACCGAACGCTACGAGCGGCACGCGCTGGACACGGTGTTTCCCGCCCTCCCGGCCCTTCCCGGCCACCGTGGCGCCATCCTGCTTCGTCGTGAGACGGGGAGCGGGACCGAGTTCCTGGCGCTTACCCTTTGGGACGGCATGGACGCGATCCACGGCTTTGCCGGAGACGACACCGAGGCCGCGGTCGTCGAACCCGAAGCGCGCGCCGCACTCGCCGAGTTCGATGGTTTCGTGTGCCACTTCTCCGTGGCGAGCTGGAACGTGTCATCCTGATGGCGCAGAGCTATCCACGGTGAGTCGTGGTCGCAAGCCGGTACTCGGCGGAATGGCAGAGCGTTGATGTTGTCGCAACGCCAGAACGGGTCACCAGCGGCCGAATCCTGTGTGGCGAAAGGGGACGGCGGCTTTCGGGCCTCCGTCATTTCTGTCTGGCTCAGATCGCCTCCTATTCGCGCCCTTTGAGGGCGATGGGGATCTCGGTGCAATCCCCTTCCACGATGATGGTGGGCTTGTGTCCGGCCGGCGGAGTGTGGCCGCGGCCGTAGGTGGTCGTTCCGAAGTGCAGGCGGTTGGGTACAGGCGCTTCCGCGGCCGGGACTGTGGCCGCGGTTTCCCAAGGGGCGGCCACTGCTCGCCAGCAGGGCCACCACCTCTTGCTTGAACGCCTCCGTGAAGAAGCGCCGTATCCTCGTCATCCAGCACTCCGCTTTCAGCGGGAGCTTGACAGAGGGGCCGCTGCTTCGAGGGAGGATCACCGCGGTGTCCGTCTCCGCGGCGGTCAGCCGCGAACGTCGATGACGACGCGACCGCGGATCTGGCCGGCCAGGATCCGGCTTGCGAGATCCGGCAGCGCCTCGAAGGGCCGCACCTCGTACATCGTCTTCAGCGCGTCCTTGTCCAGGTCGCGGGCCAACCGTGCCCAGGCGGCGTTCCGGCGGTCCTGCGGCGCCATGACGGAATCGACGCCCAACAGCGCCACGTTGCGCAGGATGTGCGGCAGGACCGTCCCCGGCAGATCGGTGGAGCCAGCCAAACCGCAGGCGGCGATGGCACCGCCCCAGACGGTCTGCGACAGCGCGTTGACGAGCGCATGGCCGCCCACCGAATCGACGCCGCCGGCCCAGCGCTCCTTCTGCAAGGGGGCGCCCTTCTCCTGGAGAGCGGCGCGGTCGATGAATCCGCCGGCGCCGAGGCTGCGCAGGTAATCGTGCGTCTCCGGCCGGCCGGTGGAGGCGACCACCGGATAGCCGCGCTTGGCGAGCAGCGCCACGGCGACTGAACCGACACCGCCGGCGGCCCCGGTGACCAGAACCTCCTTGCCGCCCGGCTGGACCGTGCCCCATTTTTCCAGTGCGTCCACGCACAGCGCCGCCGTGTAGCCGGCGGTGCCGATGCCCATCGCCTCTTCCAGCGAGAAGACGTCCGGCAGCCGGGTCAGCCACTCGGGCTTCAGGCGCTGGAAACGGGTGTAACCGCCCCACTGCGTTTCCGACATGCCCCAGCCGTTGGCCACCACCTTGTCGCCGGGCTTCCAGTCGGGGGAGCGGGATTCGACCACCGTGCCGGCCAGATCGATGCCCGCGACCATCGGCAGCTTGCGGGCGATGCGGCCCTTGCCGCTGACGGCGAGCCCGTCCTTGTAGTTGACGGTGGAATAGGCGACCTCGACCAGCACGTCGTTGTCGGGCAGGTCGGCCAGGGTGAGTTGCTTGAAGCCGCCCTTGGGCTTGCCGTCCGCGTCTTCGATCACGAACGCTTTGAAAGTTTCGGCCATGGTTGGGTCCTTACTCTGCGACGAAGAAAATTGTTGAATGGCAGGGGGGGCGTTGCGGGCCGTGCGTCAGTTGCCTTCGGAAAAAGTCAGCTGCGCCCGCTCCTTCAGCTTGCCGCGCTGGATCTTTTCTCCGTTGGGGCTCATCGCCGTTGGGAACTGGTCCACCACGACGAAGCGGGCGGGAATCTTGAAATCAGCGAGCGCGGCGCCGACACGGCCGCGCAGGGCGGCCTCGTCGAGGATGGCGCCCTCGCGCAGGCGCAGGAAGGCCACGGGCTTGTTGCCGCGCTCCGTCGCCGCCTCGACCACCACGGCGGTCTCCACAGCGCCGTCGCGTTGCAGCACCGCCTCGATCTCCGCCGGATCGACGAGGAATCCGCCAAGGCGGAGGACGTCGCCGCTGCGGCCCTTGAAGATGAAGCTGCCGTCCTCCCGCATCGTCGCCAGATCGCCGGTGATGAAGAAGCCGTCCTCGGTGAAGGCGTCGCGGGTCGCTTCGGGGTTGCCGTAATACGCGCAGAACAGCGTGTCCGACGCGATCTCCAGGCTGCCGATCTCGCCCGGAGGCAGGACGCGCCCGGTGGCGGCATCGCGCACCCGCACCCGCGCCTTGGGATTGACCGGATGGCCGCCGGACAGCTTGCGCAGTCCGATCGGGGCGTCCGGCGGCTGCCGCGAGAAGAACGAAAAGATCTCGCTCATCCCGAAGCCGTTGGTCATCGGCACGCCGCGCCGCTCCGCCTCTTCGGGGAACAGGGCCAGGGTCGGGTTGAACGAGGCGATCAGGCAGTCGCGCAGGGACGGAAACGGCTTGTCCTCCGGGCTGACGTCGAGCAGGCGCTTGAAGAGGTCGTCCGGCCCGTTCAGATGGGTGATCGACCGCGACCGGATCAGGTCGCGGGCCTCCACCGGCTCGAACAGGCTCATCAGCGTGACGGACGCGGCGCCGGCCACGGTGGCGGCGAGCTGCGAGAAGCCGAACACGCCGCAGAACGGGATGGCTTGCAGCAGTTGGGCATCGGGGGCGTCGTAGCCGAACGCGGCCGCCACCTGCGTGGCGTGGTGGGCGACGGCGCCCTGGCGGTGCAGGGCGAATTTGGGAAGGCCGGTGGTGCCCGAGGTCGGGAAGACGATGCAGGGCAGATCCGGCGCGGCGGCGCTGTCGCCGGCCGCTTCTGCCAGCAGGTCGCGGTGATGGGCCACCCGCACGCCCGGCAGCGGGAAGCCGGACTGTCCGTCGTCTTCGCACAGGACGGCCAAACGCAGCGACGCCATCGCGGCCGGGTCGAGTTCGCCCAGCATGGTCAGGAACGAGATGTTCTTGAAGCCGGGCCAGACGACGATGGCCGACGCGCCGGTGCGGCTGACGATGGATTCGACCTCGGCCCGGCGGAAGCGCGTGTTCACCGACACGGCGATCGCGCCGATGTGCAGGCAGGCGAAGAACAGGTCGAGATACGGGATGCCGTTCGGCAGCCAGAAGGCGACCCGGTCGCCCGGGCCGATGCCAAGCCCCCGGAGCGCCGACGCGCAGCGCAGGCTGCGGTCCAGCAGATCCCCGTAGGACAGGGAGTGCTCGTTCCATCGGATGCGCGCGCCGGGCGCCGTCGCGGCGGCGTGGCGCAACTGGTCGATGGGGGTGGCGGTGAAGGGGGAGGCCATGTGCGTCATCACGGTCCTGTCATCGTCCGATGAGCCGTTGGAAGGGAGGGCGGGTTGGGAAAGGAGGCGGTCCCCTCCCCATGGCTGGGAGAGGGGACCGCCCCGTCGGGCCATCGGCCCGGCGCCGTTACCGCTCGCTCCACTTGGGCAGGGGAACCTTGCGCATCTCGCTGTTGGCGGCGCTCTGCGGCCAGACGACCTGCAGCTTGCCGTCCTGCCACTGCATGACCGAGATCAGCGCGCGGCTGTTCTGCCCCGCTTCCTTCTCGCCGATCTGGTTCAGCTTCACCCCGGCGCCGGTCAGCAGGCTGCCGTCCGGCAGGTCGGTGGCGTACGCGGCCTTGCGCAGCGCCGCCAGATCGGTCGAGCCGGCGCGCGGGATCACGTCCGTGAACAGGGTCCAGAAGCCGCCGAAGGCGATCAGGCCCAGCGGTCCCGGATCGCGCTTCTCCTTGGCGCGGAAGCCTTCGATGAACTCCGCGTACAGCTTCTGCGTCGGCTCCGGCAGGTTGGAGACGTTCGGCGAGGCCGGGGCGTCCACGTCGAAGATGCCGTCGGCGCTGGCGCCCGTCGCGGCGAGGAAGTCCGGCAGGGCATAGCCGGTGCCGATGCCGATCATGGCCGGAACGTGGAGGTCCAGCTCGCGGGCCTGCCGCCAGAACAGGGCGGCGTCGTTCAGGTAGGAGGTTGCGATGACCGCGTCGGGCCTGGCCGCCTTCAGGCTGAGCACCAGCGACGACAGATCGTTCACGGTGCGGCTGTAGCGCTCGTTGGCGACCAGCTGCATGCCCAGGGTCTTCGTCCGGTTCGCCGCCGCGTCGCCGACCGACTGGCCGAACTCCGAATCCTCGGAGATCACGGCGATCCGCAGATCCTTCGGATCCTTGCCCAGCTTGCCGGCGATGTCCTTGGCGAAGTCCGCCGCCGTCTGGCCCATCATCGACGCGTTGAAGGTCAGGCGGATGGTGTTCTTGTACTTGCGCTGGGTGATCTTGTCGGCGACGGCGATGGTCTCCCAGTACAGGGCGCCCTCGCGCTCCGCCACCTCGCTGGCGGCCAGCGCCAGCGAGCTGGCGTAGCTGCCGGCGATCACCGGAACCTTCTCGCGCACGATCAGCCGGGTCGCCTCGGCATTGGCGGCGGTCGGGGCCGGCGCGTCGGCGACGGCGTAGGTCACGGGACGGCCGAGCACGCCGCCGCGCTTGTTGATCATGTCGCGGGCGACCTCGGCGGCCTGATAGGCCTCGTTGCCGATCAGCGCCATCGGGCCGGACAGCGGGAACAGGACACCGATCTTCAGCGGATCGGCGGCCTGGGACGGAACGGCGGCGCCGGCCGTCGCCGCGGCGAGCGCCGCCGCGGCCATGATGGATTTCAAGCTCATGATGTCTTTTTTCCTCCCTTTGTGATGTCGGGTCATGGCCCTCCCGCGGATCAACCGCCGAGATAGGCTTCCTTCAGGCGCGGGTCGGTCAGCAGGTCGGCAGCCGGACCGGACAGGACGATGTGGCCGTTTTCCAGCACATAGCCCCGGTCCGACATGGCGAGCGAATGCTTCACGTTCTGCTCGACCAGCAGGATGGTGATGCCGGTCTCCTTGATGGTGCGGACCAGCTTGAAGACGACGTCGACCATGATCGGGGCGAGGCCCAGCGTCGGCTCGTCGAACATGATCGCGCGCGGCATCGCCATCAGCGCGCGGCCGATAGCGCACATCTGCTGCTCGCCGCCGCTCATCGACCCGGCGAGCTGGCCGGAGCGCTCCTTCAACCGGGGCATCAGGTCGAAGACCTTCTCCAGACTGTCCGCCCGGTGGGCGCGGGCGTGCGGAGCGAAGGCGCCGAGTTCCAGATTTTCCCGCACCGTCATGAAGGGGAACAGCCGCCTCCCCTCCGGCACCTGGACCAGACCGTGCCGGGCGATCGCGTGCGGCGGCAGGGAACCGATGTCCTCGTCGAAGAAGGACACGCGTCCGTACCGTTCGACCGTGCCGGAGATGGCGTTCAGCAGCGTGGTCTTTCCCGCCGCGTTGGCGCCGACGACGGAGACCACCTCGCCTTCGCCGACGTCCAGGTCGATTCCATGGAGCGATTGGATCTCTCCATAGAAGGCGTCGAGCTTTCTAACCGTGAGCACCGAAGTCCTCCCCCAGATAGGCCTGGATCACCGTCTTGTCCTTCAGCACCTCGGCCGGCTGCCCCTCGGCCAGCTTGCTGCCGTGGTTCATGACCACGATCCGGTCGCTGACCGCCGTGATGACCCGCATCAGATGTTCGATGATCAGGATGCTGATGCCGTGCGCGCGGATGGCCTCGATCAGCACGATGGCCTTCTCCACCTCGGATGGATTGAGGCCGGCCATGACCTCGTCCAGCAGCAGCACCTTCGGCCGGGTCGCCAGCGCGCGGGAGATTTCCAGGCGCTTGCGGCCGGGCAGCGGCAGGCTCGCGGCCGGCACGTCGCGGCGGTTGGCCAGCCCGGTCAGGACCAGCGCCTCCTCCGCGATGCGGCGGGCCTCGGCGATGTTGTGCGTCTGGTTGATCGCGCCGACCACCACGTTGTCGAGCACCGACAACCCGCCGAACGGCTTCACGATCTGATAGGTGCGGGCCAGCCCGGCGCGGCAGACTTGGTGCGCCTTCAGGCCGGTGATGTTCCTGCCCTCCAGCAGGACCTGCCCCTGCGTCGGCGGAAAGGCCCCGGCGATGCAGTTGAACAGCGTGGTCTTGCCGGCTCCGTTGGGACCGATCAGGCCGACGATCTCGCCCTTGCCGATGCTGAGATGGACGTCGTTGACGGCGCGGAGGCCACCGAACTGCTTGCTGATTCCCCGGACTTCAAGCATGGCGGCTCTCCTCGCGGACCGGACGGCGACGGGAGGACCCGCCGAACACCCCGCGCAGACGCCGGGCGGCGGTGCGCGGCTCGCGGATGGCGCTCATCAGGCCGAGCGGCATGACGATGACCATCACGATGAGGAGCGCGCCGTAGACGAGCAGATACAGGCCCTGAAGGCTGCCGGCGAACTCCGCGCGGAGATACTCGCTGAGCGGAACGATGAGCACCGCGCCCAGGATGGGACCGAGCGGCGTGCCCATGCCGCCGATGATGGCGATCAGCGCAATCTCCACCGAGAAGCCGATGCTGAGCACGGTGGACGGCTCGATCAACAGGATGTAGTTGGCGTAGAGCGTGCCGGCGATGGCGCTGAGGAGGGCCGACAGACCGATGGAGAACAGCTTGGCCCGCACGGTGTCGACGCCCAGCGCCTCGGCCGCCTCCTCGTTCTCGCGCATGGCCGCCAGCGCGTAGCCGATCCAGGAGCGCTCCAGCACATAGGTGATGAGAAGCACGATCAGAAGCGCCGCCATCATGATGTAGACGTACCAGAGCCGGTCGGAGAACATCATGTTGGCGAAGCTCGGGTCGAACGGCAGGGACAGCCCTTCCGCCCCGCCGGTGAAGGAGCGCCAGTTGACGATGGCGATGCGCAGCACCTCGGCGAAGGCGATGGAGGCCAGCGCGAAGAACGGACCCTGGAGGCGCAGGGTCAGCGCGCCGATCAGCGTCGCGAAGGCCACGGCCGCGCCCGCCCCGACGAACATGCCGATCCAGGGCGACAGGCCGAAATGCATGTAGAGCAGCGTCGATCCGTAGGCGCCAAGCCCGAAGAACGCCGCGTGGCCCAGCGAGAACTGCCCGGCATAGCCGCCGGCGATGTTCCAGGCGGCGGCGGCCAGCGCCCAGAACAGGACCTTCCAGACAAAGTGCAGCGTGTAGGAATCGGCGGCGATCAAAGGCAGCGCCACCAGGACCGCGACCATCGCCAGGGACAGCAGCAGGCCCTTGCGGGTCGGCCAGTAGGGAGCCAGGAGGGAGGTCAGCGTCATGGGTCAGGCCCCCAGCTTTTCGGAGCCGCGCTGACCGAACAGCCCGGCGGGACGGAGCAGCAGCACGGCCAGGAAGACGAGAAAATAAGCCATCTGGCGCATTTCGGAGCCGATGAAGAAGCCGCTCAGCGTCTCGATCAGGCCGATCGCCAGACCGCCGATCAGGGCGCCCGCGATGCTGCCAAGACCGCCGAGCACGACCACCACGAAGGCGATCAGCACGAGGTTGATGCCGACCGTCGGATAGACCGGGAACATCGGCGCCAGCAGGGCGCCGGTCAGCCCGGCGCAGGCGGTGCCGAGACCGAAGGTGAACAGGTCGATCCCCTTCACGTCGATGCTCATCAGCGACGCCGACCGCCGGTCCTGCGCGACCGCGCGCATCGCCTTGCCGGTGTAGGAGGTCTTCAGGAACAGATAGATGACGGCGACCACCGCCATCGCGACCGCGAAGGCGATCAGCAGCGGTGCCGGCAGGGCGATGTCGCCGATCCGCAGCACCTTGCCGGCGAACACCGACGCGGTGGTGCGGAAATCGCCGCCGAAGATCATCAGCGTGACGTTCTGCAGGACCAGCCCCAGCCCGACGGTGGCGAAGATCTGCGCCACCTGCGGCGCGCCCTGGATGGGCCGGATGATCGCCCAGGACAGGAACAGGCCGAACAGGAACATCAGCGGCGTCACGATCAGCAGGACGAGGTAGGAGTCCAGGCCGCTCCAGCTGTTCAGCACATAGGTCAGGTACATGCCGACCATGACAAAGTCGCCATGGGCGAAGTTCTTGATGCGGGACACGCCGAAGATCAGCGTCAGCCCGATCGAGATCAGCGCGTAGATGCCGCCGAGCAGGAGGCCGGACACCAGAAGCTGGACGATGATGGCCGACATGGCGTCATCCCCCCGCCGGAGCCCGGGACGGCGCCGGGTCGTAGGACACCGACTTCACCCGCATGTCCGCCGTGACCTTGCCCTCCTCGTTCCGGCTCTGCGCCATCTCCAGGGCGCCGTCGGCGGAGCGGCGGACCCAGAGGCTGGCGCGGGAGTCCCAGAAGACCGGGCGCAGGTAACGCACCTCGACGTCGAAGGCGGTCGGCGGGCGCTCGTCCGCCAGGACGGACAGCAGCCAGACCGCCGACATGATTCCCTGGGCCAGCGGGGCGCGGAACCCGTGGCGGCGCGCGAACTCCACGTCGAAGTGGATGTCGTTGCCGACGTCCTGGGAGAAGACGCGGACCTTATCGGGCGTCACCTGCTTCTCGCGCAGCAGGGTCCAGCCATCGGCCGGAAGCTCGGCCCGCCGCGGCATCGGCGGCGCGTCGCCGGAATCCGGCGCCGTCTGCCCTGGCGGATCGGCGAGGAGGCCGGTCAGTTCGGTTTCGATGCAGACCCGGCCCTCGCCGTCGGTCAGGCGGTAGAGTTCGGTGACGCTGTGGCCCTTTCTCACTTTGTGCAGGTCGTGGACCCAGCCGGTCACGGTCAGCGGTTCACCGACCCTGGACGGCCGGAGCTGGCGATAGACCTGCGAGAAGAACACGTAGCCGTCGATGTTGAGGCCGCTGGCGACCATCGAGTCGAAGCAGTCCAACCCGAACAGGCCGGCTTCGTACTGGTCCCCGTAAAGAGCGGGATCGACGTCGGCCGAGGTCAGGCGTTCGGTCTGATAGGCCGCGGAATGGGCGACGCTGCGCGGTGGGTATTCGAATCCCGACGGCGCCCAGCGCGCGCCCCCGGCCTGCGGCGACCTGTTCGTCGCGTTGTCCATGGCCTCCCCTCAATCCCAGTTCATGATTGTTGGGTGGATGATCCGATCCGCGGATTGATCTGTCAACTCCGCAGACAAAATTTCGACCTGAAAGTCGAAACCATGTCCCGGCGGTTGATCGGGGCTTGATTGGAACGCCCGGTTGTGTTCCAAGGGAAGGGCGCTGGTGGAGCGGATTGCGGCACATCGCGCAGGCTGAGGAAACGGACGACATGGCACGCTGGAATAAATCTGTCCTCAACCCTGAGCAGCAAAGGAGCCTCAAGCGTGAGGTTCTTTATCAAGTTGCCGCCGCTGCTTTCCGTCGCAATGGCTATCACGGAACGTCTCTGGTCGACATTGCCGAGACTCTCGGCGTGTCTAAGGCCACACTCTATTATTACGTAAAGAACAAGCAGGATCTTCTTTTTCAATGTCATATGGCTGCGGCCGACCAGGCGCTGGCGACCATTTGCACCGACCCATCGCTGAATGGTCTTGAGCAGTTGCGGCGGAGCCTTGCCGCCTACATCGTTTCGATCATCGGCGAGGGCAGCTTCAGCGTCGTCATCCTGGAAGAGCGGTCGCTCAGCGACGAACAGTTGCGGGTGGTGATCGAGAAACGCGACATTTTCGAGCGCCGCTTACAGGATGTCGTGCGCACCGGGGTGACGGATGGCAGCATCCTGCGCTGCGATCCGAAATTCGCTGTCTTCTCCGCCTTGGGTGCCGCAAACTGGGTGACGAAATGGCATCGGCCCGAGGGGGCCTGGACCATCGATGAGATCGCGGAGGCGTCGGCCTCTCTCCTGTGCCGCGGGCTGGCTGCCGGGCCCGTGCCGGGTTGCCCGAGCAACCGGCTGTACGGCGGCCAACCGTAACGCCGTGACTCAGAGCGCACCGTCAAGTTGACACTGGCCGGAGCACCTAGGGACGGTATAGGGCCGACATGACGACGCGCCCCGATCCGATGTACGCCGGCTACCGCTTCCCTGCTGAGGTGATCAGCTATGCGGTGTACCTGTACTTCCGCTTTCCGCTGAGCCTGCGCATGGTCGAGGAAATGCTGGCCTTGCGTGGCATCACCGCAAGCCACGAAACCGTACGCCAGTGAGGCCTGAAGTTCGGCCGGGCGATTGCCACCCGCATCCGCCAGCGCCGCCTTGCCCCCGGCGACAAATGGCATTTGGATGAGGTCGTCATCAGCATCGCCGGCAAGAAACACTACCTGTGGCGCGCGGTCCACCAGGACGGCTTCGTGCTCGACGTGCTCGTCCAGAGCCGGCGCGACAAGAAGGCGACCAAACGTCTGCTGCGCAAGCTACTCAAAAAAGCAGGGCCGAGCGCCGCGTGTGCTGATCACGGATAACCGTCTCCCGAGCGCACGGTCGAAGTACAGGCAGGATGCGCTCACCGCGAGAGAGCAGCCAGACGGGCAATTGGGGTACGAAGTGCTTGGCTCAGGCCACCTGAGTCTTCTGGGCGAGCGGGTACAGGGGCCCGAAGGTGGACGGCACGCCGCGCTCCACAGTGACATGCTTTGGGTACGATCCTGTAGCGAAAGAGGGCCGCCATCGACCCGGCGGCCTGGCTCGCCGGGCACGTCCCGCCCGAGCGCGTCGTCTATCGGACCAACAGCCTGCTGCACATGGCCGACGTGCTCCGGCTCGGGCACGGCCTCGGGCTGCTGCCCTCGTTTGGTCGGGACTACGGCTTGCGGCCGATGACGGCGCCGTTCGCGCCGGGGGCCTCGAACCAGACCGTCTCCACCCCGCGGAAGCCCGCGTCTTCCATCCATGCCGCGTACTCGGCCGGCGTGTAGTTCCGACCTTCGGTCTCGATCAGCATGTTGAGGCTCATCAGCGCGGCCGCGACCGGTCCGGTCTTGTCGTCGTTGACCAGAAGCTCGCTGACCACGACGGCCCCGCCGCTCGGCAGCGCCTCGTACGATCGGCGCAGCAGCGCGCGGTTCTTCGCCTCGTCCCAGTCGTGCAGGATCATCGACAGCAGATGGACGTCGTGGCCTCCGGGGAACGGCGCCGAGCCGAAGAAGTCGCCCGGGACCGTCGCTATCCGGTCGCTCAGACCGGCCCGTGCGACCTTGCCGGCGGCGATCCCGGCGACATGCGGCAGGTCGAAGACGGTCGCCCGGAGCCGCGGATAGCGCCGGCACAGTTCGATGTCGTACGCGCCGGAGCCGCCGCCGATGTCCAGGAGACGCCCGAAGCGGCCGAAGTCCACGACTTCGCCCAGCTTGCGGGCGGTCATGGTGGAGAGCGCGTGCATCGCCTCCCAGAAGAGGGCCAGCATCTTCGGGTCCTCGCCATCGAAGAGCGAGGCCTGCACGTCCGGGTCCCACGTGGTCGGCCGATTGGTGCGCAGCGCCTCGGCGAGCCTGCCCCAGCCGGCAAAGAGCCGCTTGTCGGCCATCTCCACCCAGCCGCCGAAGTAGTGGGGCTTGCCACGGACGAGATAGGCCTCGCTTACCGGGGCGTTCCGGTACCGGCCGTCGACCTTATCCAGCAGTCCGAGGGCGGCACAGCCGGTCAGCAGCATCTCCGCCGGCCGGGCATGGATCCCGAGAGCCTGCGACAGCTCCGCGGCGGTCGTGCTGGCCCCACCCGCGAGCCGGCTGAAGAGATCGAGCTCGTGGGCGGCCGCCAGGGTCTTGGACGCCCAGAAGCCGGTTGAGAGCGCCATCAGCGGGACCGGCGACGGCAGCTCGTGGTCCGCGGCGTCGCCCACCACGGTGCAGGTGGCTTCGCCCGTCCTTGCGTTCGAGGTCTGTGTCATCTCTTCGATCTCCGGCTCCATGGCATGGCTTGTGCGGCACCGCCTCGGGGCGCACAGGGGCAGGTTCGCCCGCGCGTGTTGCCGGGCGGTTTCAGCCGCGCGCCAAAGAGCTACGGTTGAAACAAACGGCAATTTGGACTCGCAGGGCGCGAACGCCGCCAGCGCGCCGCCAGCGCTTGCAGTCTGGTGGGCGGAAACGGCACGCCGATTCACAGGTCGTGCCGGACATCGGCGCTAAGCTGCGGCATAGGATGGATAGCCAATAGCGTCCCTATGGTTGCTCTGCTTAGGCTGGGCTTTCCAGCCATAGGGAGGTGCGAGCATGCGCATCAGTGTAGTGGGGGCGGTGGCGGTGACAGCCGGCGTCGCGATGCCTGCGGCGGCAGACATTCCAACACCCAAGGTCGACTACTCAGCTCAGGTCCGCTTGGCCGAGATGGAGAAGCCCGTCACCATGCGCCACAAGGACGGCGTGATGCGCATGGAGATGGACATGGAAGGCGAGCCCGCCGTCTTCCTGTTTGACACCCGCAAGGGCACCGGGACCATGCTGCTGGGCGGCGAAGACGGCAAGATGGCGATGGAAGTTGGCGCTGCCGGTGGTCCGGTGCGCCTGCCCAAGGCGGGAAGCAAAGACGGCACGGCTGACGCGCGCAAGACCGGCACCGATCGCGTGGCCGGACATGCCTGCAACGTGTGGAGCTACACCGACCCGGCCACCAAGGCGACCGATACCGCCTGCATCACCGACGACGGCATCCTACTGCGCTCCACTGCGACCGTGGACGGCAAGCGTACCACTGTGCTGGAAGCGATCAGCCTCGATCGCAAAACCCAAGCAGCGGCGTTGTTCACCGTGCCGACTGATTACCAGAGGGTGAGTGTTCCGGCCATGTCTGGAATGCCGAACCGTTAGGTCTTTCTCGGTAGCGGGATGGTAAGTGGAACTGGTTTAGAGATGCGGTGGTAGACATCGCCGAATGGCTGCACGTGCCGGGGGCGCACACACGAGAACTACAGCATTATCCTGGCCGCCTGACCGCGTTGACGCACCTCCAGGCCCTCCATAGTGCACTGACACAAACATAGGATGTGAGTCGGCGTGCACTCCCGACGAGCAAATGGGCGCTATGTCAATGGGATGGCATGCCAAGTGGCGCTTATTCGGGAGCGTACGCCTGCTGGCCTCGCGGCGGCTCGCGCCCGTGGCCGGCCAGGAGGATGCAAGCCGACGCTGACCGGCGTTCGGCTGGACACTGCGAGGACGCTCTGGGCCGATCCCTCCATTTCGGTGGAGGATATCGCCGCTCAGTACAAGGTGTCTCGTCGCACGCTGTTCCGGGTACTTGGCCCCCGACACATTCCGGCGGCGGGAGAGGAGTGAAAGGAGCCGAGCAGCCCTTCGGTCTGCCGCAGGGCCAAGCGATAGACCGCCCGCAGCGTCAAGGCCGTGAGGATTGCGAGGCCGGAGTAGGTCCGCTGCCTGCCCGGCGTGGCTCGGGTCTCGGCGCGCCAGCGCTCCACAGCTTCATCGCTGAACCACACGGTCAGGCTGCCGCGCTGGCGCAACACGGCATCGTACGCGGCCCAGTTGCGAACGCGGTACCGCTGCTTGGGGATATGATGGCGGCGAGCGGCGTTGGCCTTGAACGGCATCAGACGAACCAGAACCCAGAGGGACGGAGTACGCTTCTCCTATGATGCCGTCTCGCCAACGGCAACCGGCGCCTCGATGCAACAACGTGTTTCACTGGTACAAGGTTCTGATCGGCCGCAGCCTCCGGGCCCGGTTTCTATCCGCGCAGAAGGTTGAAGTTCGCGTTGCCTGCGCCGTCGTCAACCGTATGACCAGCCTCGGCATGTCGGCATCCCAGAAGGTCGCCTGAGCACCCGCAGCGATCGCCGAAGTGCCTCCGGTCTCCGATTTACGCGACAAAGCCCCCCTATCCAGTCCGGCCCGTGCTGGCAGCCGCGCGGTCCAGGCACCAAACTAACTGAACGAGGACGGCACCCTGACAGTTCTATGGCCATGAGCGATCAAGCACCTGCCACCGATGCCGGCCGTCTCGAGGCGTCGGTCCGGTATCTCGCGGGCGACATCGGGGAACGCAATGTGCGCCGACCGGCGGCTCTGGCGGCTGCGGCCGATTACATTGAGGCGCGATGGCAGGCCCAGGGTTACGACGTCACCCGCCAATGGTATGAAGCCGCCGGCCTTCGCTGCGCTAACCTCGAAGTCACGAGGTCCGGCCGGCAGCGCGGCGGCGAAATTCTGCTGATCGGTGCCCATTATGATACCGTTCCGGGCAGCCCCGGTGCCGACGATAATGCGAGCGGCGTGGCGGCCCTGATCGAAATCGCAGGCCTGTTCACCAGCATTTTACCGTCCATGACCGTGCGCTTCGTCGCCTTCACCAACGAGGAACCGCCGTTCTATATGGGCGAAGAACAGGGCAGTATCGTCTATGCCAGGGCGGCACGGGCGCGCGGTGATGATATCCGCCTTATGGTTTCACTGGAGATGCTCGGCTTCTACCGCGATACGCCGCGCAGCCAAAATTACCCGCCGCTCTTTCGCTGGTTTTATCCAGACCGCGGCAATTTTCTCGGGTTTGTCGGAAACCTGCGCTCGCGCGCGGTCATGCTCAAGGCGGCCCGGTGTTTCCGCGCCGGCTCCGACTTTCCGCTGGAGCATGTGGCGACGCTGGCGCTGGTTCCGGGCGTGAGCTGGAGCGATCATCGCTCGTTCTGGCTTCAAGGCTACCGTGCCTTTATGGCCACCGATACGGCGTTCTACCGCAATCCCCATTACCACACGGCTCGGGACAGGCCTAACACGCTCGCCTATCCCGAGTTCGCCCGCGCCACGCAAGGCCTCTATCGCTGCTTCGCCGCAGTCGCATCCAAGACATGAGCACGCCATGATGGCTGGCCCCTCGCCTGCTCGTCGGGCTCGCCTATTGGACCGTCCGTCTCCGTCATCCCGACCAGCGGCCGTCAGCGGAGGACGGGAGTTGATGTTGGGCCATGCGTCGGCACGGCATTGTCACGTTAACCTGAAATGCGAATGCCTTGCATCACAACGTGTCCCTATTGAGGGAATGGCGGTGCATCGCCGCGGAAGCCGGTTTCAAAGGAGTGCAATGAGATGATCGTGCGCATCTGGCGCGGCAGCACCGCCGCGGAGAACGCTGAGCGATACGAGCGGCACGCGCTGGACACGGTGTTTCCCTCCCTTTCGACCATCCCTGGCCACCGAGGCGCCATCCTGCTCCGTCGCGAGACGGCGAACGGGGCCGAGTTCCTGGCGCTCACCCTCTGGGACGGCATGCATTCGGTTCGCGGCTTCGCCGGAGAGGACACCGAGGTCGCGGAGGTCGAACCCGAAGCGCGCGCTGCACTCGCCGAATTCGATGATTTCGCGCGTCACTTCACCGTGGCGTGCTGGGATGTGTCGACCTGACAACGGCGCCGTCGTCAAGCGGGCGCCGGCCGCTCGAACAGGTGCTGGTAGTGAAGCACCAGGCCCTGCCCGTCCGCCTGGAGGTCCGCCTCGAAGCCGGCGGAGAGGCCAAGGTCGACGTAGCGCAACCGGTCCGGGCCCAGGCGGACGTATCTCTGACGGGAACGCGCAACCGTCATCGTCGCCCCGTCCACGAAGCAGGTGTCGAGCGTGAGACTCACCCCCGCGCCGGCGGGCGTCCGGCGGATCGGGAAGGTGTTGCAGAAGGGGGACGCCGGCCCCGAACCCGATGACAGGTCGGCTTCTCGCCGCACTCAAACCTTTGGAGGCAGTCCGCGCCGGCATCACGATGCCGTTCATGAGTTCCATTGGAGCGCGGGGCGGGTTGTCGGGGTCACGGTGTGAAGCGCACCAATCCTGGGGTGAACCCGGTTTGGACTTCGCTTGCGAAACAAAAGCGCCGCGACGCAGCTGCTAGGGTGAAGCGGAGGCAGAGAGCCGCAGGGTCGCCCGCATTCCGAAGCCCCCATCCCCGCAAGCACACCGTCGCTTTGACACGTTCGCTCTGCCGGGTATGATCGCTCTGGCCGCGTGGATGTCCCGCCGGGAGTGCCGGACAACGGCACTCATCTCCATCAATACAGCGGTCGAGGGCATCGCAATCCAGACGTCGATTACCCGCCGACTCCCCCGCTGCCCCTTGATGCCCGATGACAGGAGGATCCGAACCATGACGCCGCCGCCGGAACACGTGCGCCGTTCACCTTCAGGCTTCGATCTTTCACCTCCATCGCCCGATCAGCGCCGGCGGCTCGAATCCCGCCTGACGGCCGAGGAGCGAGCGGTGTTGCTCGAACACGGAACCGAGGCGCCGTACTGCGGAAGCTTGCTCAGCAACAAGGAGCCGGGCACCTATGCCTGCAAGCTGTGCGGCCTGCCGCTGTTCCGCGCCGGCGAGAAGTTCGAGTCCAACACCGGCTGGCCAAGCTTTACCGCTCCTTTCGACAACGAGCACGTCACGCTCGTGCGGGACACGAGCCATGGCATGATCCGCGTCGAAATCGTCTGCGCCAGGTGCGGCAGTCACCAGGGACATGTCTTTCCCGACGGCCCGCCGCCGACCGGCATGCGCTTCTGCATCAATTCGGTCTCGCTCCGCTTCGTGCCTGAAGGCGCCCCCCTGCCGCAGTCCGTGGAGGACGCCGGATGAATTCCAGAGCGGAGCCCGTCCCGGCGCTGTCGGTCCTGGATCTTGCGCCCGTGCCTCGGGGAGCCACGCCAGCGGATGCGCTGCGCCACACTCTGGATCTGGCTCAGCATGCCGAGCGGTGGGGCTACCGCCGCTACTGGCTGGCTGAACACCACAACATGGTCGGCATCGCCAGCGCCGCGACCGCCGTCGTGATCGGCTACGTTGTGAATCGGTGTGCCCCAATGACCCTCCATCGGCAGGGCGTCATTCACCGTAAGTCCTTGTTCGATATAGCTTAATCATGGCATTGCCGAGGTCAAATAGACGCCGATAGGGGGTCTGAGCCGATGCCGATTCACAGCTTGCCGTCCGCTACGAACGCCGTTCCGACATCTCCACCGCCTTCCACATCGCCGCCAGCCTCATCTGCTGGCGCTTCGTCCAGAGATGGTTCTGTTAGGCGCTCTTGCTCTGTCGAAAGCTTCAGGCAGAGAAGCCAAGCAGGACAAGGCGGTTGACGTTGTAGACGACGCCCCTGAGCAGAGCCTGCGAGCGCTGGGTGAGATCGGTGCGCGCCGATAAAGCCTCACCCCAGCGCCGCTTCGCGACCGACATCACGGTTTCCACCTTCCAGCGTTGCCGATAATCGCGCCTGCTGGCGGGATCACCCGGCTCATTCAGGAGGCGGTGCTGCCGATACGGCGTGGTCGCGATCACTTTGACCGAGCGGCGCTTCTTGGCTGGGATACGAGAGTGGACACCGAGCGTCTCGCGGCAGAAGCGGTGGTTGGCTTCGCTGTCGTACCCGGCGTCCGCGATCAACTCGTCGAAACGCATCACCGCGGCCGCGTCGCCTGCCAGCGGGACCAAGTCGCCGGCCGGCCCCGGTCTGACGCGCTGCGCCAGGAGCATCTGCGGGCCCACCCACAGGGCCAGCGCCCATTTGAGCCAACCGCGCTGCCCCCGTTCGCGCTTGGCGCGCCACTCGAAGTACCGGGAGGTGTGGGGCAACCACAGGCCCGTGCTGTCCAAGGCGACCCGGCGCACCGTCTCGGCGAGAGCGGCGGCGACCAGGTCCGGACTGAGCCAGCGCCGGGCGAACCACCAGAAGGTGGAATGATCGGGCACGCTCAGGAAGCCGAACAGGCGGCGCAGGGGGCCGGAGATCCGCAGGAGGTCCTCAAGCCCGCGGTAGTTCAGGCGCAGGTGTTCCTTCACGAGCAAGGCGGCAAACAGGCTGGCGGGGCGGTAGGCAGGACGGGCGTACTTGCTCAAACGCACAGGGAGAGCGCGGCGCGCTACGGCGTGGGCGAGCCGCACAAAGCACAGAAGCTGATTATCCATGATGCCCGTCAGGTGGGCATTACCCCGTCAGCCCGCGAGCCTTTCGACAGAGCAAGGCGCTCTAAGATCGTGACCCTTGGCCGTGCGGCTTGTTTCCTGGGCGCGGAAGATCACCGCAGCGGAAGGGAGGTCCGCATGGCCATCAAGATCGTCCTCGAAGAGGAGCCGTACCGGCTGATCACGGATGGAGCTGGACACTACGCCGTCATCGAGGTCC
>Ga0196970_1000877_pt1 | contig 26543 bp, 23 predicted proteins | sample S1v_513CmetaG_FD_148672 | JGI IMG/M metagenome (GOLD analysis project Ga0196970, IMG submission 148672) | Soil microbial communities from Anza Borrego desert, Southern California, United States - S1+v_5-13C | ecosystem: Environmental > Terrestrial > Soil > Desert | place: USA: California... | reverse complement strand
CAGCCTCAGTAAATGGCTGTCCGGCAGCCTCGACTGGGGCTACCCGCTACTCGAAGGGCCGAACACCTCGAAACAGGAATCGCGCCTGCACTTCAACCTTCAGGCCACTTTCTAACCAGGAGCACTTTTCATGCAGCGCCTCATTCTTTCCCTGTTGATCTGCCTGGGCTTCGTGCTCCCGGCCACGGCTCAGGCCTGGTGGCAGGACGACTGGCATTACCGCAAACAGATCGCCGTCGACACCACGCCGCAGGGCGCGGCGATCAATCAGGCGCTCGGTCGCACGGCGCTGCTGGTGCGTTTGCACACCGGCAACTTCACCTTCGACGGGGTGAAAGAGGACGGCTCGGACCTGCGCTTTGTCGCCGCCGATGACAAAACCGTGCTCAACCATCAGATCGAAAGCTTCGACGCGCTGATGGGCATGGCGCTGATCTGGGTCGACGTGCCGAACGTCGAGGGCGGGCAGCGTCAGGACATCTGGATGTATTACGGCAATCAGAAGGCGCCGGCGACCGGCAACGGCCAACTGACCTTCGACCCGAATTACACCGCGCTCTACCATTTCGACGGTGCCACCGGCACCCCCGCCAAAGACACCACCGCCTACGGCAACACCGCGCAGAGCGCGACTGGTGCGGCGATTGACGGCGTGGTCGGGCGTGCCTTGCAGTTCAGCGGTCAGCCGTTGCTGCTGCCGGCCAGCCCTTCGCTGCAGCACAACGCTGGCAGTGCGTTCACTTTCAGCGCCTGGCTGCGTGTGGATCAGGCCAGTGGCGAGCAACTGATTCTGGCTCGCCGCGAAGGCACGCAAAGCCTGCTGATCGGTATTAGCCAAGGTCTGCCGTTCGTGGAAATTGACGGCCAACGCGCCGCTGCCACCCAGGCGCTGACGCCCGCGCAATGGCAACACGTCGCGCTGACCGCCGAAGGTTCGAAAGTCACCCTGTACATCAACGGTCGCGAGAGCGCTGCGTTGGCCCAGGCGATGCCGGCGTTCAACTCGGTCATGGCCATCGGTGCCGATCTGCACGAAGGGCCGTTCCAGCCATTCGTGGGCGCTATCGATGAGCTGCGCCTGTCGAAGGTCGCCCGTCCGGCCGCGCTGCTGTTGGCCGATGCCACCTCGCAGGGTGCCGAGTCGAAGCTGGTGGCTTACGGCGTCGATGAAGAACAGTCCGGTTTCGGTTTCGGCAGCCTCGGTTTCCTGCTCAATGCGGTGCCGGTGGACGCCTGGGTGATCATCGCCGTGCTGGTGCTGATGATGTTTCAGTCGTGGATCATCATGCTGCGCAAGAACCGCACCCTCAGCCGTGTCACCGCGGCCAACGAAGACTTCCGCACGCATTTCGCCAAGGTCGGCACGCGCCTGGAGATGTTCGCCGACGACGCGCAACTCGCTCAGCGCCTGCAACATTCGTCGCTGTGGCGCCTGTATCTGGTGGCGGTCAAAGAGATCCGCACCCGTCGCGAGCAGGGCGCCGATACCTCGTCGGTTTCGGCAGCGACCATCGAGGCCATCCGCTGCTCGATGGACGGTGTGCGCACCCGTGAAAACCAGCAGTTGAGTTCGAAACTCTCGACCCTGTCCAACGCCATCGCTGGCGGCCCGTACATCGGCCTGCTCGGCACGGTGCTGGGGATCATGGTGGTGTTCCTCGGCACGGCGATGGCCGGTGACGTCAACATCAATGCGATCGCACCGGGCATGGCCGCCGCCTTGCTCGCCACCGCCATGGGCCTGTTCGTCGCGATCCCGGCGCTGTTTGGCTACAACCGTTTGATCACCCGCAACAAGGAGGTCAGCGCCGACATGCGCGTGTTCGTCGACGAATTCATCACCCGTCTGGCGGAGATGCATGGCGAGAGCCAGTTCAGTGAATCCACGCATGCGCGCGGCCATCACGCCAACCATTCCGTACCGGCCTGAGGAGCACTGACATGGCGTCCGTAAATGCCTCCCACGACGATGACGAAGATGCCGCAGTGGACAGCATCAACATCACGCCACTGGTCGACGTGCTGATGGTGGTGCTGGTGATGTTCATCCTCACCGCCACCGCGCAGGTCTCCGGGATTCAGATCAACCTGCCCAAGGCCAGTGCCTCGGTGTCGCTGTCGGAGGCCAAGACCAAGGCGATTTCGGTAAATGACGGCGGCCAGGTGTTTCTCGATGCCTACCCGGTGACCCTCGCCGAGCTGGAAGAGCGCCTGCGCATAGAGAAAGCGCAGAGCCCGGATTTCCCGGTGATCGTGCGCGGCGATGCGACGGTGCAGTACCAGAAAGTCATCGAAGTGCTGGATCTGTTGCGCCGGCTCGAACTGTCCCAGGTCGGTCTCGTCACCGGCAAACCGAGTCAGGGCTGAGTCATGACTGCACAACTTCCGATCGAGCCCTTGCCGGTGAAGAAGTCGCCGCTGCGTTTTGCGAAGTGGGGCGCCGGTTTGCTCATCGCTGCACTGGCGGCGTGGTTCCTCTGGCAGTGGGCCAACGACATGGCCGGCGTGCGCCGCGAAGCGCCGAAGGTGCCGACGATCATTCCGTTGCCGCCACCGCCACCTCCGCCGCCGGAAAAACCGCCGGAGCCGGAAACCCCGGTGGAAGAAAAAGTCGTCGAGCCCGAGCCAACGCCTGAGCCGCAAGAGGTCAAGCCCGAGGAAGAAGCGCCGCCATCGCCGGCGGACGATCTGGCCAACCCGATGCAAATGGACGGCGATGCGCAAAGCGGCAGCGACGCCTTCAACATCGGCGCGGGCAAGGGCGGCGGCATGGCCGGGGCCGGCGGCGGGCGTTTGGGCACCGGCACGTACAGCCAGTTCCTCGCGTTCACCTTCCAGCGCTTGCTGCGCGAAAACCCGGAACTGCGCAACCTCGCGTTCTCGTTGCAGGCGGATGTGTGGCTGAGCAGCGTCGGTGAGATCACCCGCGTCGAGCTGATCAAGTCCAGCGGCAACCCGCAAATCGATACCCAGGTGCTGGCCGCGCTGCGTGGCGCACCGGCCCTTAGCGAACGGCCTCCGGCCTCGATCACTTTGCCCGTGCGCCTGTCCCTGCAAGGGCGGCGTCCGGGTTAACCCAGCCTGTTTATTGCCAGGCCTTCGAGCTTGGCCAAAAGGAGTTGTGTGCAGATGATTTCCAATGTGAATCGATTGTCCCTGGCGGTCGGCATGGTCGTTGCGACCCTGGTCGGTCAGGCCGTGGCCGCGCCGGCACCGTCGGAGAATGCCACGATCAATCTGATCCGCTTGCTGGTCGAGCAGGGCATTCTCAAACAGGACAAGGCCGATGCTTTGATCGCTCAGGCGCAGAACGAGGCCGTCCAGGCCAGGCAGGCCGCCGCAACCACGGCGGTTGCGGCCGGACCGGTCGCCGCACCGGGCGATGTCCGTGTGCAATACGTGCCGGCGGCGGTGCGTGACCAGATCCGCGATCAGGTCAAAGCCGAGGTCATGGCCACCGCGAAACAGGAAAACTGGGCGGCGCCCAACAGCTTCCCGGAATGGGCTGCGCGCATCAGCTTCGACGGCGACATTCGTCTGCGCAACGAATCGCGCTACTACTCGGACAGCAACAGCAACGAGATCGTCGACTTCGCCAAGCTCAACAACAACGGCCCGTATGACGTCAATCCCAACAGCAGCACCAGCCTGCCGCCGCTGCTCAATACCCGCGAAGACCGCACCAACCAGTTCCGCATTCGCGCACGGCTGGGCATGAAAGCCGAGATCTCGCCGCAGTGGACCGCCGGCATTCGCATCGGCACCGGCTCGGACAACAACCCGGTCTCGACCACGCAAAACCTCGGCGGCGGTTTCGCCAAGAAAGACATCTGGCTTGATCAAGGTTATTTGAACTGGAAGCCGAGCGATGAGCTGACCCTGACCGGCGGGCGCTTTGCCAACCCGTTCATGTCCACCGACATGCTCTATTCAAACGACTTGAATTTCGATGGCGTCGCAGCGCTGTTCGATCACAAGCTCAATCGCGACTGGGGCGTGTTCGGCACCGTCGGCGCATTCCCGGTCGACTATACCAACGACACCGCCAGCAGCAACGGCTTCGACAAGGAAGAGAGCAACAACAAGTGGCTGTACGGCGCGCAGATCGGCGCCAAATGGGCGATCAACAGCAACAACCGCTTGAAGGGCGCATTGGCCTACTACCGCTTCGACGATATCGAAGGCCAGCGCTCGGCGCCTTGCGAACCGTGGGCCGGCGCCCCTGGCTGTGACAGCGATGGCAGCCGCGCGGCGTTCATGCAGAAGGGCAACAGCGTGTTCCTGCTGCGCGACATTACGCCGAACCCGCTCAACCCGACGACCACGCCGCAACCGCAATTTGTCGGCCTCGCCTCGGAATTCAATCTGCTCGATCTCAATATGGTTTGGGATGCCGACCTGCCGGAAGATTTCAAACTGCGCAGCCAGGGCAACTACATCCACAACCTCGCCTACAACGAAGGCGACATGCGCAGGCGTTCGGCGGGGCAGATCGTCAACAACCTCGACAGCAACGGCGACCTCGAAAGCGGCGCCAACGCGTGGATGGTGCAGTTCACCCTCGGCAGTGCGCTGGACCTGAAAAAGCAGGGCGACTGGAACATGTTCGCTGGCTACAAATACATCCAGCCGGATGCCTTGCCGGACGGCTTCAACGACTCGTCGTTCCACCTCGGCGGGACCAACGCCAAGGGCTATTTCCTCGGCGGCAATTACGGTCTGGCGAAGAACGTTTACGCCACCGGTCGCTGGATGAGCACCGAGGCGGTGTACGGCGCGCCGTACGACATCGACGTCTTGCAGCTTGAGATCAACACGCGCTTCTAAAGCGCCGGGAGAGGCTTATGAAATCGCGATTCGTGTTGCTCGGGCTCGGCCTGTTGATCGCCACTGGTGCGAATGCCGAAGGCATGGAAGAACGCCTGCGTACGCAGTTGCGCAGCACCACTCAGCAGCTTCAGGCTCTGCAAAGTCAGCAGGCCCAGGCCAGCGCCGCGCAACTGGCAGCGCAGAACGAAGCCAAGGCGGCGCAGGCGCAGATCAAGCAGCTGACGGCGCAACTGGCCAAGGTCCAAGGCCTTGCCGAGCAGCTCGCCGGCCAGCAACAGAGCCTGCATAGCCAGGCGCAGGCGCAAGTGGCGGCCAGCGTCGAGCAGACCGGCAAGTTCAAGAAAGCCTATGACGACTTGTTGGTCATGGCCCGTGGCAAAGAGGCGGAACGCGCCAGGCTTGAAGCGCAATTGAGCGAACGTGACACACAAGTGCAGCAATGTTCAGCGAAGAATCAACAGATGTACGGCGTCGCCAAGCAGATCCTCACGGCCTACGAAAACATCGACGTCGCCGAGGTGATGAAAATCCGCCAGCCCTTCGCCGGTAGCGCTCGGGTCAAGTTCGATGAATTGGCTCAAGGCTTCGGTGACGACCTTTACAAAACTCAATTCGATGCGCCGCAAGCCGCGCGCGCCCACTGACAGGCAAGGAAGAAGCAATGACTCAACTCATCAGCCATGTATCGCCACAATCTCTGACCGAGGTGCTGCAAGCCGCCGGTTACCGCGTCAACCAGACCGAGCAGAACGGCATCGTGCAGTTGCTCAGCGCCAGCCAGGGCATCGGCTACGCGGTGCGGTTCGGAAACCCGGCGGCGGAGCAGGGCAGCTACGTCGACTTCACCTTCAGCTGTGCGCTGCGCGTGCAAGGCGAGTTGCCGCCGGGTGTGGCCGAGCAGTGGAACGCCACGCGGCGCTTCGCGCGGTTGTCGTTGCAGGGCGAGTTTCTGGTGATGGAAATGGACGTGGTGCTGGCCGCTGGCGTGAGCCACGATCATCTGCGCGGCAATCTCGAATTGTGGGATCGACTGTTGCAGGAATTCATCGTCTACCTGCGTGATTTCAGTCAGGCCGCACAGGCCGCGACCGCCAAAGCGCCAGTCGCCGAGCAAGAGGAAGTCGCGCTGTGAAAAAGCCTGCCGTGGTGATCAGCGCCGCTGCGGTGGCGCTGTTGGTGGTGGCCGTGGCGCTGGTGCTGCGGCCGGGTTCTGACCCGGTTGCTGCCCAGCAATCGTCGTCTGCCGCGGCGGTTGCTGCGGGGCCTGCGGTGGCGCGGTTGGGTAATCAGCAGGTTTCGCCAGACGAGTTACAGGCGTTGCTGGCGACCGTTGCGCCCGAAGCTCGGGAAAAGCTGCGCGGCAACCGTGAGGCGCTGGAACGCTGGATTCGCACGCGTCTGGCCGAAAAAGCGGTGCTTGAACAGGCTGACGCGCAGGGCTGGGCGCAGCGCCCGGAGATCGTACGGCAGACCAGGGCGGCGACTGAGCAGATTGTCTTCCGCGATTATCTGCGCTCGGTGAGTCAGGTGCCGGCGGACTATCCGAGTGCAGCTGAAATTCAGCAGGCGTACCAGGCGGGCAAGGCCAATTGGCAGACGCCGGCGCTGTATCGGGTCAGTCAGATTTTCCTTGGCGTGAGTGATGCATCAGCGTTGGATACCGTGCGCAAACAGGCGCTTGAACTGAGCAAAAAAGCGCAGGCCACACCGGCGGACTTCGCCGCACTGGCGACGCAGTATTCGCAGGATCGTGTCACGGCAGAGCGGGGCGGTGATAGCGGGCTGCAACCGTTGCAGCAACTGGTGCCTGAGGTGCGTGGCGCCGTGGCTCGGCTCAAGGTCGGCGCCGTGTCTGATCCTGTGCAAAGCGCCGCTGGTTTTCATGTGATCAAACTCACCGAACAGCAACCGGCTCGCACCGCGACGCTGGACGAATTGCGCGATCAACTGACCCAGGCCCTGCGTGCGCAGCGCCAGGAGCAGATCGCCCAAGCGTACCTGGACGGCATGCTCAACACCGCCACGCTGAGCATCGACGGCGCCGAGCTCAACAAAGTCCTGGAGGAAAAACACTAATCTCGGTTTCACCACGCCCCCCTGTAGGAGTGAGCCTGCTCGCGATAGCGGTGTGTCAGGTTAAGAAATGTCCGACTGACACACCGCTATCGCGAGCAGGCTCACTCCTACACAGGATTTGCGTAAAGACCACCACATAGATCGACAGGGAGTCATCAATGTCATTCACCGAACCCGCAGGACGCGCCGGCACCAGCGATTACCGCTCGCCTGACAACAAAGCCGAAACCTGGCTCAGCCACGCCGCCGCCATCGACAGCGAAGTCGCGCAGTACTTCCTTGTCAGCGCCCGTTGCGGCTGTTTCATGCAAGCGGCGCGGAGTCTCAATGTGCGCTCGACGCTGCTGCGCAAACAACTCGCGCAACTCGAACAGCAATTGCAGCACAGTCTGTTCAGCTTTCAGGGCAGCGCCTTGAGCCTGACCCGCGAAGGCCAGCAACTTCAGGCTCGACTGATTACCCTGGCTCACGAACGCAAACTCCCGGTAATCGAACAGCCGCTGATTCGTCTCGCGGTGGCCGAATCGATCCTGCACGACATTCTCGGCCGCGACCTGATCGCGCTGCTGCGGCGCAACGCCAGTGTGCGTCTGGAGATCATTGCGCTGGACAGCGAATTGTCATTGCGTGCGGTCAGTGCCGACATTGTTCTCTGGCTCGCCCACGGCTCAACCCCGCATCCTGGCCCGACCTTTGCCACGAGCGAACCGCAGCGGCTGGCCTGTCTGGATTACCTGCCGCACATCGCCAAACGCTATTCCCGCGTGACCGCGCGCCCGGAAACGCCGGACGATCTTGCCGATTTCATGTTGGTGCAGTGGCAGCACGATCGGCAGATCGACAGCTTTCGTCCGTGGAATGAACTGGTCGAGCAGCGCCTGGCGGGGGTGGTGCAGATGCAGTCGTATGAATTGATGCTGGAGATGATTCGCTGCGGCGCGTGCATCGGGTTGTTGCCGGCGTACATGAGCCGGTTTGATCGGGGGGTGATTGCGTTGCCTGGGCTGTTTGCCGAGCCCATGCAGTTGCAGGCCTGGCTGGCGGTCAGTGCTGAGTCTGAGGGGGTGCCGGAGGTGCAGACACTTACCGAGCTTGTTCGCCATACCTTTGCTGAGCGGCGTGAATGGTTTCAGCCTTGATCACCGGTAACTTGTGGGAGCGAACCTGCTCGCGAAGGCTTTCATCACTGATGAGGTGTTGATACACCGCGAACCCTGTGGGAGCTGGCTTGCCAGCGATGGCGGCCTTTGAGCCGACAAGTTTCTGGCTGATGTACTCAGTTCCAATGTGGGAGCCAGCCTGCTGGCGATGGCTTTCTTTCAGGCGCTGGTTTTTCTGATTTTTGAGTACATATCCGTTGCTGCGGTCACGGCTACTTATGGTTCCGCTCTTACAGCGGGTCACCTTTTTCAAACGCCAAAAAGGTAACCCAAAACGCTTGCTCCTACGTACGGCCCTCGCAAGCTCGGGTCCCTTCGCTCCGGGATCGATCCGGGCGCAGCGGCTACGGTTTGCTTCGCTGCACCTACTTCCGCTGTGTACGACTTCGTCGTACGGTCGCTGCGCTCCCACGCCCGGATCAATCCCTCCACTCAGCCTTCCGACGTCGCCGGTGACGCAAGATCAAGATCAAGGGCACTCGAGCTAACGCTCATTGTTGAGTGGTTAGAAGCGTCGCATGGCTTGGGATTTGCGTTGGATTCGCCCCTCACCCCAGCCCTCTCCCCGAGGAGAGGGAGCCGATTTCGGTTGGTTTCGAAACTTGCATTCGACTCGGTATCGCAGGTTGGCGTATCTCTCGCATCCACCGCGGTCAGTCCCCTCTCCCTACGGGCGGTCCGACGTTTCGGGAGGGCTAGGGTGAGGGGCTTTTGACGTTGCTTTTGATCTTCTGCCCCGCCTCCAAAGCAAGGAACCCGTGGGGGACGCTCGCCAGACGGATTACTGGCGGTTTACAGTGATCAGCCACTCCTTGATCACGGACCGATCCCCATGTCAGACCAAAACCCCGCCATCCACCTCGAACGCTCCAACGAATCCCACCTCGAAGGCATTACCGCGCTGTACAACGACCCGGCCGTGGCGCGGCAGGTGTTGCAGATGCCGTTTCAGTCCATCGAAGTCTGGCGCCAGCGGCTTCAGGCAGACAACCCACGCGCGCTGAAACTGGTAGCGCTGCATCAGAGTGTGGTAGTCGGCAGTCTCGGACTTGAGGCGTATTCGCCGATGCGTCGGGCGCACGCCGGCAGTTTCGGCATGGGCGTTGCGGTCGCGTGGCAAGGCAAAGGTGTCGGCTCGAAACTGTTGGCGGCGGCGCTGGACGTGGCCGATAACTGGATGAACCTGCACCGCGTCGAACTGACGGTGTACGCCGATAACGAAGCGGCCATCGGTCTCTACCGCAAGTTCGGCTTCGAAACCGAAGGCCTGTTTCGTGATTACGCGGTGCGCGACGGGCAGTGGGTCGATACGCTGAGCATGGCCCGTCTGCGCGGCGCATCGAAAACCTGACTTAATCGTTCAGCGCGAACGCCACCGCCGCCCGAGCATGCAGTTCCGTGGTGTCGAGCAGGGGCAGGGCGCTGTGTTCGGGTTTGATCAGCAGGCCGATTTCGGTGCAGCCAAGGATGATTGCCTGCGCGCCGCGTGCGGTCAGCGATTCGATCACCCGCTGGTAGGTTTGTCGCGATTGATCGCTGATCACGCCGACGCAGAGCTCGTCGTAGATGATCCGGTGCACGTCCTTGCGCTCGGCTTCGTCCGGCACCAATACCGTTAACCCCTGCGCGATCAGACGTTGCTTGAGGAAATCCTGTTCCATGGTAAACGCCGTGCCGAGCAGGCCAACGGTTCGCGCCTCAATCGACAGTGCTGCCTGGGCTGCCGGTTCGGCGATGTGCAGAAACGGAATATGGATCGCTGCCTGAATCTGCTCGGCGACCTTGTGCATGGTGTTGGTACACAGCACCACGCAATCGGCGCCACCCGCCTGGAGCCGGCGCGCGGCATCGACCAGGATGGCCGCGGCATCATCCCAGCGTCCGGCGTGCTGGGCCTGTTCGACGGGGCCGAAGTCGACGCTGTACATCAGCAGTTGCGCCGAGCGCAACGGGCCGAGGCGATCGCGGACCTGTTGATTGATGAGGCGATAGTATTCGGCGCTGGATTCCCAGCTCATGCCGCCGATCAGGCCGATGGTGCGCATTGGATGTCCTCGGGCAGTGAGGTGTGTCGAGAGTTCGGGTCTGGCTGGAGTGTCGTTTTGTTTGCGGGCCGAAGCCAGCGCCGACTGACTGTACCGCTGACTTTCCATGCAAGTGTTACGCTCGCTGCAGCTTTAACGTACGCCGAGACTTCGATCTGCCACTATCGAGGTTCGCAGGTCCTTTCCGAGGAACACCGCTATGGACGATGTACAGCAACTGGGCGAGATGCTCCGCCATTACGCCGACAGTGAAGCGCACAAAAAGCAACTGTTCGAGACGCAATCGGCGGCGTGGGCCACGCGCATTACCGCGCTGTTTGGTGATATCCAGCAATGGCTGGAACCGGTGCAGGCGCCGAATCTGCTGGAGGTGAATCGCGAGGCCTACGTCGCATTCGGGCCGAGCGTGCCGGTGGAGACGTCGACGTTCAAGACGGAAAAGTTGAGCATCGTGATTGCCGGGAAACCGGTGGAGTTCGTGCCGGATGTGATGGGCAGCGGCGGGCAGATTTCACTGGCGGTGATGGGGCTGACGGCGGCGCGTTACGGCAGCATTTCGCTGGTGGGACTGCCCAATGGCGAGTGGCAGTGGCGCAAGACCAACGGGTTGAAGGATCCGGATACGTTTGTGTTTGATGCGAATTTTCTTGCGCAGCAGTTGCAGGGTTTGATTCCGCGGGATCGCGTTTAAGATCAAGAGCTTACCCCCCTCACCCCAACCCTCTCCCCCAGGGGGGCGAGGGGGAAAGGGAGCCGATCGAGTGCTGTTCAAAGCCTGAGTTCAACTTGATATTTCAGGTCGGCGTAATTCGAACAAACAACTCGGTCAGTTCCCTCTCCCCCAGGGGGGCGAGGGGGAAAGGGAGCCGATCGAGTGCTGTTCAAAGCCTGAGTTCAACTTGATATTTCACGTCGGCGTAATTCGAACAAACAACTCGGTCAGTTCCCTCTCCCCCAAGGGGGCGAGGGTGAATGGGAGCCGATCGAGTGCTGTTCAAAGCCTGAGTTCAACTTGATATTTCAGGTCGGCGTAATTCGAACAAACAACTCGGTCAGTTCCCTCTCCCCCAAGGGGGCGAGGGTGAATGGGAGCCGATCGAGTGCTGTTCAAAGCCTGAGTTCAACTTGATATTTCACGTCGGCGTAATTCGAACAAACAACTCGGTCAGTTCCCTCTCCCCCAGGGGCGAGGGGGAAAGGGAGCCGATCGAGTGCTGTTCAAAGCCTGAGTTCAACTTGATATTTCAGGTCGGCATAATTCGAACAAACAACTCGGTCAGTTCCCTCTCCCTCTGGGAGAGGGCTAGGGTGAGGGCAGCCCGGCTGACACACCTCACATATCGAGGTTGACCCACCCCGGCTTGACCTCTTCAGGCGCCACCGCCTTCACCGGTTTCCCGGTCGCCAGTTCCACCCGCCGTGCCACCTCCGGATCGTCGGCAAACGGCACCATGCTTGCCTCATCCAGACTGTCCGCCGTCTCCCGCCGCAAGCAGTACTCCACCGCCAGCCACAGAAACACCACACCCAACCCATCGAAGAACATTTCCATCACTGGCACCTCAGGCGATCTGCGCGTCACGCTGCGCCAGTGCGACATCCGCCACCCGCACCGTGCGCCAGACGTTGTAGGCCATCAGCAACATGCCGCTGAGGAAAAACACTCCGCCAGCGAAGCGCACGATGAACCCCGGATGGCTGGCCTGCAGCGCTTCGACGAACGAATAGGTCAGAGTGCCGTCCTCGTTGATCGCTCGCCACATCAGGCCTTGGGTGATGCCGTTGACCCACATCGAGGCGATGTACAGCACCGTGCCGATGGTCGCGAGCCAGAAGTGCAGGTTGATCAATGCGGTGCTGTGCATCTGCGCCCGGCCGAAGATTTTCGGCACCATGTGGTAAGTCGCGCCGAAGGTGATCATCGCCACCCAGCCGAGCGCGCCGGCGTGGACATGGCCGATGGTCCAGTCGGTGTAGTGGGAGAGGGCGTTGACGGTCTTGATCGCCATCATCGGACCTTCAAACGTCGACATGCCGTAGAACGCCAGCGACAACACCAGAAAGCGCAGGATCGGGTCGGTGCGCAATTTATGCCAGGCGCCGGACAGGGTCATCATGCCGTTGATCATCCCGCCCCAGCTTGGCGCCAGCAGGATCAGCGACATGGCCATGCCCAGCGACTGTGCCCAGTCCGGCAGGGCGGTGTAGTGCAAATGATGAGGGCCGGCCCAGATGTACAGGGTGATCAACGCCCAGAAGTGCACGATCGACAAGCGATACGAATACACCGGCCGATTGACCTGTTTTGGCACGAAGTAATACATCATGCCGAGGAAGCCTGTGGTGAGGAAAAAGCCCACGGCGTTGTGCCCGTACCACCACTGCACCATGGCGTCGGTGGCGCCGGAATAGACCGGATAGGACTTGAACCAGTCGACCGGAATCGACAGGTGATTGACCACGTGCAGCATGGCGATCACCAGAATGAACGCACCGAAAAACCAGTTGCCGACATAGATATGTCTGGTCTTGCGTTGCACCACGGTGGTGAAAAAAACCACGGCGTACGCCACCCAGACCACGGCCATCCACACCGCGCCGGAGAATTCGATCTCGGCGTATTCCTTGGTGGTGGTGTAGCCCAGCGGCAAGGTGATCAGCATGATCACGATCACCGATTGCCAGCCCCAGAAAGTGAAAGCGGCAAGAGCGTCCGAGTACAGCCGCACCTGGCAGGTGCGCTGTACCGCGTAATAACTGGCGGCAAACTGCGCGCTGCCAGCGAAACCGAAAATCACCAGGCTGGTGTGCAACGGGCGCAAGCGGCCGAAGGTGGTCCATGGCAGGTCCAGATTCATCTCGGGCCAGACCAGTTGCGAGGCGATCCACACGCCCATCGCCATGCCCACCACACCCCAGAAAACCGTCGCGATGACGAATTGGCGCACGACCTTGTAGTTATAGGCCTGCCCGATTGTTGCTGTGCTCATGGTCAGTTCATCCACGGTTGCCAAGTCTCGCCAGGCCTCCTGGTCTGGCATGGGCTGCACTGTAGGAACTACGCGGAAAACAAAACAGGCTCAGGAATGGCTGGTTTGTGCGGATCAGATTCGGGGCAGGGCTTTGGCGGTTTGCCGCGGGCTGATCTGGTTTTCGTGTGGCTTCTGTTCCTTGCCACGGTCCATTGTAGGAGTGAGCCTGCTCGCGATAGCGGTGTGTCAGGTTCAAATGAGGAGGCTGACACACCGCTATCGCGAGCAGGCTCACTCCTACAAGTCGAAACGCCGGGACCGGGGAAACCCTTAGTATCCTCAACGATTGGGCATTTTCCCTTGGGTCAGTGATGGCCTTTTGGTAGAGTCGCGCTCGCCAGCGGGTTTTCGGCTGGACGATGGAACCGAAGAAGGGAGTCTGATCAGTGAGTCCGGGCAAAAAAATCCTCGGTCTGACGGCGTTGCTTTTGCTGCTGACGCTGTGGGCCAGTTATGTATATCTGTTCAACGAAAACCGTGACGGCCAGCTCGGCGGTGTCGGCGAGAGCACCGCGTGGTGTGGCGTGCCACCGTCTACCGAAGCGGCGGCGCTGGGCAAGGATCAGTTGACCCTGCGCATCACCAACAACCTGCGCGGCGAGTTCATGCTCAGCGGTTCGCTGGTGGTCTCCGAACGCACTTTCAATCGCTATGATCTCAGCCGCAACGAACTGCGCCTGCGCCTCGAGCCGTTGCAGTGGACCTACGGCGCGACGCCGATCTTCCTCGAACAGGTCAAGGTGCAGCCGCTGAGCCGCAACCTGTCGGCGAGCAACAAAAGCGCCTACGCCGAACTCGAACCGCGCCCGATCGGCGTGCAGGGGCAGGCCACTGCGTTCCCTTTCGACACCTACCGCTACGGCTACAAACCGGTGCTGTATTACCTCAAGGGCAGCGAACGCATCGACCTGCGGTTCAAGAACATCACCACGCTGATGGAGATGTCCAATACCTTCACACCGATCCAGAAGTACAACCGCGTCGACTACATCAACGAGAACACCTCGATGATTCGTGACGAGGATTACAAACCCTACGGACCCCACGAATGCGCCTTCAGTGTCGAGCGCAAGGATTCGTTCAAGGTCGTGGTATTGATGCTGCTGCTGGTGCTGTGTCTGCCGCTGATGCTGGTGTTCTATCGCGACCTGCCGGGGATCGATTTCCTCGCGACGCTGATGGGCGTGGCGCTGGTGCGCGGGCTGCTGCTCGGGCCGGTGCAGGACTTCCGCCTGTACAACATCGACTTTCTGTTTGGCGCGGTGATCTTGCTGGTGGGGACGGTGTCGCTGATCAAGGCGATGCGGATCAATAGCCGGCGCGAGATAGCGATGCGTAGTGGTGAGACGTCCTGGTGAGAATGGGTTGAAGATCAAAAGCCCCTCACCCTAACCCTCTCCCGGAGGGAGAGGGGACTGACCGAGGTGTCTGGCGAGCTGCGCCGACCTTGAAAAATCCAGTCGATTATGGATTCACTACATTAGGTCAGGTAAATGCATCTCATGAATATCCTTCGGTCGGTCCCCTCTCCCTCCGGGAGAGGGCTAGGGTGAGGGGACGCGATCTCGAGCCGATCACTTAAGCGCCGGATCCCCCATATTCATCTTCTTCCACCCCTGCAACAGCACCTGCGCCTTCGGCTCCTGCCCGCTGTCGAGGTACCACTGAATCAGCGACAACCGTGCATTGCGATTCGCCGGCTGCACCTTGAGCAACCCCTCCAGCAGTGCACAGGCCTCATCGACCTTGCCACTCTCATGCAGCGCCACCGCCAGCACGTAGCCGTACTGCGCGTTCTGCGGCTCCAATTCAGCAGCTTTTTTCAGTGGCGCCATCGCCTCATTGGTCTTTCCAGCGCGGATCAGTGACAAGCCTTGAGTGTGCTGCAGCAATGCAGCATCCGGGTGTTGCTTGAGACTGTCGCCGAGCAGTTTCTGCGCTTCAGCAACCCGACCATTGCCTTCCATCCATTGCACCAGCGTGACCAGCGCCGGATAGAAGTCCGGGTCACGTTGCAGTGCCGAGCGCAACAAACCTTCGACTTCGACGGTACGGCCGCTGGCCTGGTACAGCATCGCCAGATTCAGATTGGCTTCGGCACGTTCCAGCAGGCTTTGCTGCACCGCTTCATATTCGGCAATCGCCGCGTTCCAGTTGGCTTGCGCTGCGCCCAGACCGTTGTTGCGCGATGCGCCGAGCAGGTCTCGCGCCGCGACGATGCGCACGGCTTTCACCGGGTCGCCCAACAACGGTGCAAGCAACGGCGCACGCTCTGCTGGCGGCAGGAAAGCGCTGATCGCGCGTACCGCGCTTTCACGCACTTGCGGATCGGCGTGGCGCAAATCCTGAGCCGCCAGTTTCAACGCCTGTTCGCTCGGGTACAGCGGCAGTTCCGCCAGCAACGTCGCGCGCTGAATGGCCGGCAGGTTGCTGCGTTGCAGCTGCGTATACAGCGCGTCCGCGGCACCGGGCTGGCTGTTGCGAATCAGCCACAGACTCTCGTCATAACGCGGCGCTTGCGCTGCGCTGGAGGTGCCCCACAGCTTGAACTGCGCGGTGATCTTGTCGCCGGCCTTGCCCTCGTGGCAGGTCAGGCAAGCGTCCGGGGTGCCGAGCTTCTGCGCCCGTTCCGGGTTGGGAATGCTGAAACTGTGGTCATGCCGGAAGTCGTTGCCCATGTAGAACTTGCCGGGCATGTGACAATCCACGCACTGCGAACCGGGCTGGCCCATGGTGTGGCGGGTGTGTTCGCTGGAGTCGTAGTTCTTTGCTTGCAGGCCTTTGCCGTCGACGCCTTCGACCGAGGTCTTGCCGGCGCTGTTGTGGCATTGCAGGCACACCGCGTTGCCCGGCGCCTTGAGTTCGGTGCTGTGCGGGTTGTGACAATTGCTGCAGCGCACACCCTTGTCGAACATTTTGCTTTGCAGGAACGAACCGTGTTCGAACACTTCATCCTTGATCTTGCCGTCCAGCTCGTACAGCTCGCGGGTGAGGACGCTGGGCAGATAATCGTCTATCAAGCGCTTGCCGACGGTAAAACCATCGTCCAGCGGTGCCCGACGGGCGTGACAGCGTGCGCAGGTTTCGATCTCGACGGTGGCGTTTTTGTCTTTCAGGTTCACGTCAAAGCCGTGATGGATCAGATCGGTTTTTTGCGCCGTCCACTGCACATGATTCGACGCCGGACCGTGGCACGCCTGGCAGCCGACGCCGAGGCTGTTCCACTGACTGTTGAAGCTGTTGCTGGCCACATCGAAGTTGCGCTTGAAACCGGTGGTGTGGCACTCCACGCACATGAAATTAGCGTTCTGACTGGGCTTGCTCCAATGCAGCGGATTCTTGAAGTTGACGCCCTGGCCGGGATAGAGATGAAACCAGCGGTGCTTTTGACTATCCCAAGCCACGCCGAGCGCCTGCAAGCGACCTTCTCCGACCTCGATCAGGTACTGCTGCAACGGCGCGATGCCGAAGGTGTAGGCGACTTTGAAGTCAGCATTCTTGCCGTCGATGCCGGGCGTGTTGACCCAGAATCCACCGTCGTGGCGCGAGAACCGTGTGGTTTCCTTTTCCGCCTTGAAGGTGACGTTATTGAAATCGCCGAGTACGGTCTCGGCGTTCGCCGCCTGCATCGCCAACTGGTGGTGCGAACCCTGCCAGTCCTTGACCTGCTCGCTGTGGCAGCCTTGGCATTGCTGTTCATCGACCATCGTCGCCGGGGTGCTCGCCACGACCGGCTGTGACTTCGCGGGCGTGGCAACCGGCGTGCTCGCCGGTATGGCTTTCATTGGTGAGGGAGCGGGGCTGAACAGAAACCAGCCGATCCCCGCAACGGCAGCCAGCAGTACGCCGATGGCGACGGGAAGCAGATAACGTGAGGTTGAAGAGCGGGACGAATCAGGGTCAGGTCGTGCGGCTTTGTTTTTATGCTTGGGCATTGCGACTTCCGTAGTCCAGGGGCATTTGCCGTCGGGCGCGCGTTCCAGCTCGTTGCAGCTTTGCCGGATGACCGGCGTCTGTCAAATGGGGCGTATGAGGCGTTGCGTAGCCGTCTGTGAATTTTGTGCTTTGCCAGCGCAATTACCGAGGATTTAGCTATACCTGTAACTCCCCCAGGCAAAGTTTTTGGCCTTCTGACAGGAGTTACAGCATGAAGCTAGCAGTGATGATGGGCACGCTGTGCATTGCCACCCTCGGTGTGGTGGGTTGTTCCAGCAAGACCGTCGCTCCCGATGAATACTCCGGGTTTCTCAAGGACTACAGCCAGCTCAAGGAGGCCAAATCGCCGTCCGGGGCTGAAGTGATGCGCTGGATGGACCCGAAACTGGATATCAACAAGTTCACCAGCGTGTACATCGAGCCGAGCCAGCTCTATCCAAAACCGCAGCCGACCGCGAAAATTCCGCAGCAGACGCTCAACGGCATCACCAGTTATTACGATCAGGCGCTCAAGCGTGAAATCGGCAAGTCGTTGCCGTTGGCGACCGGGCCTGGGCCGGGGGTGATTGTGGTGCGTCCGGCGATTACGGCGGTGAGCAGCAAGACCGAGGGGTTGCATGCCTACGAGGTGATTCCGATTGCGCTGGTTGCTGCGGCTGTGAGCACTGCCAGTGGTATTCGTGATCAGGAAACGACCTTGGCCACCGAGGCGGTGTTTCTCGATGGCGGCAGTAACGGTGTCGTGGCGCAGGTGGTGCGCAAAGGTACCGGGACGCCGTTGGAGAATTCTTCGCAGGTGATGAAGGCTGATGACGTTAAAAAGGTTATCGATGGTTGGGCGGTGGATATGCATCAGACTTATTTGAAGCTCAAGGCTGAGGCCAAGTGATGCGCTGAGGCTTGGGCTTCGTCGTTGGCAGGCTGGCTCCGTTTTGTGAGCACTGAAGATCAGTGTAGGAGCCAGTCTGCTGGCGATGGCTTTCTTTCTGGCGCTTCTTGATTGGGTACATATTCGTTGCTGCGGTAACGGCTTCTTATGGTTTCGCCCTTACGGCGACTCACTTTTTTTACAAACGCCTAAAAAAAGTAAGCAAAAAAACGCTTGCTCCTGCGTTCGGCCCTCGCAGGCTCGGGTTCCTTCGCTCCGGGACTGATCCGGGCGCAGCGGCTACGGTTTGCTTCGCTGCACCTCCTTCCGCTGTGTACGACTTCGTCGTACGGTCGCTGCGCTCCCACGCCCGGATCAATCCCTCCACTCAGCCTTCCGATGTCGCTGGTTAGGCAAGATCAAGATCAAGAGCACGCGAGCTAACGCTCATTGTTGAGTGGTTAGAAGCGCCGTATGGCTTGAGATCTTCAGTGGATTCGCCCCTCATCGGAACGCCGCCCGCCCAGCCCTCTCCCCGAGGAGAGGGAGCCGATCTGCTTTGGCTTTGAAAATCGCGTACGACTCGGTATCCCAGGTCGGCGTAGCACTCGCATCCACCCCGGTCAGTCCCCTCTCCCTCCGGGAGAGGGCTAGGGTGAGGGGCCTTTGATCTTGATCTTGGTCTTGATCTGGTTTTTGATCGTTCCCACCCTCCGCGTCACGGCTGCGTTCTTGGCTGCACAGCGTGGATCAGGCCTACCTGACTGGCGGTGCTTGTCAGGTATTTCCTACAGGAGTACAAATGTACTCCATGACCAATCTCTCTCCTCGCCGTACCGCCATCCTGACCTTTATCCGCGAACGTATCGCCGAACACGGTCAGTCCCCAAGCCTCGCTGAAATCAGCGAGGCTTTTGGTTTTGCCTCGCGCAGTGTGGCGCGCAAGCATGTGCTGGCGCTCACTGAAGCCGGTTTTATCGAGGTCAACCCGCATCAGGCCCGTGGTATCCGACTGCTCGGGCAACCGTCGCGTCCCGAAATGCTCGATGTTCCTGTGCTTGGCCGGGTGGCCGCCGGTGCGCCGATTGGCGCCGATGCCGAGGTGCATGGGCGCTTGATGCTTGACCCCGCCTTGTTCTCTCGCACCCCCGATTACCTGCTGCGGGTGCAGGGCGATTCGATGATCGAGGATGGCATTCTTGACGGCGATCTGGTCGGCGTGCGGCGCAATCCCGAGGCGCTGAATGGGCAGATCGTGGTGGCGCGTCTTGACGGGGAAGTCACCATCAAACGCTTCGAGCGGTTGGGCACTGAGGTGCGGCTGTTGCCGCGCAACCCGGCGTATCAGCCGATTGTCGTGCGTGACGATCAGGATCTGGCCATCGAAGGGGTGTTCTGCGGTCTGGTGAGGCAAGGCTGATGGGCGCCGTCGTTGCACTGGATACGCTGTTCAATGGTGGCCAGGTCTGGAAGGGTCGGCCTGCGCCACCGGCGGCCAGTCCGCAGCCGACCGGGCATGCCGCACTCGATGCAGCGCTGCCCAGCGGTGGCTGGCCGGAAGGAGCATTGAGCGAAATCCTGCTGGCCGGCCCGGGTGTCGGTGAGTTGCAACTGGTCTGGCCGACGCTGGCGCGGTTGGCAGCAGCGGGTGAGCGCATCGTGCTGGTCGCGCCACCGTTCGTGCCGTATCCGCAGGCGTGGGCAAGCGCCGGGGTCGACCTGCGGCAGTTGTCGGTGATTCAGGCCAGCGAACGTGATGCCTTGTGGGCGGCGGAGCAATGCCTGCGTTCGGGCAGTTGTGGCGCGGTGCTGTGCTGGCCGCACAAGGCTGATGATCGTGCCTTGCGGCGTTTGCAGGTGGCTGCCGAGTCCGGCCAGACGCTGGCCTTTGCCTGGCGGCCGTTGAGCGAAGCGGTCAACCCGTCACCGGCGGCACTGCGGATTGCCATCGACGCCAAGCCGGCGCAATTGCGCATTCTCAAGTGTCGTGGCGGGTTGGCGCGTTCGGCACCGATTGCCTTTGCCGTGGGGCACTGAGACCGCCATGCGCTGGGTATGCATTCTGTTTCCGCAATTGGCTCTGGACGCTGTACTGCGTCAGCGCCCCGATGCCGATGAGCCGTTGGTGCTGCTCAACGGCCCGGCCCAGCGCCGGGTATTGCAGGCGGTCAACCCGGCGGCGCGCGAACTGGGTTTGCGTGCGGGGCAATCGATGACCGCGGCCCAGGCCATGAGCAAAGGCTTTGCCACGGTTGATTACCAGGCCGCCGAAGTCGAGCGCTGGCAGCAGTTTCTCGCCGCCTGGGCCTATCGTTTCAGTGCACAGGTCAGCGTGCATTACCCGCGTACCGTGGTGTTCGAGATCGAGTCGAGCCTGGGCCTGTTCGGCACTTGGGCGCAATTCGAAGCGCGGTTGCGCCAGGAGCTGACCGATCTGGGCTTTCGCCATCGCATCGTCGCCGCCCCCAATCCGGTGGCTGCCCGAGTGTTGGCCAACGCCTACGATGGGCTGGTGGTGCCAGACGGTGAGGCCTTGCAACATCATCTGGGGCAATTGCCCGTCGACCGTGTCGGCCTCGAACCGAGCGTGGCCACGGCGCTTTCACGGATGGGCTTGCGCAACCTCAATCAAGTGCAAAACCTGCCGCGTCAGGCGCTGGCACGGCGCTTCGAAGCGTCGATGCTCAAACACCTCGATACGCTGTTCGGCGCGCGGCCGCTGGCGCTGGAGTTCTACTTGCCACCCGACCGTTTTGATGTGCGCATCGAACTCAACTTTGACGTGCAATCGCATCAGGCACTGCTGTTTCCGTTGCGACGACTGACCGGCGATCTGTCGGCGTTCCTTTGCGGACGCGACAGCGGCGTGCAGCGTTTCGATCTGCACCTGGAACACGCCGGCTTGCCGGACACGCTGATCAAGGTCGGCCTGCTCAGCGCCGAACGGGATCCGGCGATGCTTTTCGAACTGGCCCGCGGGCGGCTGGAACAGGTGCAGGTCGAGGCGCCGGTGCGCGGCTTTCGCCTGCGTGCAGAAGATCTGCCGAGTTTCGTGCCGCAATTTCAGGAGCTTTTCGACGACCGCCCGCAGCAGACCCTGCCGTGGGAGCAATTACGCGAACGCTTGCGCGCGCGGCTCGGTGACGATGCGGTGCAGGGTCTGCGCTTTCAGGCCGATCATCGCCCCGAGTGCGCCTGGCAGTTCGGCGTCGACAAACAGCCTTGCGCAGGCCTGCCGAGCGTGCAGCGTCCGGGCTGGCTACTCACTGAGCCGCAAAGCGTGCCGGAAGGTTCGGCGCGGATTCTCATGGGCCCGGAACGCATTGAGTCAGGCTGGTGGGATGGCGATGATGTGCGCCGCGATTATTACCTGATCCAGAGCCGCACCGGCCAGCAAGGCTGGGCCTGGCGGGCGGTGGGTGAGGGCGGACCGTTGTGGCTGCAGGGCTGGTTTGCATGAACGGTGGTTACGCTGAACTGCATTGCCTGTCGAACTTCAGTTTCCAGCGCGGTGCGTCCAGTGCGCTCGAGTTGTTTCAACGAGCGAAAAAGCACGGCTATCAGGCCTTGGCGATCACTGACGAATGCACACTGGCCGGCATCGTACGAGCGTGGCAAGCGGCAAAGTCGGTTGAGCTGCCACTGATCATCGGCAGCGAAGTGCGGATTGAAAACGGCCCGAAGCTGGTGCTGTTGGTGGAGAACCTTGCCGGTTATCAGGCGCTGTGCGGCTTGATCACCCGCGCGCGGCGGCGTACGCAGAAAGGCCAGTATCAAGTCTTGCGCGAGGACTTCAACGAACCGCTGTCGGGGCTGCTGGTGTTGTGGGTGCCTGATTCTGTCACTGAGGTGCAAGAAGGGCGCTGGCTGAAACAGACGTTCGGCGACAGGCTGTGGCTGGCCGTGCAACTGCACCGAGGTCAGGATGATCAACAGCGTCTGTTGGCGTTGTTGGATCTGGCCGCCGAGTTGCAGATTCGCGCCGTGGCCAGTGGCGACGTGCACATGCACGCCCGTGGCCGCCGCGCCCTGCAGGACACCATGACTGCGATCCGCCATCACCTGCCGGTGGCCGAGGCCGGCCTGCGCTTGCACCCCAATGGCGAGCGGCATTTGCGCAGTGTCGAGGTGTTGCATGAACTGTATCCGCAGGCTTTGCTTGATGAGTCAGTCGCCCTCGCTCGGCGCTGCACCTTTGATCTGAGCGAATTGCGCTATCAATATCCAAAGGAGCTGGTGCCCGAGGGGCACAGCGCCACTTCCTGGTTGCGCCAATTGACCAAGGAGGGCATCGCCTGGCGCTGGAAGCAAGGCGCACCGTTCAAGGTGCTACGGCAGATCAACAAGGAACTGCAACTGATTGCTGAACTGGGCTACGAAAGCTATTTCCTCACCGTGCACGACGTGGTGCGTTTCGCCCGCGAGCAACAGATTCTCTGTCAGGGCCGTGGTTCGGCAGCCAACTCGGCGGTGTGTTTTGCCTTGGGCATCACCGAAATCGATCCGGAGCGCACCACATTGCTGTTCGAACGCTTCATGTCCAGGGAGCGCAACGAGCCGCCGGACATCGACGTCGATTTCGAGCACGAGCGTCGCGAAGAAGTCCTGCAATATGTCTTCCGTCGATATGGCCGTGGTCGTGCAGCGTTGACCGCGGTGGTCAGCAGTTACCACGCCGCCGGTGCCGTACGGGACGTGGCCAAGGCCTTGGGCCTGCCGCCGGACCAGATCAATGCACTGGCCGATTGCTGTGGCCACTGGAGCGACGAAACGCCGCCGCTGGAACGCTTGCGCGAAAACGGTTTCGACCCCGAGAGCCCGCTGCTACGCCGGGTCTTGAGCCTGACCGGGCAACTGATCGGCTTCCCCCGGCACCTGTCGCAACACCCCGGCGGTTTCGTGATTTCCGAGCAGCCGCTGGACACTCTGGTGCCGGTCGAGAACGCGGCCATGGCCGAGCGCACGATTATTCAGTGGGACAAGGACGACCTCGATGCGGTCGGCCTGCTCAAGGTGGATATCCTGGCACTTGGCATGCTCAGCGCGATCCGCCGCTGTTTCGATCTGCTGCGCCGCCATCGTCAACGCGATTTGAGCCTGGCGACGATTCCCCCCGAAGACAAACCGACCTACGCGATGATCAGCCGCGCCGACACCATCGGCGTGTTCCAGATCGAATCACGGGCGCAGATGTCGATGCTGCCGCGCCTGCGTCCGCAAAAATTCTATGACCTGGTGATTCAGGTGGCGATTGTCCGGCCGGGCCCGATTCAGGGCGGGATGGTTCACCCGTATCTGCGTCGTCGCAATAAAGAAGAAAAAGAAACCTATCCTTCGCCAGAACTGGAAGTGGTGCTCAAGCGCACCCTTGGCGTGCCGCTGTTTCAGGAACAGGTGATGCAGATCGCCATTGTTGCCGCCGACTACAGCCCCGGCGAGGCCGACCAGTTGCGCCGCTCCATGGCGGCGTGGAAACGCCACGGTGGCCTGGAACCGCACAAGGAGCGCCTGGCTGCCGGTATGAAGAAAAACGGCTATACGCCGGAATTCGCTGCGCAGATCTTCGAGCAGATCAAAGGTTTCGGCAGCTACGGTTTCCCCGAGTCCCATGCCGCCAGTTTCGCTTTGCTGACCTACGCCAGTTGCTGGCTCAAGTGCCACGAACCGGCAGCGTTTGCCTGTGCGCTGATCAATAGTTGGCCGATGGGCTTCTACAGTCCCGACCAGATTCTGCAGGATGCGCGTCGCCATCAATTGCAGATTCGCCCGGTCGACGTACGTGCCAGCGACTGGGATTGCAGCCTGGAAACCACCACCGGGCCACAACCGGCGATTCGCATGGGTTTGCGCATGATCAAGGGCTTTCGCGAGGACGACGCTCGGCGCATCGAAGCGGCGCGGGCGCGTGGAGCGTTCGCCGATGTTGCCGATCTGGGCGAGCGTGCGGCGCTCGACAGCCGCGCGCAAGCCTTGCTTGCCGACTCCGGGGCCTTGCGTGGCCTGGCCGGGCATCGGCATCGGGCGCGCTGGGAAGTGGCGGGGGTGCAGAAGCAGTTGGGGCTGTTTGCCGGATTGCCCAGTCAGGAAGAGCCGGAAGTGCTCTTGCCCAAACCCAGCGCCGGCGAGGATCTGCACGCTGACTACGCCACCGTCGGCACGACATTGGGGCCGCATCCGCTGGCACTGTTGCGCGGCGAATTGCGAGCCTTGCGCTGCCGCAGCTCGCGGGAACTGCTGGATGTCGAACATGGCCGGCCAGTGAGCATGGCCGGCTTGGTGACCGGGCGCCAGCGTCCCGGTACTGCCAGCGGGGTGACGTTCGTGACGTTGGAAGACGAGTTCGGCAACGTCAATGTGGTGGTCTGGCGCGATCTGGCCGAGCGTCAACGGCAAGTTCTTGTTGGATCGCAATTGCTGAGGGTCGATGGCCGCTGGGAACGCGAGGGCGAAGTGCGGCACTTGATCGCCGGTCGCCTGAGTGATCTGAGCCCGCTGCTCAACGGCATTCGCGTGCAGAGCCGGGATTTCCACTGATCAACCCGACCCTGGTCCAAACAGCGAACCCTGCGGGAGCCAGCCTGCTGGCGAAAGCGACCTGTCATTCAACATAGTCGTCGCCTGATTCACCGCCTTCGTGAGCAAGCCCACTCTCACATGGCTTTTATTACCCCTGGATGCCCAGCCTGTTTATTGACGCCAAAAAATCCTGTCATGAGTGATGGCACTTTGTCATAATGCCGGCCCTTTTCCGCTGCCCAGCGCTTTGCCGTGCCGGGACACCCCGTTTTTCAAGAAGGAAATACTCAGTGAGAATGATCTCCCGGATGTTGGTCTCAGGCGTTGCGATTGCCGTGCTCGGCACGCTGGCCACCACGCTGTCCGGCTGCGCCACCGAAAGCTCCCGCGCGCTGCCGGTGGCCAAGGTCGAAAGCGCCACTCAGGTCTGGACCGGCGTTCGCGTGCCAATGGCCGTGGGCAAGTTCGACAACCGTTCCAGCTACATGCGCGGCATCTTCTCCGACGGCGTCGACCGTCTCGGCGGCCAGGCCAAGACCATCCTCATCACTCACTTGCAGCAGACCAACCGCTTCAGCGTGCTGGACCGCGACAACATGGGCGAAATCCAGCAGGAAGCCACCATCAAGGGCCAGGCCCAACGCTTGAAAGGCGCTGATTACGTGGTCACTGGAGACGTCACCGAGTTCGGCCGCAAAGAAACCGGCGACCACCAGTTGTTCGGCATTCTCGGTCGCGGCAAGACCCAGGTCGCCTACGCCAAGGTCAACCTGAATATCGTCAATATCAGCACCTCCGAAGTGGTCTATTCGACCCAGGGCGCCGGCGAGTACGCCTTGTCCAACCGCGAAATCATCGGCTTCGGTGGCACCGCTGCCTACGACTCCACCCTCAACGGCAAAGTACTGGATCTGGCCATGCGCGAGGCGATCAATCGCTTGGTCGATGGCATGAACGCCGGTGCCTGGAAACCGGGCAACTGATCGACGCCCATTGCAAGGAGCAACACCCATGAAACTGAATCTGTCGCGCCCGCTGCTGGCGCTGACCCTGGCCGCCAGCACGTTGTTGGCCGGTTGTGCCGCGCCGAAAACCCTGTATCAGTGGGAAGGCTACGAGCCGCAGGTCTACGAATACTTCAAAGGCGAAGAACCGAAGGAAGCCCAGGCCGAAGCGCTGGAGCGTGACCTGCAAAAAATCCGCTCGACGGGTAAAGCCGTGCCGCCGGGCTACCACGCGCACCTGGGCCTGCTCTACCTGAGCATGGGTAAGGACGACCAGATGGTGCAGCAGTTCAATACTGAAAAATCGCTGTTTCCCGAGTCCGGCACGTACATGGACTTTCTGCTCAAGAACGCCAAGGCCGGAGTCAGCCAATGATCTCGCGTACCTGCAAATGGCTGATTGCCGGTCTGGCCCTGACCGTGCTGGGTGGCTGCGTCGCGCCGAAAACCGTGGATTACTCGGCGTACAAACAGGCGCGCCCGAAAACCATTCTGGTGCTGCCGCCGCTCAACACTTCGCCGGACGTGAAGGCTTCCTACAGCCTGCTGTCGCAAGTGACCTTCCCGCTGGCCGAGGCCGGTTACTACGTCCTGCCGATCACCCTGGTCGACGAAACCTTCCGCCAGAACGGCATGACCACGCCCGATGACATCCATCAGGCACCGCCGAACAAACTGCAGGAAATCTTCGGGGCGGACGCGGCGCTGTACATCACCGTGACCGAATACGGCACTCGCTACATGGTGATCAGCAGCGAAACCGCAGTGACCGCGACGGCGAAACTGGTCGACCTGAAAAGCGGCACGACGCTGTGGACCGGTACGGCGCGCGCGTCGAGCGAAGAGGGCGGCAACAACGGTGGCGGCGGTCTGATCGGCATGCTGATCACTGCCGCCGTAAAGCAGATCATCAACAGCTCCACCGACGCCGGCTACCCGATTGCCGGTGTCGCGAGCAATCGTCTGCTCTCCGCCGGCCACCCGGCAGGCCTGCTGTACGGCCCGCGCTCGCCGAAGTACGGCACCGACTGAGCCACGACCGGTGATCGTTCCCACGCTCTGCGTGGGAATGCCGC